>Ga0190360_1001019_pt1 | contig 14875 bp, 13 predicted proteins | sample 48721834_MG_FD_161271 | JGI IMG/M metagenome (GOLD analysis project Ga0190360, IMG submission 161271) | Hydrothermal vent microbial mat bacterial communities from Southern Trench, Guaymas Basin, Mexico - 4872-18-3-4_MG | ecosystem: Environmental > Aquatic > Marine > Hydrothermal vents >... | reverse complement strand
ATAAAGGATCTTAATCCCTGAAATAAAGAACTGAAGAGGCTTTTGGCATTTTGTAGTGCCAAATAAAAAATTTTATCCTTTATTCATGCGGGTTGCCAAAATCAAGTGGCAAACAGTGCCGAGGATCTCAAAAGCGGGGGAATAACTCAATTTATTCCAAATTCGATCGAGCTGGCTTGAAAAATAGTGAAGTTGCTTTATACTGAAAAATAGTTTAAATCAAAAATAAAGCTGGCTTGCAGCTGACGACAAAAAATACGACTACATGCTTAAAAACCCCTACAGTAAAGACAATAATAAAAAAAGAAGATGCAAAAATGTTGGTTCCAACCTTAATAATGGGAGTGCTTGCTATTATTTTAATTTTCATCGGATACTTAAAAGGAGAGGGAGAACACATCAGGGGTATTGGAATAAGTTTGGACATGTTAATTCAAATTCTTCCACTTTTGATCTTTGCATTTATCGTAGCTGGAATGATTTAGACTCTTGTTCCTCGTGAACTTCTGTCAAAACTGCTCGGTGTCAAGTCAGGTTTTCGAGGTATAATTATTGGCGCTGTAATTGGTGGCCTGGCTCCTGGTGGTCCCTATGTTAGCTTATCTATTGTTGCGGCACTTCTGTGAGCTGGTGCCAGTGTAGGAACAGTGATCGCCTTTTTGACAGCATGGTCTTTGTGGGCGGTTGCCAGATTACCTATGGAAGTTAGCATAGTTGGGTGGAAGTTTACACTCATTCGCGTTGCCAGCACGTTTTTCTTTTCACCGGTTGCAGGATGGATAGCCCAAATGGTGTTTAGTGGATATACTCATTAAAAAATCATTAATATTGCTAAAAGACAGGGAGGAATAACAATGACAGTGAAACAAAAAGGCCAAAAAAACGAAGTAAAAATAGACCTTACTGGAAAAATCGCCTTGATTACGGGAGCAGGTAGAGGTATAGGAAAAGCCATAGCTTTAAGATTTGCCCAAGCAGGGGCAAAAATTGCTCTTAATGATATAAACTTAGATAATTTGGAAAAAGCTATGCAGGAGATCAAACAATTAGGTGGAGAAGGAATTTATATAAAGGCCGATGTAAGTAAGAGGCAAGAGGTTAAAAATATGGTGGACTACATAGAACGTGAACTGGGTGTTGTAGATATTTTGGTAAACAATGCTGCCATAACCAAGATCGTTCCTTTTCTGGAGACAACCGAAGAACTCTGGAATAGAACCCTGGATATAAATTTAAAAGGAGCATTCCTCTGCGCAAAGGCGGTGATCCCAGGAATGATAAAGAAGAGAGGAGGTAAGATTATCAATATGAGCTCTCAATCCGGTCAAAGAGGAAGTCCCTGGCATATTGCTTATTCTGTATCTAAATTTGGAATCATCGGATTAACACAATGCCTGGCTGTGGAATTTGGCAGGTATAACATCAAGGTAAATGCTATCTGTCCGGGAGTGGTATGGACACCTGCCTGGGAAGAAACAGTCGAGGATTATGCCGAAAGATTGGGGGTCACCGTGGAAGAGGCTAAAAAACATCTTGTAAGCAAAATCCCACTTGGACGTCTGGGTAAAGTGGAAGATATTGCTGACGCAGCCCTTTTTCTTGCTTCCCCACTTTCTGATTACATTACCGGGCAGGCAATAAGTCTTAGTGGGGGTTCAGTTCTATAACTTAATCTTCCTTCAAGATAAATCGCTGGATAAAATTTGCTACACCATTTTGATCGTTACTTTCAGTAATAAAGTCAGCTACTTTTTTTACTTCGGGAGAGGCATTGAAAACCGCCACTCCAATTCCTGACTTTTTCACAAGCTCAAGGTCGTTCTCATGATCGCCAAAAGCTACAACCTGGGTGAGATTTACCTTAATTTCCTTCAGAATCACCTTTAGGGCATTGAATTTGGAGGTACCCCTTTTTAAAAATTCAAGAAAATGAGGAGTGGTCCGGATTATCTCTACTTGTCTGCAGAGCTCTTTGACTTCTTTTCGCACAATCTTCTCAAGTAAAGTTTCATCCCGATTAACAAAGGAAAGTATTTTTAAAGGATGTCGCCAATTCCAGCTCGTATAGTCCGGAATTGACAGTGGAGGATCCTCGCCTCCAGTCACAATTAAATCTAAATTAGTAGAAGAGACTTTTCTTTCCTTAAAGTAAATTCTTTCTGGTTCATAAATCACAAATTCTATGCCTTGTTTTTGGAGGATATCTATGATTTTTCTCATTGTAGCTGTATCAAGTTGTGAGAGAACCGTGGTATGATTATTCAGTGGATCAACCAGAACTGCTCCGTTTGCCGCAATTTGCTTTAAGCAAAGAGAAAATTCTCTGCAGAGAGGATGAATTGTTTTAAATAGCTTACCGGTCGCAAAAATAAGGTCCCCACCTCGTGCAAGATATTCTTTTATTACCTTACGAGAAAATTCTGATAACTTCCCCTGAGAATTTAGTAAAGTTCCATCAACATCCGTTACCACAACCTTTATTCTGTCTGGATATAAATCTTTTTGGGTCAATTTCACTTAAAAAGTTCTCCAAGTTAAGAATTGAGTAAAAAGATGATAAATAGATTATGATAAATTTTTCTACAATTTTCAAGGGAAGCGATTTCCTGAAATTGATGTTATGAAATAATCTAAAGTTGTACTTTTAAGTCAGATTAGAAATTTCATCTTTATGTGTTTAAGAGGGAGGGTTAAAAACTTTTTAGGATACTCGAGGAAAGTCCTACAAATAGAAGGGGAAGGTTTAAACCTTCCCCTTCTATTTACCAGCAAGCCCGGGGAGAGAGACCTCTCCTCCCCAACCCAAAGCCTGCATAACCTCGACCCATAAAGGGAAGCTTTTGAAGCTGCTCTGGTGTTAAAATCTCTCTTAATTTAAAAAGATAATCCACCATCTTTTTGGTTATCTCACCTCTTATTTTAGCAATCTCATCCAGGACGGCATAAATCTTTGCCTTATCAGGTGTATCTTCCAGCCAGAGTTTCTGAAGTTCTATTCTCTTTTTCATCATTTGATTTCTAAGATCCACAGTGTCCTCCTTAAAGGAAAGCCGGAGCTCGGCTATCTTTTTTTGCTGTTCTGGAGTAAGATTCACATTAGCCCAGTTTCTCCATTGCATATACCTTTCTTTCGGGGGAAAAGGTTTAGAAGTACAATCTCCCCTCCAGGCCCAGGAAATACCGGCCAGAGAGACTATCAGCACCCCTACAGTAAAAATAATCCATACTCTTTTTTTACCCATTTTACTCACCTATTATCCTCCTTCTTTAAATCTTTAGGTTATTTATTAGACATGTATTTTTGGAAAAAGTTCCAATATCTAAAGATAGACTTAAATCTCATAATCTGAAAGACTATCTGTGTTTTTTGTATTTTAATGCAAAAATTTCGTGGAAACTATACCTGCCAGAGTCTTTGAAGATCACCCTAAATTAATGGATTCATTTAAAAAGGATTGTTGGGTATTAAGATGAGGGCTGGTTCACAATATTCAGTAAATGTTCTGGCCTTTATAAAACAAAGCCACTCTTTCGGTTTCTCGATCTTTCCTCTCCACCAGTAAATACTGGTTATAGGTTCTATTATCTGAACGCAACCGGCAAGTCTTTTTTTCTGTTAAAATACTATATCTTCGGCCTCTTTTTTGTCTCTGTGGTAATGATAGTCTGGATACAAGCTGAACATAGCTAAACCTTCTTAACTGAAATTAGATTTTATTTTTAAACGATGAAGCTAATCCTTTTACCTCATAAAATTTTCTACCTCGTTTTTATAAGGAAGGGAAGGTTGGGCTCCTGGCCTCGTAACCGAAATTGAAGCTGCATAATTTGCGTATTTCACAGCCTCCTCGAGATTTTTATCCTGAAATAAAGCCGTGGCAAAAGCTGCCACAAAAGAGTCTCCAGCTCCAGTTGTATCTTCCGGCCTGACCGGAACAGCCGGAAAATGTTGAGTTTTTTCCTTTGTTACCAGAAGGGCTCCTCTTTCTCCCAGAGTAAGGACTGTAATTTGAACTCCCTCTTTTAAAAGCAGGTTTCCTGCTTTCTCTGCATCTTCCAGATTTTTTATTTGAACACCGGTGAGCCTTTCTGCTTCATCTTCATTGGGAACCAGAAGATCTATACTGGAAAAATCCCTCGAACTTAAGAAATTGGCTGGTGCCGGGTTTAAAAGAGTGCGGACACCCCACTTTTTAGCAAGCCTGAGTGTAAATCTCACCGTTTCAAGGGGTATCTCCATTTGTAAAATAACCATAAAAGCATCTTTTATTATTTCATGTGCCTTTTCCACATCATCACAGGATAAATTTCGATTTGAACCTCCTATAACGGTAATAAAGTTCCTCCCTTTTTCGTCCACAGTAATTACAGCCATACCAGAGGGATTTTTTTCGTCCTGTACCACAAATTCTGTTTTCACACCTTCTTTTTCCAATTCACCCAGAATCCTATCTTTAAATGGATCATTCCCCACTTTACCTACAAAATACACAGGACATCCCAATCTTGCAATTCCCACAGCCTGATTGGCACCTTTTCCACCTATATGCCAGTAAAACCTGTTACCAAGAACTGTCTCCCCTATTTTTGGCATATGAGGAACTCTTAAAAAAATATCAACATTAACGCTTCCTACCACAACTAAATGTTTCATTCAACTCCTCTGAAAAAATTTCTTCACTCTCTGATATATTCTTTTGCTGTTAGGAATGGTGTAATCCTCAGCAACAGGAGAAAAAGGGACGGGAATATCAAGAGCAGCCACTCTCTCAACAGGAGCATCTAAAAAATCAAAAGCTTCTTCGTAAATTATGGAGGCAACTTCTGCTGTTACACCTGCTGTAAGATGGTCTTCACTTACCACAACCATCTTTCCAGTTTTTTTAACGGAATCAATAATCGTTTCTTTATCAAGAGGAACAAGAGACCTAAGGTCAATTACCTCGGCCTGAATACCTTCCTCATCGAGCTTTTCTGCAGCAAATAAACAATGATGTAGCATTAAACCAGTTGCTATCAAAGTAACATCCTGACCTTCCCTTTTTATATCTGCCTTCCCGATAGGAACAAGATAATCTTCTTCTGGAACATTATAAAGATCTTTTATCCTTCCAAAGCTTTTATCTTCGGGAAAATGGGAGATTTTCCTCCCATAGAGGAGCTTGTGCTCCAGAAATATCACAGGATTATCATCTCTTATAGCTGCTTTTAAAAGTCCCTTTGCTTCATAAGGAGTGCAAGGAAAAACTATTTTTAAACCTGGAGTATGCATAAACCAGGCTTCCAGACACTGAGCATGATGAGCTCCATGGGTATTTGCTCCCAGAGCAGTTCTTATCACTATTGGAACTTTCAGTTTACCACCTGAAAGAAATCTTATCTTTGCAGCCTGGTTTACTACCTGATCCATACAACAGGTAATAAAATCCATATACATGATTTCGGCAACAGGTCGAAGTCCAGCAAGAGCTGCACCAACTGCTGCACCTATTATTGCTGTTTCAGATACAGGAGTTTCTCTTACTCTTTGAGGTCCAAACTCATCAATGAGGCCTTTGGTAACCTGAAACGAGCCACCAAAAAGGCCTATATTCTCACCTATAAGAAAAACATCTCTATCTTTTCGCATCTCCTCCTTAAGCCCCTGACGTAAAGCTTCCACAATGGTCATATTCGGCATACTGAACCTCAAGCAAAAAGATATCCTGCCATCTCATCAGGATCTGGCACAGGACTTTTTCTGGCAAATTCAATAGCCTGATTTATCTGTTCTCCTACTTTTTCTTCAATTTTTTTTATATCTTCTTCTTTCGCTATATCCTCTTCCATTATGTATTTTTTTAGTCTGAGTATAGGATCTTTTTTAAGCCAGCTATTTAGTTCTTCCTTAGCTCTGTAAATACCAGGATCAGAGCGAGAGTGTCCTTTATAACGGTAAGTTACACACTCCAAAAAAGCAGGACCAAAACCGTTTCTTGCTCTTTCAACCGCCTTCTTGCAGGTAAAATATACCTCAATGACATTATTTCCATCAACTGTTTCAGCTGGAATTCCATAACTTTTAGCTCTTTCGGACAAACGGGTTATTTTAGAAACCTCCTCAATAGGAGTGGAAACAGCATACCTGTTGTTCTCACAAACAAACACAACCGGGAGATCCCAGATAGAAGCAAGATTTATTGCCTCATGGACAGCTCCCTGATTTATGGCTCCCTCTCCAAAAAAAGATACCACCACCTTTTTCTCATTTTTGTATTTTATCCCCAGAGCAAGGCCAACAGCCACAGGGACACCTGAACCTACAATACCGGTGGTTCCAAAAAATCCCTTCTCTGGATAGTAAATATGCATGGTCCCACCCATTCCTTTTGAACAACCAGTTCTTTTTCCCAAAATTTCGGCCATTATTTTATCAAGAGGAACACCCTTAGCTATACAGTGTCCATGTCCCCGGTGGGTACTGGTTACAGGATCATCCGGGCTTAAATTCTCACAAACTCCCACTGCAATAGCTTCCTGGCCATCATATTGATGAATTGTTCCGGGAACCTCTCCTGCCAGAAACATGAGATAGAGCTTTTCTTCAAAAAGGCGAATTTTATACATGCTTGAGTACATTTTCAAAATTTTATCTTCAGAAATAGCCTCTTTGCCAGCTTGTAACCTGCTCATTCCTTCTCCTCTATGCCAATTACTCTGACCGGGGAAGCATCCAGTCCTTTTACTTTCCAGGGTAAAGCTATAAAGAAAAACCTTCTTCTGGTCAGTTTATCAAGACCGGTTAAGTGCTCGATTACCGGTATACCATTTTCAAACAACAGTCTGTGATTTGGCTGATCTTTAACACCTCTTATTTCAAATCCAGAGGCATCGGTGGCTAAACAGGCTATTTTCTTTTCCACCAGCCACTTCGCAGCTCTAAAAGAAAGATAAGGTCGATCATGAGCCCTGGGAGTTCGATAAAACCGATCAAGTCCTGTCTTTATAATTACTATATCATTTTCTTTTACATCATTTCCTTCTTTCTCTAACTCTTCTCTTTCAATTGCCTCACCTGGTTTCTTATGAGAGAAATCAAGAACCACCGCTTCACCCATTAATCTGGAAAGAGGAATTTCAGAGACATCGCTACCATCTTTTAGGTAGTGATAGGGAGACTCAACGTGAGTTCCAACATGCGACCATAAAGTAACCTCACTCATTATATACCAGTCTTCTTTTTTGCGGTGATATCCAGATAAAAACTCCTCCACAAATTTATTTTTAACCTCAAGCTTATATTCTTCCTTGCCTGGTAAAAGTGTGTGAGAAAGTTCAACTATTTTTTTTCCTTTAATCATCAATGATTCTCCATCCCACCATTCACATTGATAGCCTGTCCGGTAAGATAATCTGCATCTTTGGAAGCCAGAAAAGCTACAACTCCTGCTACATCCTCGGGCTGACAAAGCCGACCCAGAGGAATTTCAGCAAGATACTCATCTCTGACTTCTTCCGGAGTTATCCCTCTTATTTCTGCTTCCCACTTCCATTCCCTTCTAATCATATCAGTTTCCACTATCCCCGGACAAACTGCATTTACAGTTATATTATAGGGGGCAAGCTCCAATGCCATGGTATAAGTAAGACCCAGGACTGCGAACTTGGAAGCACTGTAATGGGCAAGAAAGCGGGCTCCTCTTTTTGCAGCAAGAGAAGCATTGTTGATTATCTTGCCAGATTTTTGCTTGATCATCTGTTTTGCTACTGCTCTGCTGCATAAAAATTGACCCTTGGCATTTATATCCATATTGAAATCCCAGTCTCTTTCAGTAAGTTCAACCATGGGAGCCATAGAAGAAACCCCGGCATTGTTGACCAGTATATCTATTCGACCGAATTCCTGGACAGTTTTTTCCACCATTTGTTCAACATCTTCGAAATTGCTAACATTACATTTAACCACAAGGCATTTTCTACCCATATCTCTTATCATTTTGGCAACCTTTTCTCCTCCTTCTGGATCAATATCAGCTATAACTATGTTAGCACCTTCTTTTGCCAGACGTAAAGAAATTGCTTTACCTATACCCTTACTTCCTCCAGTTACTATAGCTATCTTATCAGCAAGCGTCATTCTCTTATCCTCCCTTTTAAATTTAGCCGGATTTTTAGATTATGGTTATTTATATTTGATTCATTCAGTATATCCGCACCAATCCATAGCCATAAAAGCAAATGTTTTTGCGCATTCAATCACTTGATTTACAGGAACAAACTCATCAGGGCCATGTATCCCTGATCCAAGACTTCCTGGACCAAAAAGAACAGTGGGAATCCCGGCCTGAGACAGAAATGTTGAATCTGCTACAGCTTTAAATCCACTTATTACAGGTTCCTTACCAGATACCTCTCTGTATGCTTTTAACAGACTTTTTACTCCTGGATGGTCAACCGGAACTTCTTTCATGGGTTCCCAGCGCTGCAGGATAGGCGCGTTAAATTTAGGTGGATTTTCCCTGAGCCAATCATCAGTGGAGGCAAGAGCGTCGACATGTCTTTTGAGTTCTTCCCAGACCTCTTTATCGGTAACCCAATCAGGGTACCATACACAGTAAGTTATCTTGCAATATCCGGGAACAGCTCCAAGATAAGTTCCACCTTCAATAAAGGAGGGATTTATGGTAAAAACTCCGATACCCTGCTGATCTTCAGGATGAGGATATCCTCCTCCCCCCAAAATTCTATCTCGCCAGCGTTGATTAAATTGAACCTCCAATTTTTGAAAAAGTTCTATAAAAGGGGTAGCTTTAGCAATTGCATCTACCCCTACTTCCTTACCACAGGGAATTCCGTATCGCTGAGGAAAAATAACCTGATTGCGGGCACTTGTATGAGCTTCTTTTCCCTCAATGATCAATTCAAAGAAAAAAACCCCCGGTGATTTGACATGAATCTCACAATCTGTGGGTTCTGAAACAACAGCGAAGGGAGCTTTATAACCCCTGTCCACAGTCGCCCTGGCACCTATAGTTCTTCCTTCTACGGATTCTTCACCAACTACTGACTCTACATAGAGATCCCCCTTAAGATTAATACCATTATCTATAAGAGCTTTGGCAGCCCAGATCATGGAGGTGAGTCCCCCTTTCATATCACTGGCTCCTCTGCCATAAACACAACCATTTTCAACCACTGCTTTCCAGGGGTCCTTTGTCCAGCGTTTTAACTCATTTTCGCTAACGGGAACAACGTCACAGTGTCCGTTATAAATTAAAGCTTTGCCTCCACCTTTACCTTTACCTTTAATAGTACCCACAACGTTGGGTCTTTTTTTCTCCTCATCTACCGCCCAAAAGTCAACCTTATCAAAGCCAAATTCTTCCAGCTTCTCTTTGACCCATTTTTGAGCATCCAGTTCCTGACCTTTGCCAGGAATACCGGGATTCACCGACTTAAAACCAATAAAATCGCAGAGAAACTGTATGATCTCATTTTGATGAACATCTATGTACTTTGCCACTTTTTGTTTTTGAGACTCCATAAATATCCTCCTTTATCTGTTTATATCTATGCTGTTATTATTCTTTAACAGCTCCATAGGTAAGCCCTCTTACCAGATATCTTTGGGCAGCAATTGCTAAGACAAGAGGTGGAATAGAACCTGCTAATCCAAAAGCAGCCATGGGTCCCCACTGAATCCCTTTCACACCCAAAAATGCTGAGACCTGAACCGGAAATGTCTGTGCTTTAACTCTGGTTAGAATAAGAGCGAATAGAAATTCATTCCAGGAGAAGATGAAGCAAAAAATAGCCGTTACAATTATTCCCGGAATGAGAAGAGGTAAAATAATTTTTGCCAATGCACCTAAATGACTGCACCCATCAACCATGGCACATTCATCAAGCTCTCGCGGAATTTCCGTAAAAAATCCTCTCAACATCCAGACTGAAAAGGGTAAATTAAAAACAAGGTAGGCTAAAATAAGAGCAATCTGAGTATCAACCAGTCGGAATCTGTTCATCATTATGAAAATGGGCAGGATAACCGTTGCCGGTGGAAACATTTTTGTAGAAAGAAGCCAGAAGGCTAGAGTATCTCTTCCTTTAAATCTTAGTCTGGCAAAGGCATAAGCAGCTAAAAGACCAATCCCTATAGCAAGACCTGTTGATAACAAAGTTACGATGATGCTATTTTTTATCCCTACCCAGCCTGTTACACTCAACATCTCCCTTGCCACACCAGCTTTTTGATATAAAGAACCTGTTTCGGGGAAAAACACTCCTTTATAATTGGATAAAGTAGGTTTTGTCGGAATAAAGATGGGAACTCGAGTTGTAATCTCTCCTGCTGGCTTTATGGAAGTTACCACTAACCAAAAAATGGGAAGTAAGGTAAGAATCATTACCACAGCTATAATAATGAAATTACCCGTTAAAAAAGCCAACTTTTTTATCTTCATAATTGTAACCTATTTTGTGGTAACAAAAAGTGATCTCAAAAGAAATGTTGCTATTGTGGAAACGATAATAAGAAGTATGTAAGATAGTGCAGCTGCATATCCCATATCAAAGTACCTGAAGGCTTTATAGTAAATATACATGGGAATATTTTCTGTGGTTAAGCCGGGACCTCCCTGAGTTAGAACCCATATCTTATCGAAAAGCTTAAAGGCATCTATTGTCCTGAGAAGCAAAGCGATGGTTATTATATTTTTAAGCAGAGGAAAAGTTATGTAAATAAATATCTGAGATGTGGAAGCTCCATCGAGCTGCGCTGCCTCATAGGGTTCCTTCGGCAAAGACATTATGCCACCAAGTAAAATTAAAAAGATGAGTGGAGTCCATTGCCATATGTCAGCAATAATAATGGAATATAAAGCTACAGAAGGGTCACCAAGCCAATCAATTCCCTCGCTTATATGAAAAGAACGGAGAAAAAAGTTCAATAAACCATAACTTGTGTGATAAAGCAATCTCCACACCATACCCACAACAACAGGCACAATCATCATTGGAACAAGCAAGACAACAGAGAAAATCTTTCTACCAGGAATCTCACGGGTTAAAAGAAGGGCAAGACCTATTCCTATAAGGAATTCAACTCCAACAGCAAGCCCTACCATAAGGAAAGTATTGCTCAGTGTCTTCCAGAACCTTTCGTCTTCGGTAAAGATAGATATATAGTTATCCAGCCCCACCCATGCTTTCCCCAGGTAAGCCATGGTTAAATTCCAGCTGAAAAAGCTAAGCGAAAGCGAGTATATTAGAGGAAAAACTACGAGGAAGAGAACCACGGCAAAACAGGGAAGTAAAAACCAAACGTGTAAAAATTTGGCTCTTCTCATCCCACAAAACCTACTTTTTATCAATACCCCATTTCTCCACGGGCTTCAGGAATCTTCATTGCAGACCCTGAAGCCCGAACCTTTTTAATAATTTGTTTTTACATTATAAAGCAGGCAGCCCCAGCATTTCACGGTACTCTTTTAATTGATTCTTTTTACCTCTTCTCTCGGTGATTTTCTTCCAGGCTTTGGCTGCATCATTTAAAGCCTGCTCAGGAGTCTTCTTCCCTGCCAGAGCTTCTCCAACCTCTACAGCTAAAGCATCGTAATAACTGAAACCGCCGGGTATGCGAAGGTCAGATACACCATGAGCCATACTCTTCTGGATAGCCTGTAACCATTCCGGAGAGGCAGGGGTAAAATTCATTAAAGCTGGATGAGTAAATTCTGATTCTCTCCAGGGTTCATAGCCTAAAGAGCCTACTTTGGGATCACCCTTATGAAAAACGGTAGCCATAATTTCAGGGGAAGTCACATAGCGCAGAAACTGATAGGCAGCTTCGGGATTTTTGGAGTCTGTAGAGATTACCCCGGTCCATCCCCAGGCCTGTAGCGAAGCTCTGTGGAGTTTTCCATTTATAATGGTTCCCGGAACAAGCGTATAGCCTGTTTTATTTGCTACCTTAGTTCCTTCATAAACTTCATAGGTTATTTCATTCCAGTTAATCATTAGCGCCACTTCTCCTCTTATAAAAGCTTCTCGTACCTCAGTGTATCCCCAGTTAAGATTTCCAGGAGGCATGAACTTCACCAGCTCTTTTAGCATCTTTAAGGCTTCAACAGCTCTTGGTGAGTTAATCTGAGGTTCCATGGTTTCAGGGTCAAAGTAATCTACACCGTAGGATTTAAGCATCTGGACAAAGGTAAAAGGAAGATGAACCCTTAGCAGCATAAGGGTATTTCCCCAAAGATCTATCTCTCCATCACCATCTGTATCTCGGGTAAAAAACTCTGCCATATCTCTGTATTCTTTCCAGGTTTTAGGAGGAGCAAGTTCATATCCATAGCGAGATTTGAATTCTTTTTTATATTTGGGATCTTCAAACAGGTCTTTTCTGTAATGAAGTAAAAATACATCTCCATCAAGAAGAATTGACCAGTATCTTCCTCCAAATTTCATCAGTTTTTTAACAGGTTCTGCAATATCTTCAAGGTTGGGATTCCATTTTTTAACATAGTCATCAAGACAGAGAATGAATCCACCCACTTTAAATTCAGGAACCCACATATTACAAAGCTCCATTATATCAAAAGCACCAGAATGAGATACAGCTTCGGTCATAAGCTTATCGTAAATAGCGGAGAAGGGAAACTCTACTACTTCTATTTTTACCCCTGTAAGTTCCTCAAATCTTCTACCTGCCTCTCTCCATGGAATGTGATGAACCCCCGATAGAACTGCAACAGTTAAGGTAACTCCGGGATACCATCCATAAGGATGCTCAGAAGAAGGAGACTCTGCCCAGGTTATATTGAAACCACTAATAATAAAAAGGATACCCGCTACCAGCAAACTTAACCTTATTCTTTTACCCTTAAGCATTTCTCGTTCCTCCTTTTCTTTTAGCTATTTTTGCCGTTTACCTAAAACCCAAAATAAGATGCTAATTTTTACATTTATTTATGCACCAAATATCACCTCCCTTTAAACTTTTTCTATCATATGGTTCAATTTTTCTCGGTAATATGAAAAGTTCTCCCAGCAAATATCGGGAGGCAGGTCATGATCCGCACAGGGAATATAGCCACCCTTTCTAAGCATAAAAGGTATTTTAGTCTCCAGTTCCCGGTCAATTTCTTCTTTACCCCTGGCAATTTTTACTTTGTCTATACCCCCTATCAGTTGTAATTCGGGAAAATTCTTTCTTAATTTGACAACATCAATCCCTGCCTGTACCTCAAGGGGATAAAATCCAGTAACTCCACTTTCAATAAAAAGCGGAATCAATTCAGAGAAGTCACCATCAGTATCCACAAGTATTATTTTTATACCATTTGATTTCAAAAATCCTGTAATTTTCTTGTAATAGGGCATCATAAATTCTCTAAAGATCTCGGGAGAAATAAGAGCACCACCTCTGTAAGCTATATCCTCAAAAAGCACTACAAAGTCAATTTCTAACTGAGCTAAAACCTTAGACCATAAATTGATCCAGAATTCAGTCAAAAAATTTGTGATAGCTTTAAGTAGATCCGGGTCATCATAATACATATAATAAATATTACTGCCTACCAAAAACCTCAAGGAGCCAAAAATACCTACAGGATATCCTCCTAATCCCAAAGGATAATCCCTTTTTTTGTAACTTTCTATAAGGTTTTTCCAATTTTTGGGAAATCTCCCGGGATCATCCGGATCAAAATTTTCTTTCATAATTTCAAAATCTTCCCTATTTTTAATTGGCCAATCCAGAAATTGGGGCATTGATGTGGTATTTTTCAGTATCTTTTTCTTTATCCTCCATTCATCAACAACTATTTTATAACAGTCAGTTTCTTCCAGAACTTGTTCCTTAAAAGGAGGAAATATCCACTCATTAATGAGGACTCTCTGCATTCCCTCATCCAGTCCAAAGTACCGATGGACATCCCTATCTCTGTAATCTCCTTCAGACAAAGGCCAGGGTTGAGCTTCACCAGGGATCCACTCTAATCCATCTAATTTGATTATTTCTGATTTTGGCAAACCTTCTTTGTACCATCTACGTAAAGTCTCGGGCCAGTACCCGAATTCCCAACGAAGAGTTCTAATAGAAGATTCAAATTGCATTACTCGTAAAAATCTCTCTCTTGAATTCATTTTTGCTCAGTAACAACTACATACAAGAAGGAAGCCAGGAACCCGGCTTCCTTCTTTCCCTCTCTGTCTATATAAGAAAAGCCGCAAGGTTGAAAATTTAGTTTCCTACTCCACAGGAAGACCCAGCATTTCTCTGTAAGCTTTATGCTGGGCCTCTATTCCCCTTGTCCGGGTGATTTTCCTCCAGGCTTTGGCTGCATCATTTAAAGCCTGCTCAGGAGTCTTCTTTCCTGCCAGAGCTTCTCCAACCTCTACAGCTAAAGCATCGTAATAACTGAAACCGCCGGGTATGCGAAGGTCAGATACACCATGAGCCATACTCTTCTGGATAGCCTGTAACCATTCCCAGGAGGCGGGGGTAAAACCAATCAATCTGGGGTTGGTGAACTCTGATTCCCTCCAGGGTTCATAACCAAAGTATCCTCTGTGAAAGACGTTGGCTATAATCTCGGGAGATGTTACATAGCGCAGAAACTGATAGGCAGCTTCGGGATTTTTGGAGTCTGTAGAGATTACCCCGGTCCATCCCCAGGCCTGAAGACTTACCTGATAGAGTTTCTCATTAATGATAGTCCCGGGAACCACCGTATATCCGGTTTTACCTTTGACTTTTGACTCATCAAGAAGCTCATAACAAAGTTCATTCCACTGGACCATCAAAGCAACATCTCCTCTAAGCCAGGCATCTCTAACCTCAGTGTATCCCCAGGTGAGATTTCCAGGAGGCATGAACTTCACCAGCTCTTTT
>Ga0190360_1001018_pt1 | contig 14876 bp, 17 predicted proteins | sample 48721834_MG_FD_161271 | JGI IMG/M metagenome (GOLD analysis project Ga0190360, IMG submission 161271) | Hydrothermal vent microbial mat bacterial communities from Southern Trench, Guaymas Basin, Mexico - 4872-18-3-4_MG | ecosystem: Environmental > Aquatic > Marine > Hydrothermal vents >... | reverse complement strand
GATCGTCGGCGAGCTCGCCGCGAAGGCAATCGTCGTCGGGGAACGGTTCAAATTCGGGAGGGGAAGGGAGGGGGATATCGAGGTCCTCCGCGCCGGCGCCTCCCGGTACGGCTACACGGTGGAGGGAGTCCCTCCGGTCACCGTCGGGGGGGAAGTAGTGAGCAGTACCCTGATCAGGGACCTCGTCACCGAGGGGCGGATCGGCGAGGCGAGCCGGCTCCTCGGCCGCTTCCCGGCCCTGTTCGGCAAGGTGATCCGGGGGGATCGGATCGGCGAGATGCTCGGCTACCCGACGGCGAACCTGCGGATCCCCCCCGAGATCCTCCTTCCCGCAAGCGGGGTCTACCTGGCACGGGCGTTCATCCTCGAAGGGTGGGAGGATGGCCTCCTCTACATCGGGACCCGGCCGAGCGTCGGCGGGAAGGAGCTCCGTTGCGAGCTCCATCTCTTCGGCGAGGTTCGATCCGATCTGTACGGCCTCGACCTGGAGATCCACATCCTCGAGCGCCTCCGGGAGGATATGACCTTCCCATCGCTCGACCATCTCCGCGTCCAGATCGGCCGCGACGTCGAGCGCGGCCGGGCGAGGCTGAGGGACTACCCGCCTATCCCGGAGCGGATCGGCGGTTGAAAAGCCCGTTTCCCTAACCTACCATTACCTCGATGATCACGTTGGGGATCGATACCTCCGAGCGAGACGGCGGGGTCGCATTGTACAGCGAGGGCGAGATCGCCGAAGAATTCTTGTTTGAGGGGCCGCTCCGTCACGCCGAGTCGCTCTTCCCGGCGATCGAGGCTCTCCTCGAAAGATGCCGGATCGACAACGGGAGAATCGGGCTTGTCACCGTCAACCGGGGGCCGGGATCGTTCACAGGCCTGCGGATCGGGCTGGCGAGCGCGAAGGGCCTCTGTCAGGCGCTCGGGGTCCCGCTCGTCGGGATCGACGGGACGGTCGCCTACCGGGCGGCGATCCCTGAGGAAAAGCGCGTCTGCGTGATCATCGTGAGCCGCCGTGACATGTTCTACGTGCGGTGGTTCGCCGGGGACCGACCGAAGGGGGAAACCCGGATCCTGCACGAGCACGAACTCGTGGAGATCCTGAACAGAGAGGAGAGGGAGCTAACGTTGATCGGGAGCGGCACGCCCGCCATCTATCCGCAGGTGCAAAACCGATCGATCCGATCGGCCCCGGACGAGCTGAACAGGGTGTCACCGCTTGCGATCGCCCGGCTCGGGGCCGCCGACGGAGGGCCGGACCGGCTGTTCGAGCTCGAACCGGTTTACGTCGAGACGATCCTCGCCTAGACATAATCGATATCGATAAGAGGTGAATCAGATGGCAAGAGTCTGCGAAATCTGCGGGAAGAGACCGGTCGCTGGGAACGCGATCAGCCATTCCGCCCGCCATACGCGCCGCGTCCGCGCTCCGAACCTGAAGCGCGTGCATGCGATCGTCGATGGCCGCCGGGCCTGGATACACGTCTGCACCCGGTGCATCAAGTCGGGGCGCGTCGTCAAGGCGGGATAAGGCCGGGCCGCCCCCAAGTAGGAATCCGAGGAGGGATGGATGTCCACCGATAACGGAGGGGCGATCCCCGGTGAGGTGGTCTCGGTCGAGAGCGGGAGGATCGAAGTCCGCCTGGACACGGGCCAGGTCGGTGTCCTATCGGAAGCGGACGGCCTCGCCCTGGAAGTCGGGTACAGGGGGGTCTTCCGGATCGAGCGGAGAAGCGGAGAGGGGGAGATCCTCCTCTCGCTCTCCCAGCCGGCCACGAATACCCCCTCGCCGGCGTTCGACCGCGAGTTCACCCGGCTGCGGGACGCCCTGGCGAATCACCGTCCATCGCCGATCAAAGAGAGGACCGTGAAGAGCCCGCTCGGCGAAGAGCGGATGGAGGATTGGATCGAGCGCGTCGACCGGGCGGTCTCCCGCCTCCGGAAGCATCGCGCGAAACGGCTGAACGATCGGATCTAGTCGAGGGAGGGTCAATGCCGAGTGGAAGAGTCCTAATCGACGAGGAACGCTGTAAGGGATGCGGTCTGTGCATCGCTGCCTGCCCGCAGAAGGTCCTCGCCTTCTCCGGGAAGATCAACAGGAGCGGGTACAACTACGTCCACATGGAGCATCCGGAGAAATGTGTCGGATGCGCGTTCTGCGCCATGACCTGCCCGGACGTGGCGATCGAGGTCTACCGCGAGAAGGTCGCGGCATAAGGGGGACCGATGGGTGAGAGGAAACTGATGCGGGGGAACGAGGTGATCGCCGAGGCGGCGATCCGGGCCGGCTGCGAGTGCTACTTCGCCTACCCGATCACCCCCCAAGCCGAGCTCCTCGAACACATGGCGAGGAACATGCCCCGGCTCGGCCGGACGTTCGTCCAGGCGGAGAGCGAGATCGGGGCGATCAACATGCTCTACGGGGCTGCGGCGGCCGGGGTGCGGGCGATGACGTCCTCCTCGTCGCCGGGGATCAGCCTGAAGCAGGAAGGGATCTCCTACATCGCCGGATCGAACCTCCCGGCGGTGATCGTCAACATCATGCGCGGCGGGCCCGGGCTCGGGGACATCGCCCCGGCGCAGGGGGACTACTTCCAGGCGACGAAGGGGGGAGGCCACGGGGACTACCGGATGATCGTCCTCGGTCCCTCGACCGTCCCCGAGGCCGGTGAGCTGACGATCCTCGCCTTCGACCTCGCCGACAAGTATCGGGTACCGGTGATGATCCTAGCCGACGGGATGCTCGGCCAGATGATGGAGCCGGTCGAGCTCCCCGATCCGGTCGATCCTGCGACCCTCCCGAAGAAGGACTGGGCGCTGACCGGGGCGAAAGGGCGGGACCCGAACATCATCTTGAGCTTCGACCTCGATCCCGAGGTCCTGAAGCAGATGAACCTCGTCCTGCAGGAGAAATACAGGAAGATCGAGGATAACGAGGCCCGCTACGAGGAATACCAGACCGACGATGCCGACATCGTGATCGCCGCCTACGGGACGGTCGCCCGGATCGCCAAGACGGTCGTCCGCCGGGCGCGGGCCGAAGGGATCAAGCTCGGCCTCTTCCGGCCGATCACCCTGTGGCCGTTCCCCTACGAGCCGCTCCGCGAGCTCGCCTCCCGGGTGAAGACAGTCCTCACCGTGGAGATGAGCGCTGGGCAGATGTGGGAGGACGTCCGGCTCGCCGTCGCCGAGCGGGCGGAGACCCCGTTCTACGGGGAGATGGGAGGGGTCGTCACAACACCGAGGAAGATCCTGAGCGAGGTGAGGAAATATGCCCGTTAACACGGAGAACATGGTCAAGGTATTCGGCCGGCCGAAGAGCCTGACCGACGCGCGGTTCACCTACTGTCCCGGCTGCCACCACGGGATCCTGACGCGGATCATCGCCAAGGCGATCGACGAGCTCGGAATCGCAGAGAGGACGGTGACGATCGCCCCGGTCGGCTGCTCCGTCTTCGCCTATCTCTGGTACAAGTGCGACGCTGTTCAAGCATCACACGGGAGGGCGAGCGCGGTGGCGACCGGACTGAAGCGGGCGAACAAGGACCTCGTCGTCATCTCCTACCAGGGGGACGGGGACTTCGCTAGCATCGGGACGGCCGAGTCGATCCACGCGGCGAACCGGGGGGAGAACATCACCGTCATATTCGTCAACAACCAGATCTACGGGATGACCGGTGGGGAGATGGCCCCGACGACCTTAGTCGGCCAGCGGACGACGACCACCCCGGACGGCCGCGATCCGGCCTACTTCGGCTACCCGATCCGGTTCTCAGAGCTGATCGCCACCCTGGACGCTCCTGTCTACGTCACCCGCCAGGCCCTGTACGACACGCGGCGGATCATGGACGCGGAGAAGGCGATCAAGAAGGCGATCTCATACCAGGTCGAGGGGAAGGGGTACTCGCTCGTCGAGGTCCTCTCCACCTGCCCGACCAACTGGCACATGAGCCCGCTCGAGGCGAACAGGCACGTCGCCGAGGTGGTGACCGAGGCGTTCCCGCTCGGCGACCTCGTGGATAGGGGGGGATGATGGAGAGATCGGTGATCATCGCGGGTTTCGGAGGGCAGGGGGTGATCCTCGCCGGGAAGATCCTCGCCCAGGCCGGGATGGACCACGGCCTGGAGGTGACGTGGCTACCATCATATGGCCCGGAGATGCGGGGGGGGACGGCGAACTGCACCGTCGTCCTCTCAGAAGAGCCGGTCGGCTCCCCGATCGTCGACGAGCCGACCGACCTCGTCGCGATGAACCTCCCCTCCCTCGACAAGTTCGAGCCGATGGTGGCAAGGGACGGGACGATCGTGATGAACCGGTCCCTGATCGAGCGGGATCTGGAGCGGACCGACGTCCGACCGTACCTCGTCGATGTCCATCCCCTCGCCGAGGAGGCGGGGAGCTCCCGGGCGATCAACATGGTCGCCCTCGGCGCCTACCTGAAGGCGACCGGGGTCGTACCGCTCGAGGTCGTCAAGGGAGCGATGGCGCGGATGCTCGAGGAGGGCGGTAAGGGGAAGTTCGTCCCGATGAACGAGAAGGCGCTCGAGCTGGGGTACGAAGCTGTCTGAGCGGATCCTATCGCGGGAGGAGGTCTTCTCCGGGCGGATCCTCCGCCTCGTCGTCGACCGGGTGAAGCTCCCCGATGGACGGGAAGCGGAGCGCGAGCTCGCCCTCCATCCGGGGGCGGTGGCGATCATCCCGATCCTCGATGATGGGAGGATCCTCCTCGTCCGCCAGTACCGGCACGCCGCAGGAAAGGAACTCCTCGAGATCCCAGCCGGGAAACTCGACGTCGAAGGGGAATCCCCGCAGGAGTGCGCGGCGCGCGAGCTTACCGAGGAGACCGGGTACGAAGCATCCGAGTGGGAGGAGCTTCTCACCTTCTACACCTCCCCGGGATTCACAAACGAGACGATCACCCTGTTCCGCGCGACCGGCCTCCGGAAGGTGGGATCATTCGCACCGGGGGAGATCGCCGGGATCGAGCCGATCGAGCCCGGATCGGCCCGGAGGATGGTCGCGACCGGAGAGATCGCCGATGGGAAGACGATCATCGCCCTCTTGCTCGAACGATGAACCTCCAGCCTCGAGCCGGCCAGGATCAGTCGAGCTTCTTCGCCTACGGGAGGGATGAGGACGGGCATTACCGGTTCGATCCCGACCTCCTCCCGGCGAACTTCTGGCTGATCGGAGGGGGGGAGATCGGGGGGAAGGCGCGCGGGCTTCTCTTCGTGATGGACCGGATGAGGCATGGGGTGCGGTTGACGGACTTCCCACATTTGATCCGCTTCCCCGACTCGGTCGTCCTGACGACCGAGGTGTTCGACGAATTCATGGAGCGAAACCGGCTCGGATCCGACGTTATCGCCGGATGCCAGGGAGAGATATCCCTCGACGAGCTCGAGGAGCGGATCATCGGCGCGACCTTCCCGAAACGGTGGGAGGAGGAGCTGTCCTCATTCCTCGAGAGTGAGTCCCGTCCCCTCGTCGTCCGCTCCTCATCGATAATGGAGGACAACCCCGACTATTCGTTCGCCGGGATCTACCTCTCCGACTTCCTCGCCAACCGCGGAGGGCTGGAGGAGCGGCTGGAGGAGCTGAAGAGGGCGGTGAAGCGGGTGTACGCCTCGACGTTCGCCAGGAACGCCCGCGCCTACCGGAAGCGGCACGGCCTCGACTGGCAGACCGAGAAGATGGCCGTTTTGATCCAGAACATGATCGGCCAGCCGTACCCGCACCGCCTCTTCTACCCGCTGATCGGAGGGGTCGCCTTCTCGCGCAACTACTACCCATGGACCGAGCGGCTGAAGCCGGAGGATGGGATCGTCCGTCTTGTGGTCGGGACGGGGACGCGCGCCGTCGGCCGGGAGTACGCCCGCGTCTTCTCGCCGGCGATGCCCGGCCTCCGGCCGGAGGGGAGCGACCCGAAGACGATCCTCCGCTACTCGCAGGAGACGGTCGACGCCCTCGACCTGAAGGGGGGGAGGCTCGTCCAGCGGCGGATGAACGAGCTCGACAACCCGCTCTTGTTCAAGGTCTGCTCGATCGTCGGCGAGGACGGGACGATCCGCGAGCCGCTGTCGGCAGCCCCGCTCGGCGAGAAGGAGCGGCTGCTGGCGACCTTCTCCCGCCTGATAGAGGGGGATTCGATCATCCCGTTCACCCCCCTTGTCCGCCAGCTCCTAAATGACCTTGAAGGGATGGTCGGCTCGCCGGTCGACATCGAGTTCGCCCTCGACTTCCCCGCGGACGGAGAGACCCCGCTCTTCTACCTCCTGCAGGCGCGGCCGCTCGGAAACCGGCCGGAGCACCGGAGGATCAAGATCCCGCGGATCCCGAAGGAGCAGATCGTCCTCTCCGCCCTCCACGTCCTCGGAAACGGGAAGATCGCGGGGATCAACCACCTCGTCATCGTCGAGCCGTCCTCCTACCGGCTGGAGGACGCTTACACGATCGCGCGGACGATCGGCCGGATAAACGAGGGGCTCGTCGAGTCGAACGAGCCCTACGTCCTGATCGGCCCGGGGAGGTGGGGTTCGACCAACCCCGGCCTCGGCGTCCCCGTCAGGTATGGGGAGATATCCGGGGCGGCGGTGATCGTTGAGATGTCGACCGCCTCGTTCGCCCCCGAGCTCTCCTACGGGACGCACTTCTACGCCGACATGGTGGCGAGCGGGATCCTCTACCTCCCGCTCCTCGAGGACGAGGGGGACTATCTGAACCGGAAGCTACTCTCCGAGCAGAAGGTCGCCTACAGCGACCGGTTCGTCACCCACTACGAGATCCCATCCGGGCTCGACGTGTACGTCAACGGCGAGACCCGGCGCGGCCTGATCGCCATCCGGCGGGAGGGAGGGGCGGGGATCATCCGAAAAGGTCGACGAGGTAAAGGAGGAAGCCCTCGACCGGTCGGGGCTTAGCAAGCGCCTCGCTGAGCAGGACCGGCTCGATCCTCATCCCGTGCACGGCGGTCATCACGTCGAACTTCCCCGCAAGGGCGAACTCGATCGCCGCCGCCCCGAACCGGGTAGCGAGGATCCGGTCGAACGGGCTCGGGCTCCCGCCCCGCTGCAGATAGGCGAGGTTGGTCACCCTAACCGGCATCTTCATCCGCTCGGAGAGGAGGTTGGCGATGTACTGCCCGACCCCACCGAGACGGACGTGGCCGAACTGATCGACCCTCGCCTCGGCGACGACCTGCCCTTCGGTCCCCTCCGGGACCGCCCCCTCGGCGACGATCACTATGCTGAACCGCTTCTTCATCCCCTCGCGCCGCTTGATCTTCTCGTAGACCTCGTCGATCTTGAACGGCTCCTCCGGGATGAGGATGACGTCCGCCCCGCCGGCGACACCGCCCATCAGGCTGAGCCAGCCGGCGTCCCGGCCCATCACCTCTACGATCAACACCCGATGGTGCGATGCGGCCGTGGTGTGAAGCCGATCGAGGGCACCGGTTATCGCCTCGAGCGCCGAGAAGAACCCGACCGTATAGTCGGTCATCGCGATGTCGTTGTCGATCGTCTGCGGGATACCGATCGCCTTCACCCCGTAGGGGGCGAGCCTGTGTGCGACCCCCATCGTGTCGTCCCCGCCGATCGCGATCAGGAAATCGATCCCGCCTTTCTCCAGGTTCTCGAGGATCCTCTCCGGCCCGTTCTCCACGTTGAACGGGTTCGTCCGCGAGCTCCCGAGGATCGTCCCGCCGATGTGAAGGATCCCCGAGACGTCGGAAAAATCGAGCGGCCGGACGAGGTTTTCAAGCGGCCCTTGCCACCCCTCGAGGAAACCGAGGGTCTTGACGCCGTGCTTCGCACCGAACCGGACGATGGCACGGAGTATCGCGTTTATCCCCGGCGAGTCCCCGCCGCCGGTAAGAACGCCGCATTTAAGCATCGGATCCCCTTACCAGCGTATGACCGCCGCTCCCCGCCTGATCGAGGAGGAAGCGGGCGACCCCTTTGACCCGCTCCTGGATCAGCCTCCCCACAACGCGGGGGTCGAACGCCTTCTTCTCCGGGTTCCAATCCCCGCTCGGAAAGAGGTTAAAGACGTCGTCCTCCACCCCATCGGGCGGGATTATCGCCTTGGCATGTTCCAGGTAGAACTCGCACGCCGCCCGGCCGTAGGCGTACTGGTAGTGCGTATCCTTGTTCAACTTCCTGATCCCGCCGCGGATTGCCGCTCTCACCTGTTCGGGGAGGAGGCCGGACGAACCGTGGAGGACGAGGGGGACGTCGAGCCCGCCGTCCCTCAGCTTCGCGTCCACCCTCTCCGCGATGTCGATCCTCAGGGCAAGGTTCCTCCCCTTCGTAACCCCGTGCTCGGTCCCGATCGAGATGGCGAGGAGGTCGGCCCCGGTCGTGGTCACGAACTCGAGCGCCTCATCCGGATCGGTGTAGTACGTCTCATCCGAGGAGATCTCATCCTCCTCCCCCTTGATCTTCCCGAGCTCTGCCTCGACGAGGATCCCGCTCCCCCTCGCCATATCGACCACCGACCGGCTGATCCTGACGTTCTCGGAGAACTCCTCAAGCGAGGCATCGATCATGATCGAGGAGACGAGCCGTCCCTCGATCGCCTCCCCGATGACATCGATCTCGCCGATGGTGAAGTGATCGAGGTTGATGAACACGTCGATCGGAAGGTCACGGGAGAGCTCGTGGATCATCCGGGAGAGCCCCCGGAGCCCGGCACTCAGGTCGCCCCCGCCGGCGAACCGGGCCGCACTGGGGCTGATCTGGACGATCAGATCGGATCGGGCCTCGACGTAGGCATCGAGAAGCCCGATCAACACGTTCGGCTCGGCGACGTTGCTCGCCATGAACGCGTACCCGCCGGCGCGGGCGGCCCGATACGCCTCCCTCAGCCTCTCCCCTCCTGCAAACGGCATATTCCCCTCCTCGAAACAACAACGACCGGGACGGAGAGTGTATGCCGGAGGGGGCCGGCCGCTCAACCCGGGAGGAGAGGGATCGAGTCGACCCGGTTTCGTAGGAGGATCCGCGCCAACTCGGTCGCAGCGGCGGATAGCGGGGGGCTCAGGCCCTCCCCGAGCGACAGGTCGGCCGGCTCGACCCCGATCAGAATCAGGTGGCCGACTCCGCCCTTCATCCGATCGAGGACGAACGGTAAGGAGAGGGAATGGGTTGAGGAGAGCGTCGCCCGGCTCGACCGGATCGGGATCCGGCGGATCGAGCCGGGAGGGAGGCCCATCTTCGCGGCGTCGACGACCACGAGGAGATCCGGCCGATTCCGGGCGGCGAGACCGACCGCGTTCTCGATCGCCGGGCCGCAGTCGATCGCCACCCAGTCGCTGTCGACGAGGATCCGGGCGACCTCAGGCCCGATCCCGTCGTCGCGGGAGAGCCGGTTCCCCACCCCGAGAAGGACCCGCCGCATCAGACCTCTTCCGAGGCTTCCCGGAACCGTCCGACCTTCCGGTAGCGCTCGTAACGGAGCTCAATCAGCCGATCCGGATGGAGTTGAGACAGCTCATCGAGGCTCGTCACGAGCCCCTCCTTCAACGCACCCGCTGTCTCGGCGAACCCCTTGTGCGCCCCGCCGAGCGGCTCGGGTATCACCCCGTCGATCAGACCGAGCTCGAGGAGGCGGGGGGCGGTCAGGTTGAGGGCCTCGGCCGCCTCCTTCACCTTCCCCTTGTCCTTCCACAGGATCGCCGCTGCCCCCTCGGGGCTGATCACCGAATATATCGCGTTCTCCAGCATCAACACCCGATCGGCGAGCCCGATCGCCAGCGCCCCGCCGGAGCCGCCCTCGCCGATGATCACCGCGACGATCGGGGTACGGAGACGGGACATGAGGAGGAGGTTCTCAGCAATGGCGGAACCGATGTTCAGCTCCTCGGACTCGAGACCGGGGTAGGCCCCGGGGGTGTCGATGAGGGAGACCACGGGGAATGAGAACCTCTCGGCGAGCTCCATGATCCTCCGCGCCTTCCGGTACCCCTGCGGCCTCGTCATCCCGAAGAACCGTTCCCGGTTCTCCTCGGTCGACCGCCCCTTCTGCTGAGCGACGACCGCCACCGGCTTCCCGTCGAGCCGGGCGAGGCCGGTGATCAGCGCCCGGTCGTCCCCGGCGATCCGATCCCCGTGCAGCTCGTAGAACCCGGAGAAGATCGATCCGATGTAATCGAGGGAGTAGGGGCGCTTCGGATGGCGGGCGAGCTTGACCCGCTCCCAGTCGGTCAGGTTCGAGTAGAACTCGCGGCGAAGCTCGGTCAGTTTCTTCTCCAGCTTCGCTATCTCCTTCGACAGGTCGATCCCGTCGGTCGCGTTCAGCTCCCTCAGCTCCTCGATCTTCGCCTCGAGGAGGTCGAGGGTCCGCTCGTCGCTCATCGCACCTCCACAAAGAAGGAGAGGAGCTCGGCGAGCTCGTCCCGGAGCTCCTCCCGCTTCGCCACCCTGTCGATCAGGCCGTGTTGGAGGGCAAACGAATCGGTCTGGAAGTCCTCCGGGAGCTCCTGGGCGATCGTGTCCCTGATCACCCTCCGCCCGGCGAACCCGATCATCGCCCCCCGCTCGGCGATGATCACGTCCCCGAGGGAGGCGATCGACGCCTGTACACCGCCCGATGTCGGGTAGGTCATCACCGATATGAACGGGAGTCCGGCGTCAGCGAGGAGGCGGCGGGCCGCGGCTGTCTTCGCCATCTGCAGGAGGGAGAAGACCCCTTCCTGGAGCCTCGCCCCCCCGGAGGCAGAGATGAGAACGAACGGCGAGCGATCCTCGACCGCCGCTTCTATCCCGGCGCAGATCTGTTCCCCCATCACCGATCCCATGCTCCCGCCGACGAACCTGAAGTCCATGACGCCGATCACTACGGGGCGGCGATCGATCGCCGCCCGGCCGACGATAATCGCGTCAGCAAGCCCTGTCTTCTCCTGCGCCTCTGCGATCCGCTCCGGATACGGCCGGGAATCGACGAACCCGAGCGGATCATCGGAGACGATCGGCTTCGCGATGTCGACGAAGCTCCCCTCATCGACCAGGGATTCGATCCTCTCCTGCGCGGTGAGGAAGAAGTAGTCCCCACAGCTCGGACAGATGTAGTTGTTCTCGCGAAGCCTCTGCTTGTAAACGAGCTCCCCGCACGACTTGCACTTCATCCAGAGCGACTCGTCCGCCTTCTTATCGACGTCGACGCGCAGGTACTTCTTCTCCTTGAAGATCGCCATAGCTCACCTCCGTCAGCGGTGGCGGAACGGACCGAAGCGGATCCGCTTCCCTCCCTCCTCCTCGGCCTTCTCCCCCCGCAGGCTGTCCGGGAGGACCGATCCGCTCGAGATCACCATCGACAGTGCGTCCTCCACGGGGATGTCGACCGGCGTAATCATCCGCTTCGGGATGATCAACATGTAGCCGGATAGCGGGTTCGGCGCCGTCGGCGTGTAAACGAGGACACACTCCTCACCGGTTAGATCTTGAAGCCTCCCGAGCTCCTCGTTCGTCACCAGGCCGATGACGTTGATCCCGGGACGGGGGTACTCGAACATGACGACCTGCTTGAACGAGGTGGAGGACTTCCTGTTCAGGAGGGCGTTCGTGAACTCCTTCAGCGTCCCGTACATCTTACGGATCCCGGGGACGGCGAGGAAGATCCGCTCGAAGTAGTAGTGGAGCGTCCTGCCGAAGACGTTCCGGGTGATCACCCCGATCAAGATGATGATGATGATCGTCACGTAAAACCCGAGCCCGGGAATCCACCGGCCGAGGGCGCGCTCGATCGTCATCCCGAATGGGGTGTTCTCCCCGACGAGTCCGTCGACCAATCGATAGAGGAACCATATGATGTAGACGGTGGCACCGACGGGGAGGATCGCCAGAAGCCCGCTGACAAACGTCGCTCTGAACCACAAGAGAAACCTCTTCATCTTCCCTCCCTCGCCCCGTCTTCAAGGCGAGGCATCGGACCTGAAAGATCGATCCAGCGTACCGTATTATACGGGGACGATGTGTAAAGGCGCATTCTTCCGTAAACCCCTCCTCGCGCTCCTCGCCCTTCTTCTCGTATTGTACGCACCGCTCCTCGCCCTCAGGACGCTCTATCCGGTCCGCTTCATGGCGCTCGTAGAGGAATGGTCGGATGAGAGGGACCTCGACCCATCCCTGGTCGCCTCCCTCATCCGCGCCGAGAGCAGGTTTCATCCCGGAGCGGTATCCCTCCGAGGAGCGCTCGGGTTGATGCAGGTGACCCCGGAGACAGGGGCGTGGATTGCCGGACAGATCGGACTTACCGACTTCGAGTCCGACCTCCTCCTCGAGCCGGATGTGAACATCGCGCTCGGGACCTGGTATCTCAGGTACCTGATCGACCGGTTCGGCAGGATCGAACCGGCCCTCCAGGCATACAACGCCGGCCCGGCGTCCGTGGAGGGCTGGGCCGGGGAGAAGGAGGCGGTCTATCCCGGGACCGCGGCGTACGTCCGGCGCGTCCTCGCTTCGGTCTGGGTCTATCGGGTCTACTTCCGCCTCCCGTTCATCACCGCGATCACCCCGTCGATCGGTTGAGTATTGCGGAGGAGCGTTCCGTTGGCTAGTATCAGCACAACTTTGTTTACAAGCCACAGGAGGTTTGAACGTGTCGGAGGCAATACAGTGGGTGAAGAAGGATCCGGCCAAGGAGAACGTCTTCTGGCCGACCGAGGAACTGCAAAAGAGGGCGTGGGTCGCCGACGAGTCGATCTACACCGAGGCTAACGCCGACCCGGTGAAGTTCTGGGCAAGACATGCCGAGGAGCTCCACTGGTTCAAGAAATGGGAGAAGGACTACGAGTTCGCCCCGCAGGCGTACAAATGGTTCATCGGGGGGAAGATCAACCTCTCCTACAACTCCCTCGACCGGCAGATCGAAGCCGGGAAGGGCGATCGGATCGCCCTGATCTGGGAGCCGGAGCCGGTGGACGAGGAGCCGCGGAAGATCACGTACTCCGAGCTGCACGAGCTCGTCTCCAAGTTCGCCAATGTCCTGAAGGGACTAGGGGTGAAGAAGGGGGATCGCGTCGGTATCTACCTTCCGATGATCCCCGAGGCGGTGATCGCGATGCAGGCGTGCGCCCGGATCGGAGCCCCGCACTCGGTCGTCTTCTCCGCCTTCTCCCCTGATTCCCTCCGCGACCGGCTGATCGACGCCGGGGCGAAGGTCCTGATCACCGCCGACGGCTACTACCGCCGCGGGAAGCAGATCGACCTGAAGAAGAACGCCGACGCCGGGATCGAGGGGACGGCCGTGGAGAAGGTCGTGGTGGTGAAGCGGCTCGACGGGAGCGCGAAGATGACCCCGGGTCGTGACCTCTGGTACCACGAGCTGATGGAGGGAGCCTCCGCCGACTGCCCGGCCGAGGAGATGGACTCCGAGGACCTCTCCTTCCTCCTCTACACCTCAGGGACGACAGGGAAGCCGAAGGGAATCATGCACACCACCGGCGGATATGCCGTTCAGTCGTACCTGACAGCGAAGTGGAACTTCGATCTGCACGATGGGGACATCTTCTGGTGCACGGCCGACGTCGGCTGGATCACCGGGCACACCTACATCAACTACGGCCCTCTGATGAACGGGGTGACGAGCGTTATCTTCGAGGGCTCCCCCGACTTCCCCGACTACGGCCGGTTCTGGGCGATCATCGAGAAGCACAAAATCACCCAGCTCTACACCGCACCGACCGCGATCAGGATGTTCATCAAGTGGGGTGACGAGTGGCCGGCGAAGCACGACCTCTCCTCGTTGCGCCTCCTCGGGACGGTCGGCGAGCCGATCAACGTCGACGCCTGGCTCTGGTACTTCGAGAAGATCGGCGGCGGCCGCTGCCCGATCATCGACACCTGGTGGCAGACCGAGACCGGGGCGAACATGGTGAACAACCTTCCGGGTATCGGGCCGTTCATCCCGACGGTCGCCGGCCGGCCGTTCCCCGGCGTGATCGCCGACATCCTCGATTCGAGCGGGACCCCGGTAAATCCGGGGGAGGGTGGTTATCTCGCGATCTACAGCCCGTTCCCCCCGGCGCTGACCCGAGGGATCTACGGGGACATGGAGAGGTTCACGAATCAATACTTCTCCGACTACGGCCCGGAACGCTACTTCACAAGCGACGGGGCGCGGAAGGACGAGATGGGGAACATCCGGATCACCGGACGGGTCGACGACGTGATGAACGTCGCCGGTCATCGGTTGGCGACCGCCGAGGTGGAGAGCGCCCTCGCCCAGAACGACAAGGTGAGCGAGGTCGCTGTCGTCTCCCGGCCGCACGACCTGAAGGGAGAGGTCCCGGTGGCGTTCGTCCTGCTGAAGGCCGGGATAACCCCGTCGGAGGAGATCAGAAAGGAGCTGATGGGTACGGCCACCAAGGTGATCGGACCGACCGGACGGCCGGACGAGATCGTCTTCGTCGAGGACGTCCCGAAGACCCGCTCCGGGAAGATCATGCGCCGTGTCCTGAAGGCACTGGTCCGGAACGAGCCGATCGGGGACATCACAACGCTGCAGAACCCGGACAGCGTCGACCATCTGAAGGAGATGGTCGGCTACAAGGGATGAAAGGAGGAATGCGGAAGTGAGCGAAGAGAGGACTCTTGCCAACGTCGGTGCATTGGGATTGGGCGGGTTCGCCCTGTCCACGTTCATCCTGAACATCGTGAACGCCGGCTGGGTGGACGCGAAGACGATCGGGATCGTGATGCCGGTCGCCATGTTCTACGGCGGACTCGCCCAGTTCATGGCCGGGATGTGGGATGTGAAACGCGGGGACACGTTCGGAGCGACCTGTTTCAGCTCGTTCGGTGCGTTCTGGATGGGGCTCGCCACGTTCTTCTTCCTCAAGCTCGCCGGGGTCGCCGGGTTCGCCGACGTCACCCCGGCC
>Ga0190360_1001015_pt1 | contig 14896 bp, 9 predicted proteins | sample 48721834_MG_FD_161271 | JGI IMG/M metagenome (GOLD analysis project Ga0190360, IMG submission 161271) | Hydrothermal vent microbial mat bacterial communities from Southern Trench, Guaymas Basin, Mexico - 4872-18-3-4_MG | ecosystem: Environmental > Aquatic > Marine > Hydrothermal vents > Microbial... | reverse complement strand
TCAGGATGACAGAACGGTATTCACGGATGCCTCTGGGGATGTTTTTTCCGTCAAGGAGGCAACATCAGTGATTTTCGGACACTTTATAGACATCACAAGGGTTGAGAGATGGGTGGAGGATGGCCAGATGCACTTTGAAGTCACATTTGGTCCCGGAGCGGTGGTTATTTTGAATCCTGACACTGATAGCTATCCCTTCTCGGAGTACAGACTCTATATAGACGTTGACGGTGATCAGATGGCAGACTTTATATGTGTGGCATACGCCCCACAATATGTCTACAACGGCTATAACACGTTTCTTATGAGGGTGAAGGATAACCACGCCTATTACTTCAACTCAACGGGGAACGGTACTAATACCCTTCACATCGCCTTCCCCATTGAGTATCTCGGGACCCCCTCCTTCGTTGACTTCTACGTGGAGGCTAGAAAATCATATTCATCCGACTACGCCGTTGATTACTGTCCTGACCTGGGATTTGGCTACAACTACAAGGCACTTCCAGGGGAGGAGAATCCGACGGACTCCTCTGTCCGTATAACGATAGACGATAATGTAATTTACAGGGTGGAGGTAGAAGAGGAATTAGACGATACTGTACATCGGGGATATACCCATATAACGGGAAGTGCCGAGGGGGCAGATCACGTCAGGATATGTTTTGAAAAACACTACAGTGATGGTACGGTAAGGGTCCGCGGTTGGATTGGGGAGTTTGATGAGAACAAGTTAGACAACTGGACAAGAAGTATGTACGGTGTGGAGAAGTACCACTTCATCTTTGAAGATGGGAGGTGGGAGTACTTGGTGAAGTGGGAACTTTCAGAGAAAGAGGCACCCCTCAGCCTGAGATATAAAGAATATCTGAAATTGAAGTACGTTGTTATATGGGTGAGGGCATATAGTGATGAGGGGGAGAGTAAGTGGAATCAGGCGTCAATAAGGTTGAATATGGTGGAGACTGGACGTGGAGGGTATGAGGGGGTGGTTGAGAAGGGGGAGAATGGTGGGACAACTTCATACTTCTACACCATAATCATCGCAGGGATCCTTATAGTTGTAGCAGTGATTCTCGCGTTTATATATAAAATGAGAACAAAAGGGAAGAAGAGAATGATAGCACTAATCCTATTTTTTGTTGCTGGCTCTTTTATTCTGCTCATGTTTATTTCATTAAATGCTGGTTTTCAATGTCCCATAGAAGGTTATGTGTTAAACGGTTTTGGGCTTTTATTTATTGGACTTGGACTTGGAATTCTTAACTATGGAGAGAACACACTCTTTTCCACTGTAGGCTTTCTCATGTCTGCAATAGTCGGGGTGTCCCTCCTATCAATTTTACTCCACTGAGGCCCGCAACTCCATGAACACTGCTATGCCTGCCTAATCAAACGCATGGGAAACATAATACAACAATCTGGCGACAGCAAAAACCCCTATCTCGTTTTAGCAGAAATTTTTCCCATTAAATTCACCCTGTATGGGGCTTTATAAATGGAAGAGTGTCAAAGGTCTCTGAGGTCGTACAGAAGAAAACCTTCTCTTCTTAACTCTTCCTTCCCTGCGATCTCCTTACCAACTACCCCCAGGTGTATTCTTTTGTTGGTTTTCCAGTGCTCAGCCACCTTCTCTTGAAGGGTGGAGATAATTCTTCCTATCTCTTTTTTCTTAAGAGAAGCCCATTTGACCTCAAAGAAGTAGATATTCTTCCTCCCCTCAGCCACTACGTCAATCTCAGCATCCTTTCTCCACCATCTCCCCGCACTCCTAGCCTGGATCTCACCCATCCTCATCTTCTCCCAGATCATTTCCATGGCCACCTTCTCAAAGATATAGCCAAGATATGTGTTGAACATCTCTTCAAATCCCTCAATTTCGCCCATCTCTATTAACTCATCCCGGTGTGTGTAGATGAATCTGAAATAAAAGTTGAAGTAGTTGTCGGACAGAAAATAACGTGCGTTCCTTCTGGTCTCCCTTGCACCAAATGGATACTCCACCCTCACCAGGTGGAGTTTCTTAAGATTTGAAAGGTACTGTGAGACCGTTGGGGACGGAAGGGAGGTAAAGTTGACGATCTCCCCGAATTTTGTGTTGGAGAACGCGATGGCCTTAAGTATCAGAAGGTACCTTCCAGGCTCCCACAACTCACTCCTTATAAGAAACTCACCCTCCTCAAAAAGGGGTTTTCCCGGCGTAAAGACATCAGTCAGCCTCTCACCGTGCATAAGTCTGTACCTTATCTCCTGTAGGTAAGCGGGAATACCGTCAGCGATACCGTAAATCCTGACGATGTCTTCCCAGGAATGTTCTGGAAAGAGGCCTTTAATGTCCTTAAATTTGAGCGGGGTAAGATATATCTGTGCGGTTCTTCTGCCGTAAATGGGGCTTCTGTACCCAAGGACGTCGCTCTCCATGACGCTAATGGAAGAGCCGAGAAGGATCATCTTTGCACCCATCTTCAGCAGAACGTTGTCCCACACTCTCTGAAAGATTGATGGGATGGAACTGTTAGACTGTATGAGGAATGGGAACTCGTCTATAACTATCACGAACCCTGCTTGCGATGCAAGTTTGAGCAACTCCTCCCAGGAGAGCTCTGCTCTTTCTATGAGGGTGTTGCCGGTGGCTTTTGCAAGGAGTTTTCTAAATCGCTCTCTATTATCACTGTCTGGGGAGGTATCAGCGAGGAAGTAGATGCGTTTAACATTCTTCAGTGACCTTTTCACCAGTTCTGTTTTTCCCACTCTTCTCCTTCCGTAGATTACTATTAGTTCAGCCATGTCGCTTTCAAAGGCATGTTTTAAAAGGTCAAGCTCTCTTCTTCTGTCCACGAAAGGCGGTTCTTCATACATGATTATGATAATAGTGCGCAAACTAAATAAATATTTCCATACTTCCTTGGGGAACAGTTAAAGGGTTTGTAGGTGGCCTGGAGATGGTTGAAGTGGTTGAGAAGATGCTTGAGAGGGCGGGATAAGAGAAAAAAATATACCAGCAGATATATTTCTTAAGTCTATAGGTGGTACGCATGGGGGTGGAGATGGTGGTACATTACTATAGAGAAGAATATCGCCTTAGTTCACGGGTGGTATTGCGATGTTGGAAAGACTAAGAAAGTTGAGGGTAACGTATGTTAGGATGTCACTTCTGGTACTGGTTCTAATAATTGACGTGGTGGCTGTCACCACAACTTTGATGACGGTTCCTGGAGAAGACACGGAAAAGATAAACACTCGCCCAATCTTTGATGATTATCATTTTATTGGGCAGAAGGGCACTAAATACCTGTTGGGGAAGGGGAAGTTGGATCCTAACCTTGAGCTGAACATTTCAGAAATGATGATCTACGATATAACCGAGAAGAGGGTTGTACACACTTTCTCATTAGAGGATTACTATTTTGACGGTGTTGGTGTTGTCGACTCGGATTTCTCTGACGATGGAACTACTCTAGCTATTGTTTACATAGGCCCAGAAGGCGAAGGAAGTCCAGTGATGGTATACGTAATAAACCTGGAGACATCCGAAAAGAGGTATGTTACAATACACGACAGGTATGAATGCCCCTTGAACTACACCTATTACGGCCTATGGATTAGGGGGAATAGAGTTTTCCTATATGAGGAGATTGCCCCTGCGGGGGGTACTGATGGAAGGGTTTTGTTATACGAGATAGATCTATCGACCATGAATGTTCTGCATAAAAATGAGATACGTGAGATGGAAGAGTGGGAAGAATTGATGGTACAATCCATCTACGCACCAATTGACGTCTCCTCAGATGGAAGATTGTTTGCATATACGGATATTTATCATAATTTATTCTTTTACAACCTTGAAGAGAAGAAGATACAGGCTGTAGTTGAGTTGGGTTCCTTGAGTTCAATGTATCTGGTTCCGTATATGTCGGAGTTTGTGTGTGGTATGTTTGATCACACTGGACGTTACTTCCTTTTTGTTGAGGCTGAGCAATTTATCACCATAAAGAAGAGATATAACCTGTATATGGCGGACATCTCCAGAGAAAAGAGAGAAAAGATGCTCACCATTCCATCTTACGCGTCTGAGGATAAAATATTTTATGTCAGGTTTTATGATAATAAGAGTGAGGGCGAAGGAAATGTTACCGGTGCTTACTATTTCCAGAGCATCGGCGAGGAAGATGGAGATGTTTACTATACCCATATTGACGGGAATGTACTGGTACTTAAAGATGCGATAACCTCTGTTAAGAAAGTTTATTTTGTGACCATATCCATTATGCTCCTCCTCGCCTCTTCCCTGCTATTTTTCTCCGTGATCCTTGCTTACAAGAAGTTGAAAGAGAAAAAAGGATGGAAGCACCTTGTGGCCTGGATCATTATAATCACTCCTGTCCTTCTCATGATGGTCTGGGGAATCTACATTGCTATTCTTAAACCATCCCCAGTCGTGCTGATGCGCACTTCAACTTTTGCCGTTCTCCTGGTGTGGCTCACCTTAAGTGGGATGGATGAGAATCGTTATCTGAGGCGGTTAATGCCCATCATCTTCCTGGGCCAGATGGTAGTGACCAATCTGGCATTCCATTGGTTGCTTTAAGAGGATTCTTTTCCCCGGGTGCCTATCTAGAGATGTGAAGGAAATGGGTTGGGGTGGGTTGTAAGATGAAGCGAGGGAGAAAAAAAGAAATACTCCTCATTCCATTTTTATTCTAGTCTATAGGAGCGGTCTGTAGGGAGGCAGTGGGGGTTAAGTTTCGGAGGTGTAATGAAAAAATAAAAATATTATTAGGTGTTGAAGATAAAATGGATTAACAGGAAGGGATTTATATGAAATCTAAGCATAGTAGAACAGGTGGTAGGGCTTTAACTGAGTGGAGGGGAAAGGTATTTGTTCTGCTCCTCGTCACTGTGCTGGCCGTGGCCTTTCTTACGGCAGGGTGCTTGCTTGACGATAAGCCCCTGTACAAAATAGCATATATTGCCACATACGACGATCCCCTTGATGTTGGTGTTATAGAGAGAGTGTTCGCCGAGAACAATATTACTATTTACAAACGGGTCTTTACGGAGTACGATGCGATGGAGATGACGGATAAGATGGTTGAGCTATATTTCCACTTTCCCGACCCAGCCAATAAGGATGAGGAGGTCCCCTCACTGGAAGGAGTGCTGATGATATTCCCGGAGGAGACGCACTATCTTTTTTATGAGATGGGCACTGGTCTGAACCTGTGGCCAAACGCATATAAATATCCACCATCGGAGAGCAAAGAAGTTGTTGAAGGGTATAAACATGTTCTGGAGAGGGGGAAGAACTACCTTACTGAACTGATATACAATTCAACTGGCCTCAAACCTACTTCCGGTTTTTACGATGTGAGCGGGGATGTACCGGCGGAGGAGGTGGGGTAGAGATGTACTAGAAGGAAATACGATTCAGAGAGCGGCTTTATTACTACAGGGCGAGTATTACGGCAGCGAGAGGTTTGTACGGTAGCGAGTATATGTGCTTAATTCAGTCTCTTTTTAGTTTTTTACTATGTTTTTGGATGGTCAATACCGACAATGTGGTGTAGGTGATGATGATGTTCGGAGAACTCTATTTAAAGATGAGCATAATCCTTTGGGTAGGATTAATATCTAATTTAGTTTATGCTTGTTATTTTAAGAAGGCATGTGATGTCAGAAGGGCCTGGTGCATCCTATCAGTAGCGGTTTTAATTAATATGTGGGTTATAGTTAGTTTATATCTTCATATTCAGGCCCTTCTAGGAGATGTTTATGAAGAGATTGCAATGAAGATATTTTGGATTATGACAATTGTATTTATCGTTGCGGGGTTCTGGTGGATGAAAACGAAGTGTAAGTCGGATGTGCATCCAGAATAGGATGGAAAAAAAGTTGATTTCAAATGAGTATTACTGCATATAAGGGTGGCGGAATATGAAGACTATCTTAGACATGATAGCTGGGGTGAGGGGGTAAGATGTTTAAAAAAGGGGTAGGAAGGTGAGAGTCGCCGCAATGTTAATTTACACACATGTAGCTGTCTTTCTTCCTGTCCATGAATAAATGCCAAAAACAACTATTCCTTTATAATGAACCTTCTGAAATCATCTGGCATTAGAATTGTCGCCTCGTCGTGATCTTTGTATCCGCTCCTTGCCACGATGATCTTCCTCCCACCGATCTCACCACACTTGTCCAGAAATGTGGATATGTCCTTTTTCCTCAGTTTACCCCACTTAACCTCAACGGTTGCTATTGGCCTCTCTCTTCTGTCCACGATTATACCGTCAATCTCAGGTGTATGAGAGTACCGCACCTCTCCACCCAACCTTTCCGCAAGGGAGAGGACACAGAAGTCCTCAATTGAAAAGCTGTGCGCCTTCCTGAGATTCTCTTTAACAACCTCGTATGGCGGTCTCTCCCGCTCAAGCCCGTATTTGGCATCAATGTAGTAATATACGGAGAAGATGGGGGAGATCATTCTGAAAATAAAACCTCTCTTTTTGTAAATAGGTATTCGCTTAATGACCCCCATTCTTTCAAGATTACTGAGATATGGTGCTATTTGTGAGGTTGAGTCTCTTCTGATAACGCCCATTCCGTACAGCCGTGTGGCCATCTCAGGGGGTGAACCAACACCCTCACCGATAAGTTTCACAAGACCCCGGTAGGTCTCCGTGAGTTTTCTATCCTCTTCAAGGAAGATCTCACCAATGAGAGAGGGGACTGTGTATCTCGCCCACGAGAGCATTCCATAAAGGTCCCTCAGGATATCTTTTCCTTCCATGAGGGGGATCAACCAGGGGTCCCTTAGGTATGCTGCGTAATCTACAGAGGGGATGGAACGTAGTATGTCCTGAGGGTGAATAAGGCCAAGGTGCACCTCCCGGAAGAATCCTAGGAGGGGGGATGATGGGTTCAGGACCCTCTCAACGACGCCCATGGAAGAGCCTGCGAGGACAAGCGTTCCTTTTGGATGCACTTTTTTAATCCTCTCCAGCACCCAGAGGGGAAGTCTCTGGAACTCATCTATGACAACACGTTTACCGCCTTGTAAGGAGGAGGAAATCAGCTGTATGAGGGTATCAGGGTCGGAGATTCTCTCAAGTGGTGCCCCTTTGGCCCAGATAGAGCCATCATTCAGGACATCGTAGTATTCATCGTGCTGGAAGAAATTTTTAAGAAGGTAGGACTTTCCCACCTTTCTTCTTCCGTAAAAGAGGATCCATCCTTCCGCCAGTTCTTTTATTTCCCTTCTTTTTACCACGAGTTTCATACCGTTGGAAATTATTTGCTTATATTTAACCCTAACCACGGTTAACTAACCGTGGTTAACTAATGGTGGCTAGGATATCTGGCAGCCCTTGGGATCGGGTATCTGATCATCATTGCTCTTCTTATCCCCGCTACTCTTACCCGAAAAGCCGGCCCCGGGGCCCCCGCCCCCACAACCCCATCCCCACCCCCTCTCAACGTGACCTGGGATGAGGTAGTAGAGCTGGACAAATGGGGATACGAGCCAGGTACAGATAAAAATTAGAAAGTCCTGCCTCTGTATTTATCAATGCTCCTTAAAACCTCCCTCTCAAGATCAACCCCGTAGTAGTTCGCTATGCAGGCAAGGGCAAAGAGAACGTCTCCCAGCTCCTCCTTCAGTTCCTCCCGGGTATCCTTCTCCTTCCTCTCTTTTAGCCCCTTTACCCCCTCAGCGGCATTGATACACCTGCCCAGCTCCCCCACCTCCTCCACAAGCGCAGCGAACATGGCAAGTGGCTTCCAGTACCCCTCCTCAGTCTCGGTGATGAACTGGTGCACCTCTTTCTGGAACCCCCTCAACTCTACCCCTCCTTCCTGCCTCCGGAGAACCTTATCTCTTCTTGAGATATGACCCCCTCCTTACTCAGTACTATAACATCAACCACACCCTTTTCATAGACCATCTTGAAGATCTTTCTTATGTCTTCTTTAAGCTTCTGCATGTCTATCTTTTCCAGCTCCGGAAGGACCTCCTCCGAGCCCCGTCCTATGGCCCAGGCCTTCACCTCCCTACCCACACCGGAGGGGTCCACGTCGTAGAGGTGGGGTCCCGTGGCATCAAAGCCTCCTATAAGAAGGGCGGCCCCGAAGGGCCTTATGCCCTCAAAACGGGTATACAACTCACAGATTCTGCATAGCCACTTCACCAGGGAGCTTATAGTGGCCTCCTCCCCGTAAGTGAGCCACTCCTCCTGCGCCCTCTCCCTCAGTATGTCAACAAGTATTCTTCCATCTGCTATGAGTCCAGAGGTTATGGCCACAATGCGGCGGGTTATGAAGTACTGTTTCTTCACATACTCCTTTTCTATGAGCCTGCCCTCCTCCGGCCTTAAGGAGGCCAGAACAACCCACTCCGGGCTCCTCACGCCAATCCCAAGAGCTCCCCTCTTTATGGCCTCCCTAGCGTACTCCACCTGAAAGATCCTCCCGTCCGGAGAGTAGACCGTGGGGGTTATGTCGTAATCATCCTTTGAGAACACCCCACATCACCTCTTCCTCCTCCTCAGGATATAAAGCACGGGGAACATTATTATTCTTGGGATGATAAGAAGGACCCACAGGAAGATGTCTACTATAAGGAGAACCAGCCTAACCACACCACTCTTTCCTGAAGAGAGCAGAGTGAAGTTGGTGAGCGACCAGAAGCTCTTCCTCTCTCTCACCTCCGCCACCTCCGGGCCCCCCTCCACCCTCTCTGGTGCAGGGGCTCTCTCCCCCTCCCCCACTTCCTCCCTCAGAGCCCACAGCTCCCTCTTTCTCCTCTCAATCTCCTCGGGGAGCTCAAGCTCCTCCCCGTACTTTTGGCGGTAGAGCTCTCTTATGCGGTAGAGCCTCTCCTCCTCCAAGGCATCCACCCTCTTCTCTATCTCTTCAACGGGCAGGGCATCCTCTGGCCCCATCTCCGGAGTTGAAAGTATGATAGCTTCCTTCACCCCTGAGGAGACCTCCACAGCGGCGGCTTCTCCTGCCCCGGGAGCGACGGACGGAGCTTCGGCGGGCTTTCTCTCCTCCTTCCTCTCACCTTTTATGAGCCCTAGATAGGCAAGCTCCTCCCTATACGGGGATAGGACCGCCCTCAGCTCCTCTCTGCTGATCTTGCCCTTCTTATACTTTTTGAGGTAGTATTTCTTGTAGAGCTTCTCTGCCTTCTTAAGCCTTCTGGGGTTCATATCTTCCTGCTGGTTCATCTCAAGCACGCTCCGGAGGCAGGGTCATAGCCTTCTGAGGTATGAAGCATTTTGTATAAAAATATATGTTGGTCAGAGAGAGGTAGACCTCAAAATTTATATTCCTTCCCTCTCATACACAACCGTTCCCACCCGGCGGGCCTCACAATCGTTATATATGGCATTGGAATACGCAGAACCGCCTCTGGCGGAAAAAGGTGACAGAATGGTAGAACCTCTGGTGGAGAAGGTAGTTGACACGGACACCCTTACAAGGGCCATAATAAGCAGGTACCACACAAGCGGAGAGCTGGCTGGAGAGATGGGGTTGGAGGATGCCACCGAGATCGCCTTTCACATACTGAATTTCTTTGGATTCTCTGACAGGATCATAGACAACATGCTGGAGCCGGAGGACAGGGACATCTTCTACATGATGGAGGATATGGGTCTTCTTCTGACCGAGAGGGAGGAGACCACGCTCTATGATGGGAGGGAGTGGAGGATACATTACTGGCTAATGAGGAAGGATGTGGTTTTCCGGGAGGCCGAGAAGGGGGTGGAGGTTATAAGAAGAAAGGACACCGAAGAAGACCCCTCCCAGATTTACGAGGAGATCCCGGACGAGGTATGGTTCTCGAGGGGAGAGGTTGGGGAGTAGGCACGTTTCAATTATTAACCATAAAATTATTCTCATCAGCACACTCTATAATACCCTAGCGGGGGCTAAAGAGAATGGCAAGGGTGCACCTCCACCACATGTGGATACTCGCCGCTCTCCTCTCAGCTATGCTTCTATACAGCTCCCTGAGCCCCCCCTATCACTTCAAACCCTCCCACATCCCTTTCAGTAGCATGGGGGTCGAGAAGGCTGGAGGTTCCGACAGCGACTCCGACGGGCTGAAGGACCTCGAGGAGGACGCCAACATGAACGGCCTTCTTGACCATTTTGAGATCTCTCCCACATCCCCCTTTAACTACGATACGGACTCCGATGGCATCCCTGACGGTGAGGAGTACAACTACTGGGTACACAGGAGCGAGACCGAGCCCCCGGGGACCCTAGCAGAGATCTTCGCTGCACTGGGAGAGATAGAAACCATGGAGCTTCTTGGTCCCCTTGGAGATATAGATTTCGATGGCCTCCCCAACGTCATCGACTACGACTCAGACTCCGACGGCCTGGGTGATGGAGAGGAGCTTAAGCTCGCCCTTGACCCCGCAAGCCCCGACAGCGATGGGGACACCGTGCCGGATGCTTATGAAAGGTACCCCGGGGTTGAAGACTCCGACGGGGATGGAATAGACGACGTCTGGGAGGAGTACTGGGGGACCTCCCGGGAGGACAGGGACGGGGACGGCGCTGGGGATCTGGAGGAGTATTTGAGAGGGACCTCACCCCTCCACCCCGACGGGGTGGCCACCGACATCCTACGCCCTCGGGAGGTGGCGGGAAGGGTTGTTCCTGGGGAGGGGAATGTCTTCTCTATCAGCATTGACAAGCCCCTCTACCTCCGAACGTGGGTGTTCGGCGAGCCGGAGGAGATGGGCTGGAGGGTCCTCCGCCCCTCCCCGGTGCCCCCCCAGGGAGGCATCCAGATTGAGATGGTCTTCTACTCTCCTTCCCCCGGGGTGATCCCCTATCCCTACGGTGGGGCTGAGGTGGTTGAGGCTTCAAGGCCGCCCTGGCTCTATGGAAATTCGGAGGTTCCCCTACAGAGGGTGAACACAACGCTTCTTCTGAACGTCACCATCATTTACTCCCCCTCCGCAGTATCCTTGGAGGATATCGTAGACCTCAATACCACTCGGGAAGGGGTCTTAGAGGAGTACCTCTCAAAGCCCGACGGACTCTCGGGGATGGTCACCAGACTTGCCACAGAGGTAACCCTAGGGGTGGAGAGCGACTGCCAGAGGGCCCTTGAGCTGGCGAATTATCTCCGGCAGAACATGCGCTACTATCCCCATTCCAGGCTTGAGACGTTCACTGCTGAGGGCCTCTACAACTTTCTCTTCCTTCAGATGCGGGGTGATGACTTTGACTTCTCCTCGGCCTACGTAGTACTCTTAAGGTCGCTGGGAATACCTGCGAGGGTGGTGGAGGGTTACGCCCTTGGGGAGCCTTTCGACGGTGGGAGGCTTTTCAACTCGCTTCATCACCACTACTGGGCCGAGTTTTACCTTGAGGGAGTGGGCTGGGTCCCAATAGAGGTGACTCCCCCGTATCTGGGCAGGGAGGGGGGTTCTAGAGATATCCCTGCCCCGGGGAGCGACCCTGCGGTCCTTCTTGGGGGAGATGGCGGAGGTCTCTTCCGCGGCACCGGGAGGATGGGGGAGCTTCTCCCGGAGGGGGATGAGGACTTAGACGGCCTGAACAACTCCGAGGAGGCGGCGGTGGGAACAAGCCCATACCTCGCGGATACCGATGGGGACGGCCTGACAGATGGGGAGGAGGTAAAAGTTTACCTAACATATCCCACCCTCCGTGACACGGATTCAGATGGTTTGACGGACGGCGAGGAGGTCGGCAGGTACAGCACGGACCCCCTAAGGGTTGACACCGACGGCGGCGGTGTTGGGGATGGGATAGAGGTCATGAGAGGACTCAATCCTCTAGACGGCACAGACGATGTAAGGATGAGCGACCCCGACGGCGATCTGCTTCCAACGCCCCTTGAGGATCAGATCGGCACAGATCCCTTAAAGGCCGATACGGACTCCGACGGCCTTACCGATGGTGAGGAGTGGAGCATTTACCGCACGGACCCGCTCAGGAAGGACACCGATCTGGATGGTCTCACCGACGGTGAAGAGGTGAGGGAGACCTACACCTCCCCAACAGCGTCTGATACTGATATTGACGGACTCGCCGATGGAGACGAGGTCTCTTTAGGACTCTCGCCTAGGATCTGGGATACCGATGGAGACGGCTTAAGTGACGGTGAGGAGTGGAGCATTTACCGCACGGACCCCCTAAGGGTTGACACCGACGGGGACCTTCTGTCCGATAGCCTGGAGCTGCTGTTGGGACTTGACCCCACCACCCCGGACACAGACCGGGACGGAATATTGGACTCCATCGAGGTGATTTTTGGAGAGGATGCGGTAGACCCTTTCAGCCCCCCCCATCCCGCCCCCGCTGACAGTGACCGTGATCTTCTTCCCGACGTCTACGAGGTCTACAGGGGAACGGACCCCCTACATGGCGATACAGATGGTGATGGTCTCACCGACGGTGAGGAATTCTTGACATATATGACGGACCCCCTACATGGCGATACCGACGGCGATGGCCTCACCGATCTTGAAGAGATTAGACACCGTTCCTCTCCTCTTCTTCCCGACACAGACTCAGACGGCCTCACAGACGGCATGGAGGTTGAGATTGGAACGAGCCCCCGGGAAGCCGATACTGATCTTGACGGCCTCTCCGACAGGGATGAGCTTCTCTCCTCCCTAGACCCCCTTCTTCCTGACACGGACTCTGGAGGTGTTCCGGACTATCTTGAATACCTCATGGGGACAAATCCCCGCCAGATGTACGACGACGCCTATCTCCCCGACATCGATGGCGACGGCCTGCCGGATGTTGCTGAGGAGATAGGCGGAAGCAACTCAACTCTTGTGGATACCGATGGGGACGGCTTGAATGACGGCGAGGAGGTGCTTCTCTACCACACATCACCGCTCTCTGGCGATACAGACTCAGACGGTCTCTCTGACCGGGATGAGATAGAGAGGTGGCGCACCGATCCCCTGAGGGAGGACACAGACTTAGATGGGCTCTCAGATGGTGAGGAGGTTGAGAGTGGCCTTCTCCCCTTTCAGAGCGACACTGATTTAGACGGTCTGAAGGATGGTGAGGAGGTGAAGGGGGGCACGAATCCCCTGAGGTGGGACACAGACTTAGATGGCCTCTCAGACGGTGAGGAGGAGGATTTAAAAAGCACCTATGACGGCCTGGCCCCTGACCCGCTCAAAAACGACACTGATGGGGGGGGTGTGGGGGACCTTCAAGAGATCCTGATGGGCTCCGACCCCTCAAGCCCTGATGACGACGGAAACTTCTCCGACCTAGACGGAGACCTCCTTCCTCTCTGGCGAGAGAGGGAGATGGGCACGGACGAGGGGATGTGGGATACCGATTCAGACGGCCTCTCGGACGGAGACGAGCTTCTTCTGAGAACGGACCCTCTCATCAACGATACGGACCTGGACGGGTTAAGTGACGGCGAGGAGATAAGGTACGAAACCTCACCCCTGAAGAACGACACGGACCTAGACGGCTTAAGTGACGGCGAGGAGGTGAAAAGGGGAACGGATCCACTCTCTCCGGACACGGACCTAGATGGGCTCTCAGACGGTGAGGAGGTTGAAAGATATGGAACGGACCCACTTAAGGCAGACACGGACTTAGACGGCTTAAACGACTTCACGGAGGTGAGGCTGGGAAGCGATCCACTGCGGAAAGATACTGATCTGGGCGGGGCACTGGATGGGGACGAATATCACGGTGGGGGGGACCCCCTTGATCCCACAGACGACTGGAGGTGGATTGACAGAGACTCCGATGGTCTCCCAGACTTTGAGGAGGCCACGTACGGTACAGACCCGGAGGCGAACGATACGGACCTGGACGGGTTAAGTGACGGCGAGGAGGTGAAAAGGGGAACGGATCCCCTCTCTCCGGACACGGACCTAGATGGGCTCTCAGATGGTGAGGAGGTGTTCATCTACCGAACGGATCCCCTCATCGGTGATACCGATGGCGACGGCCTCTCCGACGGCAGAGAGGTTCAATTGGGGCTTGACCCCCTCTCTCGGGACAGCGACTCCGACGGTCTGAGTGACGGCGAGGAGGTGGATAGGTATCTGACGAATCCCCTGAAAAAGGACAGCGACTCCGACGGCCTTACCGATGGCCTTGAGGTGCTCAGGTACGGCACGGATCCCTGGGTCAAGGATACTGACAGGGGCGGAATGGAGGATGGGGAAGAGACCAAAGAGCATCTTGACCCACTTGACCCCTCCGACGACAGAATATATATGGACGATGACTCCGACGGGCTTCTCAACTGGGAGGAGCTCACCCTCACATATTTGAGGAGCGATGGGGACCTTGATGGGGACGGGGTGGAGGACTACAGGACATTCCCAAACGTGGCGGACAGCGACTCCGACGGCCTTACCGATGGTGAGGAGGTATTCTTCTACGGAACGGAGCCCCTTGTTCGGGACACAGACGGTGATGGTCTCACCGACGGTGAGGAGGTGAAGGTATACCTGACCTCCCCTGTGAAATACGATACTGATGGCGACGGGATGGGAGACGGCGCTGAGATAGATTTCGACATAAGAAGCATAAGCGGGGACTACAAGGGATATGTGGACTGGGACGGGGACGGGAGGCCGAACTTCAACACCAACCCCCTCTCCGTGGACACCGACGGTGGAGGGGAGTGGGATCGGGAGGAGATACTCCATTACAGGAACCCACTTGATCCCTCCGACGACGAGAGTACTGTCCCGGGGGGAGGGGTGCTCGAGATAAAAGTGACCCGCTACCCCAGGAGGATTGAAGTGCTCTCTCCCACACTAGGGGAGAGCGTGGAGGGAGTGGTGACGGATGATAGGGGGGAGGGTGTCCCATCGCTTCTGATCAAAGCCTTCCTGATACCTGAAAAGATCGTCGG
>Ga0190360_1001010_pt1 | contig 14952 bp, 12 predicted proteins | sample 48721834_MG_FD_161271 | JGI IMG/M metagenome (GOLD analysis project Ga0190360, IMG submission 161271) | Hydrothermal vent microbial mat bacterial communities from Southern Trench, Guaymas Basin, Mexico - 4872-18-3-4_MG | ecosystem: Environmental > Aquatic > Marine > Hydrothermal vents >... | reverse complement strand
TAGCCAGGAAGTCATGATTGTGTTAGAAAACCTAGTTCGTACTAAAAAAATATCAGAAATCCCTGTATACCTAGATGGTATGATCTGGGAAGCTACAGCCATACACACAGCATATCCAGAGTATCTAAACAACAAACTACGGGCTCAGATATTCCAACAAGGTGAAAACCCTTTGCTCTCAGATATATTCAAACGTGTTGACAGCATTGACATGAGACAAGACATAATAAACAACCACCCTGAACCCTGCGTGGTTCTCGCTACCAGTGGTATGATGAACGGTGGACCAATCATGGAATACTTCAAAGAATGGGCTCAAGATAAAAAAAATACTATAGCATTTGTTGGATATCAAGCTGAAGGAACACTAGGTAAAAAAATACAAAAAGGCTGGGAAGAAATACCCCTTAATGTAGGTGGAAACATAGTTAACATAAAAATGAAAATGAATGTTGAAACAGTAGATGGGTTCAGTGGTCATAGCGACCGACGTCAACTTCTAAACTATATCAACAACATGTCACCACGACCTGAACGAATAATCTTTGGACATGGTGAAGAATCCAAATGCATGGACATTGCATCAACAGTTCATAAGAGATACAATATTAACACTTTAGCACTTTACAACCTTGAAACAACTAGGTTTAAATAAAAAAAGAGAAAGAAGAAAAATGGTTTTTTTTATTGAGTTAGTTTAAATAATACGTGGTTTAACTACATTAAGCATACACTCATTTATGATGGGGAGACACTATTTTGAAAAATAAAGCAAAATTTATATATGTGATAAAATATTCTTTTTAAAATTTAAATAAAGGGTAAAAAATGAGGTGACAAGAATGGATGAAAAAAAATATTTCGGAATTGGCGCAGTTGTTCTAATGATTTTAGTTGCATTAGCTCCTGCAGTAAATAGTATGCAACTAAATCTTGGAAAAGAAAGTAATAATATTTTAAATTCTAATGACGAAGTTGATATACAAGTAACATTAAATAAATGTCAATTTTTAAAATATGAATTTGATGGAAATGGTGAAATAAAAAATGCTGTATATGAAGTTGAATATGCGGTGTCTCATAAAGGAGCATTTTCAGAAGAAAAAATTATAAATTGTAAACTAAAAACTGAAGGTTATTCTAAAATATTTGATTCTTGGAAGGTGAGATTTAAGAAAAATATTTATAAAGAAACTATAGAAGGAACAAGAACTATAAAATTGACTCTAAATGATGAAAGAAAATTTGGGGCGAATATTGTCCGATTAGAAACCGATTATGGAGATGACGCTGATAATTCAAACAATGTTGGAAGAGTTTTTGCACAATACTGGAGGGATGACCCTGATTACGAGCCGTCGCTGGTACATATGGATTTGACATTACCTCATAATGGATGGGTAACAGGTGCAAATATATATACATTTGAAACTAATGGTGAGGTTGTTGAACTTGAAGTACCAACGTTTGGTAATGTGTATAGGGGTTTTGCATGGCCAATTCCGTTTAATAGTAAAAAACTGGGCTGGATCGGAGAATTTACAAAGCATATGTTACTTTTTACAGCTGAACTATGTTATTTCCTAAGTAGGATCACTACAATACTTAAAGATACATATATATTAGCAGCAGAAGTAATCACATTAATTGGTGAAATAATAGTTATTGCAAATACTACAAAAAATGGAGAAGAAATTACTCAAGAACAAGTAGTTCTTTTTCTTTCTACATTTAGTTTATTATTTATAAGCCTTGGTAATTTTTTCAACCATCTTACAAGTTTTTGGGATCCAGTAGTTGTTGGTGCTTTAGCAGCGACAACATATAGTTTTTGGTATTTCCTAGCATCAACTCCATGGAATAACCCAATAGGTATTAGTGGATTTGTAAGAGGTTGTAAAATAGGTGAAGAAGTAGTGGTATCTTGCAGAGATGTTCAAAATTTATCAATCCCTGGAAAAAAAGACCGAGAGATTGAACAATTTTATGTGAATTCCACATGGAAAAAGGGAGATAGTTTATTTTTCCGTAATTGTCAAGTAACTGTTACAGGTGATAAACACCCTGGTTGTATAGCGAGGACTCCTAAAGCTTTCTCTTTTGTCGCTCCGAATGGTAGCCTGTGTTGTGCATTTGGATTAGACAAAACAAGAGATACTCATAAACAACCGTACTTGCTTAATTTCTTTAGCAACTTTCCATTGTTAATGAAATTACTCCCAACTAAAAAGATCAAGTTGACACCTATCCTCGGGTAAACCTTTCTTTTTTTATTTTAAAAATAAGAAAGTTAGAGAATAAAAAAAATGATTAAAACAAAAAAGTATATGTTCAAAAGAAATTTTAAGAAAACTATACTCGTCTTTACAATCTTGTTACTATTAACTAACATTTTTATCAACGTTGATGCAGTAAGGATTATTAACCATTGTAGCACTAAACCTGGGATAAACAATATCAATTTGTTAGAAGTATCAAAAGCTGATTTTCAAGCTCATGAGATATCTGTACAAATAAAGAAAGAGTTGAAACCAAATTCAATATCAATTGGAAATGAAAATAAAAAATATCCTGCTTTAGCAAGAGAACCAAATGAGGGATACATGATAGAAGCATTTTATTCTGAAAAAAAAGATGATGTCCTTTGGACAGTTTTAAATAAAGACGGGAGTCAACTTGGTGGAGCACGCTGGTTTGATTTAAAAGAGGGCGCTCTTACATATCCTGCTGTAGATCACTGGGGTTCTGATACCACAAGGTTTTTTGGTACAGCGGTTCCATCAACAGGTCTTGAAAACGGTGGAATATTACCATTATTTGAATGTGTAGATCCAACGAGTGACGAGCCTTTTAAAGAACTAATAAAAATACCTTTATCTGACGCAGGTTTTTACGATATTAAATATGTAGATATTGCTTGCTGCGATTCTAAAAACGATTGGGAATTTGGGGTAATCTCACTTATTGCTAGTGGTGGACCACCTGAATCACCACAAATATCAAATGGACCTTGCCTTGTTTATATGGATAACAAAAATCCAGATACATGTAAAATTAGTTATATCCCACCAACGGAATATTATAGATGTGAAAATTGCACACATACTATATGTGATATTGATCCTATAACTTCCAAGGCATATGCAGTGTATCTGAAACCGCGTAAAGATAATAATAAATATAACGAGATACTCTTACGATGTCAAGATTTCCCTGCAGAACGTGTTTATTTGGATCATATCAATATCATTCATGAGAATGGTTATTCTTATCGATGTTATCATTATGCTCCAGCAATTGCGGTTTATAATACAAACGTAGTAGTAGTATCTGCAACGTATACAAAGTATCCTAATGGTTATTCTACTAGTCTTTGGTGTTATTATACGACTTGGCCAGTTAATCCACAAGGGGGGGAACATTATGTGAAAATTTTTGAAAAATCTTCAAATCATTCTATATCAGATATAAAGATATCACATGTCAAAGAAAGTACTTTTATTTGTACATATGTTATGGACGGAAATCTTTATGGAATAAAAACCGAAAATAATGGTAAAACCTGGAGTGAACCATGGAAAATTAATGATAAAACAGGAACTGTAGTAACAGAGTATAAAGCAACCGATCTATGTGAGTATGCTACAAAAGTTCTATGGGAAGATAATCGAAATGGTAATATTGATATTTATCTTAGTAATTGCACTAAAATATATCCACCTAACAAACCTAAAACAAGTGGTTATAAACTAGTACATCTTAACGGTGAGTATCCATATAAAACCTCTACAACAGATCCAGATGGAGATAAAATCCAGTATGGATGGGACTGGAATGGAGATAAAATTGTTGATTTTTGGTCTGATTTTTATGACTCTGGGAGTATTTGCCGTATAGTTCATAAATGGACTGAGACTGGATCCTTTAATGTTTATGTAATCGCAAGAGATGAAACATACAGAAAAAGTGAATGGTCTGATCCTCTAGAAGTAAATGTAATAAAGAAAACAGATAGAAAAATAACCACATAAGATATTACCATGAATAGATCCCCCCATTAAACCTCTTCTTTTATTCTATATCTTAACGTCCTCGGTAGTCCTCTACCACCATCTATAACGCCTGTTAACAGAAATACAAAAGATATGAACAACTCAGCCATAGCCTCTACAAGTTTCTTGGATAATTTAAAAATCACAACAAAAGCAATGAGAATCAGTTATTCCTTCTTTTCTTTATTGCATATGGTACAAATAGTACATATGAATTTCTTCCAGGTTCTTTTATTACTTAATGACACGTAGATATAACGAAAAGTAAGGACAAATAATATATCTGCTTATCTCATTTTTTCTTTTTCCTTCAACGGTTTCGCTAAATCCCAAAGGTTATTAAACCTATCATCAAGAACCTCAATATCTTCAACATTTACATAAGCTGTTCCAATATACGATGGTTCATCATCTGACTCACGAAGGATCTTGATACCATTCACTGCTATTTCTTTACCAAAAACAAAATTACGCATTGTACCAGAGACATCCTCAGTGAAATACCTCACTTCAAGGTTGTCACCATATATTTTTTTAAGCTCTTTAATTGTATCCAGCTTACTCGTGTTATCAACAATTAACTGAACCTTCGTATCAAGTTCTAAAAACTTTTTAAAATATTTAATAAAAGGTTCATCAAAAAACCGTTCTCCTCCAACCTGCATTTTGAGATTATTATTTTTCTCCAAACAGTTATTTAAAACATTATAAAGTATCCACTTACCACTATACTGCAAGGTTACATTACCGTTTCGTTTAAGTTTGATACCATATTTTTCAAAGTTTTTAGTATAAAACCTACCATATTCAGCAAGGCGACTTTCAATAACCTTATAGGTTTCCTCAGCGATCACTTGTTTCAGATCATCTTTTACATCCTCCCATATCGCACGAGGATGAACAGGTAAATAACTTTCTCTTCCAAAGTCTTCATCAGCCTCATTAGAAAACAAAACCTTAGCAATAAGACCATTTTTCAATAATGAAGCACGACCTGTTTCCAATGGACGACGAGTAATATTTGCAAACTCTTCAGCCACTTTTAAAAAATCAGAAAACTTTTTAGGACAGTCCACCACAAGTGTTACATAATAAACAGCAGCCTCACGAGGACGGTTAATTTTCATCCTCTCAAACATCATCTCAAAATCCTGGATATAATCCAGTTTAACATTAGTTTTAAATTCACATCCCATCAGTCCACACCAATCCTGCTTTATAATATAGAAATCATTAATTCCTGCTTTCTAAGATCAAAAATGTATTGAACTTTTATATATTTTTTGGATGCATAAATACCTGCATATTTTTTTGAGGACTCTTCTATTCTATAACACATAAGAAACAAAAATTTTTTGAGAAAAAGAGAAGGAGGGCCGGATTTTTATACATAGGAGGGATGGGATGCACTCTAACAAAAACTACCAGCCCGATTCCTTCCATTTACTAGAATTTTTTATGGTTTTAAGTAGATTTTTCGCAGATGAATATGTAAACACATATGTATTTAAATAAAAATGTTTATTAAGTTAAGTTCGTATATTTATAAAGTTATCAAAAATAAGTTTTAGATTTAATTTAAACATATTTTTGAAATTTCAAAAAAAACCAAATTGATAGTTTTTTATAGTAACAAGCTATTTTAATCAATTCTTTGTTAACCTTCTCTCTTTGAAAACAAAAAATATAATTATTGATGAAATATGAAATTTACACCATATGAATGGCAGAATCGTCTAATAAAAATATACAATGGAAAAGGCGTGATTAAAGCATTTGCTGGTACAGGTAAAACATTTGCTACTATACTCTTACTCAAGAATAGAGGATATAAAAATATTATAATTGGTGTACCAACACGGAAGCTTAAACATCAGTGGATAGAAGAACTTAAGAAACACAGAGTTAAAAATGTGGTTGTTGAAACATTTCATATTTTATCTAAAAAAAGATCGTCAGGTTTAAAATGTGACATTTTAGTTGTTGATGAATGTCATAGAAGTGTTAGCCCAGTTTTTAAACGATTATACGATAACATTAGCTATGATCATATTCTAGGTTTATCTGCAACACCTAATAAAACTTGTTTAGATTTTTGTGGTAATATAATTATCAATGTCCCTATTGAAGAAGCGCAGATAAGTGATTTCACAGTTTATTTCCATGCGATAGATTTGTCACCTGATGAGCAGAGGAAATATAATGAGTATTCAGAGGCTATTGGGAGACTACTAGGTAAGATGAGAAGAACTAGAAACGTTGAAGATAAATGGATATATAGGGAGAAACTTGATTCTATGATTTTTAAACGCCGTAGCCTAGTTTACAACGCTGAGTCACGTGTACCGAAAGCTGTAGAATTACTCAAGGGAAATCAGGATAAACCTACATTGGTAATCTGCAAACGTATCGAACAAGCTAATACTATTTCAAAAATCACAGGATATCCTGTTTATCATAGTGAACAACCCAATGAAAAAGCACTTGATGATTTTCAACATGATAGAATACCAGTATTGTTATCCGTGGGTATGTTATCGGAAGGATATGATAAAAGAAACATTAAATGCTTAATAATTGTTTCAACAGCTATAACTGAAGCATATCATATACAGAGTATAGGACGCGCTGTACGTTTACCAGATGACGCTGATATACACATTCTTTTAGCTAGAAAAACAACTGATGAAAAACTTTTACAATTTAGACATATGTATAAGCATAGGATAGTAGGAGAGTTCTCAAAGAGTGCTTTAAAACCTAAAAACCCTTGGGTTGAACAATACTACTTAGCAGATGAATACTCTATTGATTCAGAAGGTAGAATCTTTCAGAAAAACGATAAAGGTAAACAATACTTCAAAGACAACCCTATATCTACCTCACTAGAGCGATTATTCAATTATCGCGGAGGAAACTTCCGTATCACGAAGGATAATTTAGTATTAGCAAAAGCTGGTGGAAAAATAGTATCCCTTGGTGTTTTACAGGAACCACTTGAAAAAATAAAATACACAAAAATAAAACCTTTAATTAATCAAAACTAAAGTATCTTTTTTTTGTTTTTAAAAATACAAACGCCGCCTGCCGGACTTGAACCGGCGACCGCTCGGTAACTGCAGTAAATGTAGAGGAAGAACATTTAAGCCCTTTAACAGCCGAGTGCTCCACCAACTGAGCTAAGGCGGCAAACATAAGTGATTGTTTTGTGTCATAACTGAATACAACAATGTATTAAAAAATTAACCTTTTAAAACCCATATTTTTCAGATAACCTAAGTTCTTTCATCTGTGTTTCAATAAACCTGTAAACTGTTGCATGTTTACTACCAGTAAGGAGCATATCAACAGCTTTTTTTAAAACATCCATCCTTACAATATCAGATATCAACGCGATAGTATGACCATATATACTAATTTTTGAACCAGTAAGCCCTTCTAAAACACGTTTTGTTTTACCTTCTCTACCTATCACTCTACTCTTAAGTCTCCGTACATGAGATGGTTTTTTACCAACATAGTCATAGAGATCAAAAATGAAAAAATCAATTTCATCATCAAACAATAAAAAAGCATTCTCAGGTGAAAAACCACGGCCAATAGCCTTTACAACATTCTCTATTTTAATACCCATCAATGGATCCTCAACATCATGATCATCAATAATAACCTCACCAGACTCCGAATCAATATCTATCCTAAGATGACTTCTCAACTCTAACTCTTTTTTAGTCTCACCTTTATGACCAATTAACACCGCAACACGTTCCATGGGTATTTTTAGATATCTCATAAAAAAACCTCCCTTTTTTTACCATTGTTTATTAGTAATTCTATTATATATTCTTTTTTTATCCCCATATATATTGTATTTTTTAAAATATCTTATAATATTACTAATATCTCTTCTTAAAAATTCATCTGATAAGGGATGCTCAAGGAGGACACCCTGCCCAAGATCGATTATATAGGGTTTATTTCTAAATAAGAGTATATTAAAAACACTAAAATCTGCATGTACTAATTCTGCTTCTTTATACATTTTAGAAATAAAACCCAATAATGTATCAAACATTTCCTTAGGATGATCTAAAGATACATCTTTTAAAAGAGGAGCAGGTTTGTTTTTGTAACCAATATACTGCATCACAAGAACATTGTTTAAATAAGCAACTGGTTTAGGAGCATTAATACCAATGTTTTGTAGTCTTTCAAGGTTTTTATATTCTTTTTTAGTCCAAGCATAAATAATATCACGTTTTGTTCTACGGAGAGAACTAAAACGCGGGTCACCAATAATATATTTCGACACATGTTTAAAAGTCGAAGTAGAAACCCTATATATCTTCACAGCTACAAGTTTCTTATCAGGTTTCACAGCTCTAAAAACATTACCTTCTTTACCTGTTGAAATCGGGAAATCAACAATATCAATAACTCTATCTGAGATTAATTTACCCAGTGTATGTAATGTTGATTTATCAAAAACCTCATCCAAGGTTTTTCTATCAACACCTACTCTATCACTGATTTCCTCAACTTGTTTATCCAGTTCCCTAAGAATTTTCTCATTTAAAAAACGTTCTTCAGAAGACATCTATTTCCTCTGGCAGTAGTTTTCTTCTACTAAGAACCATCGCTTGAGTTCTTTTGTATCTAAAAATAATATCTGCTTTGTCATCCTGTATCTCCCAGGGTTTGATGATCACTAAATCACCTGCTCTAACTCGTTGTTTCCTTTTCATACGTCCAGGTATACGCGCCATTCTAGATTTACCATCCTCACAGATAACATTTATCCTTGAACCACCCATTAGTCTGTCTGCTATCGCAAACATTTCATTTTTTTCTTTATTTGGCAAGGGGAGTCTAATGTATTCTCCTTCTGTTTCTTCTTCATTTTTTTCTTTATACACGGGGATCACAGGCCTTTAACCTATAAAAATAACATTCTTTATTAAACTTTTTACTATAAAAATATTAAAAAAGAAGCTATATCTATATTTCTAGTTTATCTGCTATTTCCTTAAGAGTTTGTAAACCAAAAGCTAAAAATGTTTCAACTTCAACTCCAGTATCAACACAGAGTTTGATTCTACTTCGATTATATTTAGGAGCGAAATCAGGATCATTGAATCTAGTATATAAAACGTTTATATCAACATCAGAGAGCTTTTTAGAGGGTATAGACTTGATAGTAGCAAAGATTAAACCTGTCAGAGTAACAGCTGCAATTAAAGCCTTGTCAAGAGAAGTAACTGGGATATAATCACTATACAGGTAATTGTTAGCTTTAATAGCGTTAATGCCCTCCTCTGGTAGAAGCCCCTCTAGAATTTGAGAAGCAAGGGTACCACGGTTCTCGGGGTCATTATTTGTGAACTCATAATCAAGGTTATGAAGTAAACCTGTTAAACCCCATAACTCTTCATTTTTGTCAAGTCGTTTAGCCATCTCTCTAAGTATAGCTTCAACTGCTAAAGCATATTTTATATTTTCATCGTTCCTTAGATACTTTTTAATGAGTGTAAAGGCTTCATCTCTAGCTAACATGCTTACCCTACAATCAAAAGAGTAGAGGTAGAAAATTGTTTTAAAGCTTTTGGAAAAAAATAAGTAAGTTTCTAGATGAACTCCTGTTTGAAAAAACCAAAATCAAGATTATCCCAGTCATCATGATCCTTCTTACCATGTGAACCATCAGAGTAATCCACAAGAAAATATGTATAGCCGTAGTTCATACAGCTTTTATAAGGACGCCATTTCCACCAACCCCATTGCCATATAGCTTTACTATTATCATCATGACCACCAGGTATCTGAATATTCAGTAAATGACCTGTTTCATGCATATACACACTAGCCCATACGACATCTCTACCTTTCAAAACCGTGGGTACAATGTTTTTATCAACCCAGCTACTAGATAATTGAAAAGCATTAGGTAGAAACATATAACCTGAAAAATTAGCATCATATACTATTACACTATACCTAAAGATGGCACGTCGCCAGTTGTGTTCATCACCATGTAAAAAATAATCATTGTAAACTTGTAAAAGCTCCGGGGACCATCCAGGTATAAACTTGATGAAAGGTATCATCTCACCACCACCCATACATCCATCATCAAGATGATAAACAATATTACGTCTATGATGAGCTATTCTCAAAAGCTCTTTAGATCCCTCAGGCAACACACTAGCAGGTTCACCATTTGGACCAGCTTCCATCTGATCAAGTTCAATAAAAAGATCTTTCCTAAAAGGATCAGAACCCCACTGTGATGTTAGATACTCTTCAACATTATTTAATGCATCCTCATCAGGATCCATAGATGAATGATTCTCCCACTCAAACGGGTTATAAAACCAGAAATCCTTCATAGAATGTGTACGCCAGTCCCAACGGAAACAATGACCCCACCTATATTCCCATTCAATAGGAACACCATCATTATCACTATCACTACCAGTATCATCCACCAATGGATCTGTCCCATACACATTCACCTCAGTCCAATAAGGTATACCATCCCCATCAAAATCATTCTGACAAATATCAAAATATAATTCACAATCCAAGTCATTTTGATAAATACTATTATCATCACAACCATTAACTCTACCATAACCACTAATATCAAACCAAGCAGGATAAAACTCAATATAATCCTCACCATACCAATGACCAGACTTTAAATTATAAACAAGATCAACATCACGAGTACCTGGAAAACGTTCATTGTTTTCACTAAGATCACATAAAACATCCAAACCTGGGTTCCAATCCCAAAGCTGAATTTTAATACTCACATTCTCAACATCATCTGGTACATCCTTAGTAGCATACCATATGCAGTCGTCATCCTTCACATACTTCTTATTATACCAGATCGGACTAGTGAATTCTTCACTGTTGATAAACACTTTAACATAAAAATCGGGGTCACCTACCTCATCGATTTTATCGAGTGCTCTAATTTCTTTAATTTTAACAGTCACCTTCAGATCAACAAGTGGATCAAGATCCTCAGAGCGCACAGATGGAGAAAACAATTTTTTATTTTCATACAAATCAAATATATTATTATGATCGGTACTATTTATTTTCTTCACACTAACTGCAGCAACATTTACAGAAAAAAACATAGAAGCTACTACAAAAACTATCAAACATTTTTTAATGACACTATTTTTCACTTTTTTTCACCTCTAAAAATATTTTAAAACTATATTCCTAAATAATTTTAATAATTTATTAAATCTTATAATAGGATAAAATTCATCATAGATAAAGTTTTGCAGAAGTGTTTTTTTCTCGCATAACATTGTAAAAAACATAGATTGATAAAAACGACCAAAAAAACCTGGTTTGTAACAATTTTGTTAACAAAAGATATAATTAACAGATGATAGATTCATTTTTAGTGGGGTTACAATAAAATGTTAGTTGAAGAAATCATGACAAAAAATGTTGTTACCATAGATTGTAATAAAACAGTTTTCGAAGCTTGCGAGGTCTACAGTAAACACAAAGTCGGAAGTCTTGTCGTCATGAACAAAAACATTATAGTAGGGATTGTAACAGAGCGAGATATAATTGAGAGAGTAATCCTCCAGAATAGAGATCCTAAAAAAACAAAAGTTAAAGAAATTATGACTCAAGGCATTAAAACTGTTCATGCGTTGGCTCCTCTTGAAAAAGCTGCTAAAATAATGAAAGAAAACAATATCAAAAAACTCCCGGTGATTTTAAACAATGAAATCGTTGGTATCGTCACCGAAACAGATCTATCACGTACTATTAATGCTTTTTCTGAAGCAGTAGAAGAATTAACGCGTTTTTATGTAGATAGTAAAGAAAACATTGAACGAATCCTAGATGAATGGGGAAACATACTTATTAGTTTAAAAGGGCATAAAAAGATCTCTGAATACAAAGAGTTAGACGCATTGAAAGAAGACATATAAAATAAAAAAACATGAGAGGCGATATCTTTTAATGCCTCTATTTTATATTCTAAGATGTAGAAAAAGGTTTGACTTATGGTATTAGACGACTTAAGTGACTCGCTCAAGGGTACTCTTAAAAAAATCGTTAATGCAGTTTATGTTGATTCTAAGCTTATCAAGGAAGTAGTTAGAGATATTCAACGTGCACTTCTACAAGCTGATGTTAATGTTAAACTTGTTTTAGAGCTTTCGAAAAAAATTGAAAAACGTGCTCTGCAGGAGAAACCACCAGCAGGTATGAGCAACAGGGAGCATGTCATTCGTATTGTTTATGAAGAACTTGTTAACATCCTTGGTGAGGTTAGAGAGTTACCCATCAAGAAACAAGTTATTATGATGATTGGTTTGTATGGTATGGGTAAAACCACTACCTGTGGTAAACTTGCTAGTTTTTTTAAGAAAAAAGGTTTAAGACCTCTACTTATCGCTGGTGATGTACATAGACCTGCGGCTTATGAACAGTTGAAACAGATAGCTGAACAGGTTAAAGTTCCTTTTTATGGTGATAAAAAAGAGAAAGACGCTGTTAAGGTTGTAAAAGATGGTATTAGTAAATTTAAACGCACTGTTGATGTTATTATTGTAGACACCGCGGGTCGACATAAACTCGAGGATGATCTCATTGATGAGATGAAAGAGATTTTTAAAGCTACTAAGCCTGATGAAAAGCTTTTGGTTATAGATGCTGCTATTGGTCAACAAGCTGGTCCTCAGGCTAAAGCGTTTCATGATGCTGTAGGTATCACTGGTATTGTTCTTACTAAACTTGATGGTACTGCTAAGGGTGGTGGTGCTCTTAGTGCCGCTGCTGAGGTTGGTGCTCCTATAGTGTTTATTGGTACTGGTGAGCATCCTGGTGATTTTGAAAAGTTTGATCCAACTGGTTTTATCTCTAGGCTTCTTGGCATGGGTGATATTAAGGCTCTTCTTGAAAAAGCTGAGGAGAGTCTTAAAGGTAAGGATGCTGAGAAAACAGCTAAACGTATTATGTCTGGTAAGTTTACATTGCATGATATGTATGATCAGATGGATATGATTAGTGGTATGGGTTCTCTTAGGAAAATCGCTGATATGTTACCTGGTGGTTTACCTGGTAAAAACAAGATTAAAGATGAGGATATGGATGATACAGAGGAAAAACTACGGAAGTTTAAGGTTATTATGGATTCTATGACTGATGAAGAAATGAATAATCCAAATATTATACGTGCGTCACGTATTAAACGTATAGCACGTGGAGCTGGTGTAGAAAATAAAAATGTCAAAGAGTTATTGAAGTATTATAATATGATGAGACGTACTATGAAGGGTTTATCAGGTAATCGTAAGATGCGTAAGAATTTAATGAAACAATTGCAGTTTGGTAAATAAAAAAAATTTTGATACAAAACACCTCCACACTTTTTTATGAGGGGTTTTAGGTTTTGGGTTTGACCTATGATATTTAAAAACCGAGATCAAATCGTTAAAAACGGTCAAACCAATGAGTTGAAACAAATAAGAAGTGATATATTAGATATTTTTTCTGCAGCTGTTAACGCTGTTGATCCTTATAAAGCTGTTAAAACAAGGTTTAGAAACGACGTTATCAGTGTCTCTCAATCTGAGTCAATAGAGATATCTGATTTTGAAAATATATACCTTGTTGGTTTCGGGAAGGCTAGCGTTGGTATGGCACAGGGGGTATGTGATTCAGTTAAAAACATCCAAGAGGGTGCTGTTGTAACTAATGAGATTGATAAAAAAGTTGAGCATAGTAATGTGTCTACTTTTGTTGGTGGTCATCCTATACCTGATGAAAACAGTTTAAAAGCTACAGAGGAGATTATTAGAATAGTTAAAAAATGTGACAGGAATGATTTGTTGTTTGTGTTGATATCTGGTGGTGGTTCATCGCTTTTATGTAAACCACGTGTCAAGTTATTAGACATGCAACGTACAACTGATTTACTTCTGAAATCCGGGGCTGATATCAATGAAATAAATACTATACGTAAACATCTCTCCCTTGTTAAAGGAGGACAACTTGTTAAATACAGTAGATCCACTGTTGTCTCTTTTATCATATCGGATATAATAGGTGATCCTCTTGAGTTTATAGCATCAGGTCCTACACATCCAGATTCCACTACATACATTGATGCACATGATGTCCTAAAAAAACATGGTTTATTAGAGAAAGTACCAGTTTCTGTGAAAGAAACAATAATAGATGGGGTAAATGGTAAAATCCCTGAAACGCCAAAAGAACGTGATCCCATCTTTAAAAAAGTATATAACATTATCGTTGCGAATAACAAAATCGCATGTGAAGCTGCAGAAGAAAAGGCAGAAGAAATGGGTTATAAAACGATGATTCTTACTACTTCTTTAGATGGCGAGGCGAGAGAAGTAGGTAAATATTTGGTAGAGAAAACAGTGAACTATGTTAATAGCTATGCTAAGAAAAACGCTTTTATATCTGGTGGTGAAACCACTGTTACAGTAAAAGGTAAGGGACAGGGAGGAAGAAACCAGGAAATGGTTTTAAGTAGTGTAGAAGATTTAGATAAAAAAGATGTGGTTTTTGCTTCCTTCGCTACTGATGGGATAGATGGAAACAGTGATGCTGCTGGTGCTATTGCAGATAGGTATACTTTTAAACGGGCGCAGGAGAAAGGTTTAGATCCAACACGTTTTCTACTTGAAAATAACTCGTACAAGTTTTTTAAAGAACTAAATGATGTATTACTCACGGGTCCAACAGGTACAAATGTTATGGATATACAAATACTTATTAAAAAATAATTAAAAATATAAATTATATACCATAAACTATATAAATATGTTAAATAAATATGTTTATGTTATATTTAACTTTAAACCTTTAATAAAAAAACAAAACT
>Ga0190360_1001008_pt1 | contig 14977 bp, 14 predicted proteins | sample 48721834_MG_FD_161271 | JGI IMG/M metagenome (GOLD analysis project Ga0190360, IMG submission 161271) | Hydrothermal vent microbial mat bacterial communities from Southern Trench, Guaymas Basin, Mexico - 4872-18-3-4_MG | ecosystem: Environmental > Aquatic > Marine > Hydrothermal vents >... | reverse complement strand
ATGGTCAGGAACACCACCTCCTATAGATCTCGTAACATCAAACTCAACGACACCTGCACTCATGGAAGGAGACGTAGTAGTCTGGACGCCAACAAAAATCGACAAAAATCTATATGAAAAAATACTTGAACGGGAAATCACCGATAATCTAAAAGAAACATACAACATAAAAAAAGAGAACGTAGAGGATTATAAAGAAAAATATTTCACATTAAAAGAACAATTTGAAAGATTAGAGGAAGACTATCAAGAGCTGAAAGCAGCTGTTGATAGGCTTATAACAAAAGCATAGAAAATCTAATATTTTTATTATAAAAAATTAAAAAGGTTTAATATCTATATACTCTATTATTAGTAAGTATATAGTAGTACTAACCAATTAGTAGTACTAACCAATCTTAACTAATTGCCTCCAAATCCAAGTTATTTGATTGGGGTGAGGGCAGATATCATGTTAAATCATTCTGAAAAAAATAAGCAAATGTTGGATATCACAGATGACGATGATTTAATATCTGTCTACATGAAAAACAGACACCCTACCTTTGTTGTAAACAGAAAAGGAATCATAACAAGTGTTAACGATGCATTCTGCAGAGAAATCGGCATCAGCAGTAATGAATTGATAGGGAAAAAACTTGAGGATGTAAGCTTTTTAACAGATGAAAGTAAAGAAGAAGCAAAACTAAGATACATATCAAGACTTCTTGGTAAAGAAACGCCAACATATACACTTGATGCAATCACACAAAACGGGGAAATACTCTCCCTTAATATAGAAGCAAAACCCATCATAAAAAACGGTAGAAACGAAGGAGAACTGAGCATAATATCAAAAATGATAAAAGCAGAAAAAAAGAAAAAAACTACCTCTAAACCCAAAAAAATTGAAGAAAAACCAATAGAAAAAAATTTAGAATTTTTAAATAACCTTGAAAAAATAAAACAAAAAGACAATGAAATAAAACAACTACAAATTGAACTAGAAAAACATGTTGAAGATGTTGAGTCTAAGAACAATGAAATAGAATTTTTAAAACATACATTAGAGGAAAAAAACAATGATTTTGAGAAAACATTATCTGATCTGGAGGGAAAAACAAAAGAGTTAGATTTACTAAAAGATGAAATCAAGAAAAAAGAAATAGAATTAGAAGAAAAAACAAATAAAATCAGCAATCTAGAAGAAGAACTTAAAAAAGAACGGGAGCAGCCGAGGAAGAAAGAGATTAAAAGATTAAAAAAAGAACTAACAAAAAATCAATCTGAGTTAGAGAAAAAAATAAATGAAATACAAAAACTACAATCAGAAATATCCAACAAAGATGATGAACTTAAGCAGGTTTTGTCAAAGCTCAAAAACAAAGAGGAAATAATCAAAAAATTAAACACAGAACTAGACGGAAAAATAAACAGTTTAAAATCAAAAGAAGAAGAAATCACAGAGACAAAAACAAAACTTGATCAGCTAAACAAGGAGTTAGAGGAAAAAAATGAAACAATCAGTGAACTAACACTTGATATAAACAACAAAGAAGAAGAAATCAATAACTTAACAAAAATAATAGAAGACACAAGTAGGCAGCTAAGAGAAAACAATCTGCAACTCATAGAAAAAGCAGATTACGCCAACAAGATTGAGACCAAGCTAGATGCAACCAAAGAAAAACTCGAGATAATTTTTGATGATTTAAAAGAAAAAGAAGATGAAATAATTGCTTTACAAAAAGAGTTAGATGACAGAATAAAGGATTTGGAATATAGAAACCAACTGTTAGAAAAAAATGAATATGAATTAAACGAGCTAAGAATAAAAATAGAAAACTCAACATCTGAACTGGAGGAAAAAGAAAGGATAATCCTAGAGCTACAAAACAATCTAAAAAACAAGATAGAAGAATTAGAACAGAAACAACAAGAAACATTGGATCTTCAATCTGAAATAAACAACAAAACAGAAGAAATAGAATCATTGAAACAGGAGATAGAACAGAAAAATAGCATAATAGATGATGTAAAAAAACAAATCACAGAAGAACAAAAAAACAGCTTAGAAAAAAATAATTTAATCGAAAAACTGCAGGGCGATCTAAAGGATAGGCTAAAAGATTTAGAATACAGAAACAGCATTTTAAATCAATATGAAGTTGATATAAACAATTTAAAACAAGAACTGCAAAATAAAAACCAAGAAATACTCGTTAAAGAAAACGAGCTTTTAGAAAAAAACAGTTTAATAAATGAGTTGGAAAAAGAAGTAGAATCAAACAAAAAAGAGTTAAAAGAAATAAAAAATCTGCTATTAGTAAAAGAAGAAGAAAACAAAAAGCTTTTAGATGAACTTGAAGAAAGAAAACAAAATATAGAATTCATTAATGATCTTATAAATAAACAACAGGACGAAATCACAAAGATATCTTTTGACTTAGAAACAAAAAAAGTTCAACTTGAAAACAAAAAACAACTCATTTCTGATTTAGAAAAAAAACTAACAGAAACAAAAGAAGAATTCAAACTTAAAGATTTAGAAATAGAAGAAAGAAACAGAATAATAGCAGAGTTAAAAAATCAATTATCAACGAACCATGTTAAACTAGCTGAAAAAACAGATCTCATAAACAACCTAGAAAACGAGCTAGAAATAAAACAAGAAAACCTAAAAACTTTACAAGATGAGCTAAACGACAGATTAAAAGATTTAGAATACCAAAACAACCTACTAAACCAACACGAGCAAAAAATAACACACCTACAAAACGAGATAAGTACAATTACTGAAACACTGAACTCAAAATCAGAAGAATTAGAACAAAAAACAGATGAAATAACTCAAATAAAAACAGAACTAGAACAGAAAATAAACGAACTAAACAGCAAAAACAGTGAAATAAATCAACTTCAAGCAGAAATTGAGTCACACAAACAAGAACTAGAAACAAGAAACAACATAATACAAGAACTAAAAACACAACTCACAGAACAACAAAACATACTATTTGAAAAAATCAGCCTAAATGAAACATTAAAAAACGATTTAGGACAAAAACAAAGAGAGTTAGGAGAAAAAATAAATATCATTAACAATCTTCAACTAGAAAGAAACGATCTTATAAGTGAAAAAGAGAAAGAACTAGAGAGGATAAACGATATTCTTTCTATTAAGACAAGTGAGCTTGATAGTGTGTCAATGAAATTGGAGGAGAATAAATCTACTTTGGAAATGGTTGAAGATGAGCTTGCTAAGAGACGTGCTGAGCTTGAAGGGATGGTTGCAGATGAGGAGGTTTTTAGCAAAGTCTGGAAGGAGAAACTGAAGATTTATGATGAAATTGATAAATCATTGGGTATTCTTAAGGATAATGGGTTGAAGACTAAGAAGTTATCTCATGAATCTGAAGAAGAGGAATAAAAAAACTATTCAAATGTTATCACTGGTTTCATTGGCATTGGTGCTTTTAATATTGTCGTTTTTGTGATCCCGGAGGAGGGAAACAGAGTTACTTTTAATGTGTCGTATTTTTTCATCATCATGTCTGGTGGTAGCTTAAATATTAGGTAGGCATTGTCTGAGTTTTCATTTATGAGATTGTAGTTTGCTATTAAGTTATCTGTGTCACATATTGTTAGCAGGGCATAGTTTGTTCCATTTAGTGTGACCCATAATTTGTGTTCAAAAAGTGATTGTTGTGTTAGTTTTGAGCTTTTGTAGTATTTTAGTATTTTTATCGTTTGACCGTTGTCAAGTTGTATAGTTAGCTTGGTTAGGTCTATGTTTTGTGAGACTAGAGGAGAAAGTAGTATTGCTATTTTTTCGATTTTTTGTTCTTCATTTATGTTTGTGTATTTTCCTTTTTGATCTTTTATCTGTAGGTAGGATGTTATTTCTTTGATTAATTCATCTGTTATTTCTTCATAGTTGCATTCTGTTGTTGTGTCTGATGTTCCTTCTGTTATAACTGAGGTTACTGTTATACCTACCAATAATAATGCTGTTAGTATTATTAATGTAGTTATACCTGTGCTTCTCCATGGGCTCATTCTATCATTTTGACATCTCATATAAAGATGTTCTATAGAAGAGGCATCTTATTTTTATCGTTTTGATCCTTATTTTGTAAAAATGTCATTTTGATACTATCACAATCCAGTCTTTTTTTCCATTTTGACAGTCTAACGGGGAAGCTTTATATATTGTCATTTGAGAACATTATTCATGACGAATATTAACATGCTATGTTATAGCATGATAATGACTAGAAAGTAACGAAAGATGGTGGAAAAAATGGAAAAAAAGTATATGGAAAGACTGATAGGCAAGTACTGTAAAATTGTCACAAAAGAACCAGGAGAAGAAAGAGCTTCTGTAGTAACGGGCATCCTTGAAGATGTAGACTACCATGATGGTTTTATTTTAGTTGATTCAGACCAAGGGTTAGGATGCCTAAGAATAAACACAATAATAGCTATAAAACCCAGAAACAAACACAGACAAAAACATGGAAAAAGAACATAAAAAAAGATGAAGAAGCATTAGTTGGTATTGGTACCATAATTATTTTCATCGGAATGATTTTAATAGCTGCTGTTGCGGCTACAGTCATAATAGGAGTCGCTGTAGTAATGTCACTAGAGATCATAGATAGTACAAGAATTCCTACAATAACAGATATTCACAGTTCATATGATGAAATGAGAGAAAGATCAATAAAAACAGATTCAAACAGAAATAAACATAACAAATGCGGTAGCTGTCCCAAATGGATCAACCCATCATGATCTAACATTCACAGTAAAAAACGTGATCTTCGTGTGAAAAAATTGACTATTGTAAATACATCTATCGCTCTTTTTGCGGATATAACATTTGGTATCTCTTTTGCTATTTTATATTTCCTTGATTTATTGGCCGTCATCTTAATGAGGTTATACAATCAACAGGTGATCCTTTCAGTGGTTTAGATGGTATGAGTGGCATTGAGGGGTCTCTTCTTGATTATATGCCACTTGAGATGTATACTCTTAATTTTATAATCATATTTTTCGTGTTAATAATTCATTGTTTTATGCTAGCATTTACTATTAAGATCTTAAGAGACGGTCATAAATTTATTACTCTTCTTTATTTTGTTCCATTTGTGTGGGTAGTAACTATTACTAGTTATATTGTTGAAACTTTTTTGGTGGTATGCTTGGAGGAGGATAAAAAGTATTATAAGATATTTTTGAATAAAAGATGTGGAGAGAGGAGATGAAAAAAATAGGTGTTTTAACAGGTGGAGGAGACTGCCCTGGTTTAAACGCTGTTATACGTGCTGTAGTGAAAAAAGCAGCTAAGTATAACTGGAGCGTTATTGGCATTAAAAACGGCTGGAGAGGGCTTATAAACGGTGAAATGGAGCTTTTAACAGAGTACTCAGTATCTGGCATTCTCCCAAAAGGTGGAACGATAATTGGGACATCTAGAACCAACCCATTCAACAGCGAGGGCGATGTTCAAAAAGTCATTAAAAACATAAAAAAATTTGGTTTAGACGCAATTGTTGCAATAGGTGGAGATGATACACTTAGTGTGGCACAAAAACTATATCATATGGGTGTCAATGTTGTAGGTGTACCTAAAACAATTGATAATGATTTATCAGGTACTGATTTTACTTTTGGTTTTGATACAGCTGTTTCTATTGCTACAGAAGCAATTGACAGGCTTCATACAACAGCTGAGTCACATAATCGGGTAATAGTCGTAGAAATAATGGGTAGACATGCTGGATGGATCGCGACAATGGCAGGTATTGCAGGTGGAGCAGATGAAATACTTATACCTGAGGTTCCATTTGATATCGATGAAGTCTGTGAAAACCTCAGAAAGAGATACAACAGGGGAAAAACCTTTAGCATAGTAGCAGTAGCAGAAGGGGCAAGATTAAAAACCAAAGAAGAAACAAACAACAATTTAAATATTAATGAAAACGCAGAGGGAGGATTGATTACTCAGACAAATGAAACAGATGCCTTTGGACATGTTAGACTAGGAGGCATAGGTCATTTCTTAGCTAGAGAAATAGAAAAAAGAATGAACGTAGAAACAAGAGTCACAGTACTTGGTCATATACAACGTGGTGGATCACCAACAGCACATGATCGTGTACTGGCTACAAGGTTTGGAATAGCAGCTGTTGAACTAATAAAAGAGGAGAACTACGGGAAAATGGTTGCATTGAAAGGATACAAAATAGAATCTGTAGAGCTAGATGAAGCTGTTTCAAAACTTAAAACAGTAGATATGGAATTATATGATATAGCAAAAGTATTCTTTGGATAAAAACAAATCTTTTTTTATTTTTGTAATTCAATTATTGTATCAACATAAGCACCAGGTGTTGAAAAACGGATTCCACCAGAGATACCATGCTCAGGGATAACACAACCAGAAACAGTTGTTCTTGTACTAATACCAGAGAAACACTTAGTATTATTAACCAGCAATACTACCAAACCATCATTTTTGATGGAAGGATTACTCGATGTACAAGAACCATCAGCATCTCGTACAACCATAACACCAAAAGTCGTAGCAGACAGATTACCAGAGTTAATAGTTCCAAATAAACCATTTGAAACACTGCCACTGAAACATTTTGAAGTATAATTTAGGATAACTTGCTTAGATGTATCAGAAAGCGAGAGATAAGCATAAGATAAATCGATATCATCGGAACCAGCAGTTGATTTAACAAAAATAGCCAACTGAGTAATACTTGAACCATTGCTATATCCACTAACCTGAGTAACTCTCAAACCTGTTACAACATCACGAGTTGTTTATTCCCCTGTTTCCATTGCTTGCTGCTGCTGCAGAGTATTCATGGTTTGAATAATAACAGATGCAGCTATACCAGCTACTAGTATCATAGCTATAAAGATTATTAATGTACCAATACCAATTGCAGTATTCTCATCTGATATCCGCATCCTAGTACTTGGCTTGTTGTACAGTTTGAAGATGGTAACATGAAACAGGTTGAAGAGCATTTTGTGACTACTATGTCTGAGCTTAATCGTCGTGGTCGCAAGATTTGAAAAAGTAATTAAAAAAATTATTTTTTATTTGATTTTATTATTTGATGGTAGTATTGATTCTATTATTTCTTTTCCAAAATCTGTTAAGCGGTATATTTTGATGTTTTTGTTACTTGTTATTTGTTCCACTATTTCTAAGCCAATTAATGATTCTTCTGTGTTGTATCGTGTTCCCATACCTTTTATTGCGCCTATAACGTTTGTTGGTGTGGTTTTGCAGTTGTATGCTATTTCAGAAGTATAGCTACCACTTGGACTTATCTCATAGAGGTATTCTGCTATTTTCTTTCGTATATTGCTTCTTCTAAGGGATCTGACTACTAATGGTCTTAGTTGGTCCTTAGAAAAAGCTTTATTGTTTTCATCCTGCATCCCATCCGCCTGATTCAATTTTTGTAATGCAATATGTTGTTTATAAAATAATCGAAAATTTTTATCGATGTTGCTCTACCCCAATTTTTTTGCAGTGTTTTTCAATGGGACATCTACTGCAAAATGGTGAGACTGGCACGCATATAGTTTGACCAAAATTTACGAAGAGATGGTTGAATTCCATCCAGTATTTTTTTGGCAATATTTTTTTGAGTTGTTTTTCTGTTTCGTCTGGTGTTTTAGTTTTGATCCACCCTATTCGATTTGGTATCCTGTGGCAGTGTGTATCTATGGCTAAGTATCCTTGTTTTTTGTGTCCGTATGTCATTACAATGTTTGCGGTTTTACGTCCTACGCCTTTTAGTTTTAGTAGTTCGTCGAATTTTTCTGGTACTTTCGAGTGGTATTCATTGATTAGTGTTTTTGAGATTTCTTTGATTCGTTTGGCTTTAGTTTTGTAGAATCCTGCGGGGTATATTAGTTTCTGGATTTGTTTTTCTGAGAGTTGTAGAATTTTTTCCGGTGTGTTATGTTTTTTGAGTAATCTGGTGGCTGCTTTTTCTGTTACTTCGTCTTTCGTTCTGAGGCTTAGTATACATGATATCAGAACCGTGAATGGTGTGTGTATTATTTCTTCCCATTCTACGTCTGATATTGTTGGACGGGGTTGTTTGTCTAGCTCTTGTTTTAGTCGTTTGAGTATCTTGTCTATGTTTTGTATTTTTTTCAAATAAAAAACCTCTTTTTTAGTGTGAGGAGATATCTGTTTTTGTATAAAAGTTTTTTAGAAATAGATTGTTTTTATCTTTTTTTAATGAAGAATATTACTAGTGTTATGATTAGTATCGTTATTATTACTGCTGTTAATATTATGATCAGAAGAGTTGTGTCTATCTGTAATGTTTCTTTGTTTAGGCTGCCATCATTTTGAAATGTTATTTCGAGTGTTTTGGTTTCTCCTTTGTATGTGTTGTTTTCTGTGAGTATAGGTGTGAAATTTATTGTTATTGTTTCGTTGTTGAAGTTTTTTGTTGAGGTTACGTTTAGGTGTATTTCTTTTTCTTCATTTGTGTCTAATGTTACATCTGTTTCGTTGAATGTTATGGTCCAGTTTATTGGTATGTTTTTTATTTCTGTTTTTATTGTTGTTTTTCCATTTCCTTTATTTGTTATTTTTATTGGTATGTATGTTGTTTTTGTTGGTGTTATTTGTATTGTTTGGTTTTCTATGGTTGGTTGTATATTGTCTTGGTAGGCTACGGTTATTATTTTCTCTATTTTATCTCCTGATGGTGTGAGCCCCCATTTGCTTTCTGGTGTGAAGTTTGCTTGTATTTTTATTTTTCCTGTTTCTAGTGCTTTTGTGTTATTTTTTATTGTTAGTGTTAGTTTTGTTGTTGCTTCTTGATAGCTTGTTGAAATGTTTTCTATTATTATTTTATTTTGATCTAGTTTTAGTGTGTACCAGTTTGGTGTTTCTTCGTATTGTAGTTTTATTTCTGCGGTCATGTTGTATTTTGTGTTTCTGAACATTATCCATTTTCCTATTTTTGTGTTTATTAGAAATGTTGGGAATAATGATGGTGTTTCAAATTTGAATCTGATTTTTATAGGTAGTTCAATTGTTGTGTTTGGGAGGAGGGGACTGTCTAGTTTAGACGTGTTTAGTAGTTCTATTTCTGTTGATGTGTTGAATGTGAATAGACGGAAGCTTTTGTTTTGTGTTTTTATGTTTTCTGCTGTAATGGTGGGTACTAGTGTCGAACTTATAAGCAGTACAATTAAGAAGAGTGATAGTTTTATGGTTTTTTTCATTTTTATCTACCTTACAAAATAATATTGTTTTAATTGTATATAAATATTTTTATTAATAATATTAAAAACTTAGATATCTGTCAACCCAAAACCTGTTTCAATCAGTTCAACAAGTCTATCTATAAAACGAGCAAGTGGGCTGCCATCAACGATATCATGATCAACAGAAACAGTTAAATTAAGATATTCACGAATCAAAATCTTATCATCAACAACACCAGGTTTTTTAGTAATACTACTAAGAACAAAAAGAAACGTTGTAGTACCACCAAGAGGTACAAGCCATCCGGGGAAACGACCTTTCATACCAATAGAGGTAACACCAATAGTGCCCATATGTTTTTTCTTAAGAATAGCATTTTGCCTTGAAAACCATAACAGAAATTTTTTAATAATAAAAGGAGAGTTTAGGGCAAATCGTTCAAGACGTGAAAGTTTTTTACTTAGAAGCTGTGTAGAATCACTAACCTTTTTAGTTTGAACATCTCTTATTTCTTCTGTTATCTCTAAAACATTTTTTTCATTAGCTCTCCTTAGAATATAAACCATCGGACGTATCTCAGAACCAGTAGATCTCTCAACAGGAATTGCTACATCAACATCATCAAAAATAATTATTTTGTTCCTGCCATGTCTCAACGCGTTTAACTCTTTATGCTCACTAAGCGCCTGCGCAATACATTTTATAATCCAACCTGTAAAAGAAACATCTCTCCCTGTTTTTTGCTTGTGATCCTTTATCAATTTCATCCCATTTGTAACATCAATTTCAATAGCACCATGAATGCTATGTCTACGCCAACCCTCTCTAAGAATTAGAACTATGTTTTTACGGTTTTTTGAAAAAGGTTTAACCTGATATTTTCCAACAAAATCCATGTGAATCACCCATGACATCTAGTTTTTTACGCTGGGGAGGAGATTTGAACTCCTGTGATGCAAAGCATCAGCGGTTTTCGAGACCGCCGCCGTAGTCCTGGCTTGGCTACCCCAGCAACAATATATATTATATGTAAAAAGCTTAATCAAAGGGTTTTTTATATGGGTTTTGTTTCAAAATGGAAATCACAATAAAAATGCAGAGAACACAAGAAACTAAAAAAATAAAGCTAGATGGTAATTCAACTATAGATGATCTGCTTAAAAAAATAGATATAAAGCCAGATACTGTAATAGTAATGCATAAAAACAAACCAGTACCTATCGATAATGTTTTGAAAGATGGACAGGAAATAAACATCCTAGAGGTATCATCTGGTGGATGAAGATTTGTTTTTGCTCCCGTAGTGTAGTCCGGCCAATCATCACGGCCTCTCGAGCCGTAGACTCGGGTTCAAATCCCGACGGGAGCATTTACTCCAACAGGAGAAACTACGGACGCTAACGCCCAATTTTTTGCTAACTTGATTTTCACCTATTTTGGACGTGCCTTTTTGCTGTTCTACAAACTCAGGGTCGGTTTTATAGAATTTCAGCACGGCAATAATCCACCCAGTAATTTATTTATAATAAATCTTGGTTTTCGCAGACAAATGAAAAATGTATTGATTTTTGACTATGATGGAGTGCTCGTTGACTCTTTGGAATTATTTATGAAACATTTTATTTTTGCATGTAAAAAAGAAGGATTCAACAATGTTTCTTCAAAGAAGGATTTTTTAAAACTTTTTGAGAAAAATATGTACGAGAGTATGTTCGAATTAGGAATGTCAAAAAAGAATATTCTAAATATTGTTTATTATATGCGTGATCAACTTTTAAAAAATCAGGATAAACTAGATGTTTTTCCTGGGATTAAAGAAACTCTTGAAAGACTTTCAAAGAACAATATTCTTGTTATTGTAACTTCTAATGATACCCGTGTTGTTGAAAGTTTTATAAAATCCCATGAAATTGATTTTTTCGATGAAATAGTTGGTTCTGATAAAGAAGCTAGTAAAATAGCTAAGATTAAAAAAATTAAAACTTTGTTTGATGGGGATAATTTTTTCTATATTGGTGATACAACGGGTGATATATTGGAGGGGAAACGCGCTGGCGTTAAAACAATTGGCGTTTCTTGGGGCTGGCATTCAAAGAATAAGCTAAAAAAAGCCGATCCTGATTTTTTGATAGATAACCCAGATGAACTAATTAATCTTTTAGAAAAATAAATTTTGGAAAGATTTGGCTGGTGTAGCTAAGAGGGAATGGGGTGCACTCCATTAAAACTACCAGCCTTTTCTTTCCATTTTAAAATAAAAAATCTATTATATATTTGTTTCTAAGAAATTATTATTGTATGATATCTTTGTAACATATATCGACAAGTTCATCAATAGTTTTAGTCGCATCAAGTTTCATGAATCGTTCGCCTTTCGCAAGTTTTAGATAGTTTTTATGAACTTTTTCAAGAAAAACTTTTTTTTCAAATGGTATAAGCTTCTTACGATTTTGAATACGTTTAAGAGAATCATCCGGCGATATCACAAAAACGAAAGTTCGATCAGGTATGATTATGCGGTTTTTTGATAAATCCTGCAGCCATTTAATAGGTTTATCTACCAACCCCTGTAACTGAGCTCCTTGATATGCATATGTTGACTCGGCATAACGATCGCAGAGGACAATTTTACCCTCATTAAGCCAGCTATGTATTTTTTTACAGTGATCAATGCGATCGGCTATAAATGTAAAAGCAGTAACGAAAGGATCACTATCTGTCTCTATACATTTCTTAACCATTTTACCAATAAAACTATCTGTTGGCTCGTAGGTAAGTATAACATCATAACCATCATTTTTGAGTTTTTTGTAAACAAGTTTTGAAACGGTGGATTTACCTGATCCATCTATTCCTTCGAATGTAACAAATTTCTTCATTTCTTTTTACTCTCCTCACGCCATTTAGCACGGTAGTAACTACTTGGATGTCGTATCTTTTTACATAGTTCATCCATTTCTTCAACAGGGCAGATGCCATAAGTACGCATTTTTTCACAGCCCGGTGGACGATAAGATGTAGATGATATACTGCCTGTTATATGCTCAACTTGGTAACGAGTTTTTTCCTCTTCGTAATCTGGGGCAGTACTGAATAATTTTAATATATCATTTATACCAAGTTTTAATGAGTTCAGGAATGATACTAACGCGAAACGACCCATATGGGGCACGTTTTCACCGGCTTGTATAGATTTCAGAATGTTTTTCATACACGGCGGTAGTTTTTTGATATCAAGTTTTCCAATAGGTACTGCCTCAATGCTTTTCCTATGCTTCATAACTAGGTTACGGATTCTCTCTATATCAGATAAAAATGTTTTATAAACAAGTTTGTCACATGATCTTCTATCAAGTTCATCATTAATTCTATGCCGTAGTGCTTCTTGTATAATTCTTGCAAGATCCTTATGCGATATCTGGATGAAGCCTTTTTCCATGGGGCGGTTGATCATTTTCCATTCCTTATAACGGGTTGGAGCATATTTTAGATAGTCAACAAAGTGTATACTGATTTTTTTTGTTTCTTCTGAGGATATTATTTTTATTTTGAATTCTTTTGCTACATCAATCAGAAAGGAAACAGGTTCATTTAGCAGGTTTTTGTAGGCATGAACTGCTTCTCCTAACGCATATCGTCTTTTGAAATAAACATCCTCTATACAAACAGCTATCATGCGTGCTATGGGATAGGAGAGAAGCTCCATTATGCAATCTGTTTCTGACGCTAAACTACGGTTTCCCACATCTCTGTTTTTAAAAGCGTTATCAAGGCGTTCAACGCCTATTATCCGTGCTCGTTCGTAGATTGGATCCTCTAGTAGCTCTTTGATTGTTAGATTGTTTTCTCTGATGTATTCTTTTGAAGCGTTTAGAAATGGATATTTTGATAAAACAGTTAGCTCCACCATATTTATAGCAGTTTATTTAACAGGGATTCCTTAATGAATTTTACTCTTTAGGAAAGATTTTGTTATTCTATCATTTTGATATTTTGTCAGGATAAATATAAATAATATATTTGACAAATGTTATCATATAACTAGATTTGGTGGTAAAGATGAAAAGGTTAAATAAAAATCATAATGAGTCAGAAGAAGAATTAATGTATCTATTATGGCAAACTGAAATGAATAAAGAAATACTTGCTTTTTGGAAGGCGATTTTTGAATAAAAATTCTTTTTTTGAAAAACATAAATATTAAAAAATAAACTTTTTACTAACTTGCTATATACCCAAAGTATATCATAATTTTAAGTATTAGAAGTTGTATTATGGGCTGCAAAAATCGTAGGGGCTCGTAGCTTAGTCTGGCGGAGCGTCTGGCTCATAACCAGATGGTCGCAGGTTCAAATCCTGCCGGGCCCACCTAATTTTACAAGAGAAAAAGTATTGATTTTTACTAATAATCTACGTAGGTGTTTTTTCTTTGACTTCTTACGAGATGTGTAAAAAAATATTTTAGTTGTTTAAGTATTTAGGAACGTGGTGGGATGCAAATGAAAGGTAAAACATGCATAATCTACATTTTGATTATCATAATGTTATTGAGTGGTTGTATAACAAACCAGCAGGATAATCAGCAAGGAGATAATCAGGATTATATGGAAGGGGGGCAGCATCAGGAACAGAATTATGAAAACGGTTATGAAATTCCTCTCTATCCAGATGCAGAAGAGATTAAATACATGCCTGATGATGAGTTGTGGACCAGTTTTAACATTGGTTCCTCTTTAAATAGAAAGTTATATCTCTCTGCAGATGAACCGCAGGAAATATACAGCTGGTATAACACTTTGGAAAACGAAAGTATTGTAGAAAAAAACTCTGTTAGAAACTCTCAAACCAATGAGATTGATTTTTACTATCTAAAATTTAGAAACGATAGCAAGGGTGCGTTTGTTGTTATCATGAAGGGTGATGAACACATGCCTGATGATGTTAAATCATTATTTGCCATCGCGGAAGGGGAATGGTCGTTAATAGAAAAATGTGGGTTTTCTATGGAGCAGGAGTCAAATGATGGAAACAACGGATACCAGGATTTAGGGTTGGGTGATGGATCAATCACGTTTGATGTAACCCCACTTGACAGCAGCTCCTATAATTACATAGAACCCTTGGGAAATTTAAATCCGAAATCAGGTCATACATTTCCAACGGATCATGGAGCATTCTGGTTTAAAAACCCTTACACTGATACTCCAATATATGATGTGATAGCTCCAGCTGATGGGATAATAACGAGCATATACTACAGGCAGGAGCAATGGCCTGAAGGTAGTGGTCATGAAGGTGAATACTATAACGATTACAAGGTGATGATAGCACACACAAACAACTTTTACAGCTACTTGGATCACGTATGGGAGTTAAATAATACAATTCTTTCTCAGACTGGAGAACTAGAATTAGGAGATAATCCAGTTCATATCGCTGTCCACAAAGGCGATATAATAGGAAGGACAGGTGGAAGAAAGGGAGCACAGAGGGGAATGGACTGGGGTATAATCAACTTCTCTAAGAATCTCCAGTATATCCATCCTGAACGATATGGTTGGTATGCTCATTCAGCACATTTCCTTGAATATTGCAGTCAAGATCTAAGGGAGTCTCTCATAAACAAATTAGGGGTACCAGATAGGAACGTAAGGAGAACAGCTCAACCTCTCTGGGGAAAGGTTGACTTTGACGAATCTGGAAAACTTGTGGGAAACTGGTTCCTGC
>Ga0190360_1001006_pt1 | contig 14979 bp, 14 predicted proteins | sample 48721834_MG_FD_161271 | JGI IMG/M metagenome (GOLD analysis project Ga0190360, IMG submission 161271) | Hydrothermal vent microbial mat bacterial communities from Southern Trench, Guaymas Basin, Mexico - 4872-18-3-4_MG | ecosystem: Environmental > Aquatic > Marine > Hydrothermal vents >... | reverse complement strand
CATCAATTTTCCCAAGCTACTAAAATATCAAATTATTGTTAACTAAAAATTTATAATTTCTCAAGAATTAAGTATCACATGAAAGAAAATGGAGTAGAATTGGAAATTTATGAACATTCCGATGCAGACTTCTTTCCGGAGAGGTATCCTTGTTGCAAGGCAAGCGCCGTGCAGAGGTTCACATAACACATGAAGGAATTGCAAGAATTGGGGACGCCTTTCACGTGTCGGCGGATTTTTTACGAGCGAGTTTATTTCAAGTTCAATGAATGTGGAAAGATCTTCATGATCGGGCACCTGTTCATCCCAATAAACACTAAATACATCCCAAGCGTTGTCAAGCATGCAATATCGCGCTTGCTGGATAAGGGAGACTCAGTCCGCAGAGTGGCTCAAGATCTTAGCGAGCTCCATCTGGTAAAAGTATCAGTTTCTACTGTCCAGAGGTGGGTGAACGAGGAGGGCAAGAGAGACGAGCTCCCGGTAGATTTCAGCGATAAGACGCCACCAGAAAATCTTTCGGGGTTTCTTTCATTGGACGGCACGTTCAAGCCAGTAAGGTTAAAAAAAACTCTCAGATATTAGTAAGCCGAAAGGTGGGCTCTTGATTGCAACGGATTCGCTAAACGGCAAGTCAATTGCAGGAACGCTAGTTTCTGGAGAAAGCGAGAAAGAAGTTATATTCTTGCTGGAGGCAATGAAAAGATGACTGGATTGGGACATCAGCTTACGACCATCGATTTTTCTCCAAGGCTTGAATCCTGCTTGAAAGAAGTTTTTCCAACGGCAATTCTACAGAGGTGCATATTCTATGCCGTCCAATTGTTAACAAGAGGTCTTAACAAGGAGCTGTTGAGTGTCAAAAAGCAGGAGTTGCTCGACTACATCGATGAATGGAAAGCATTGCGCAAGTTTACGTTTCTCTTGGAAAGAGATGAAGCAATGTTCTGGCAAATTGCATTCAAGTTCCCAGAAATCCGGTTGGCAAGAAAAGTCCACAAACAACTGGTAGGATGTCTCTCTGGAAGGGATCACGTTGAAGTGAAAGAAAGGTTGAATTCTTTTCTCTGTTCTAGCCTATTCCAGAAAGGGAGCGGCAAGAACGCGTCCTTGATGAGGTATAACGCTATTTTTACCAAATGCAAGCTCAAGTATAGCGAAAAAGGGCTGAAATACATCGTTCCAAGAATCTATGAAGCGTTTCGGCATGCCATTAGGGAAGCCAAGATTAAATTGGAGCGTTCAAAATCCGACTTTAACAAGGTAAGATACCTCATTATGAAGAACTCGGTCAACATAACCCTTCTAGATAGAAAGAACCTCCGAAAATACCTGAGGTTTCCTTGGCTGAGGAATTACAGAAAAATCCTTGTCAAGTTTTATTATCAGTTCAGGTTACCTTCAAGCAAGAGAGGTTCACTTTTATTCTTGAAAGGACTTATTGATGTCGACTAGCGCCCTTGGTTAAAGAGCGCAGTAAAAACGCTCATAGACAATGAAGAGAATGTTTTTCGCTTTCAAGTCGTTAGCAAAGTGTTTCCCTATGCCAAGTCCTCAAGGTCCATCAAGGTAGTAAACGAGTTTTGTAACAAGCAGGTCAATAAACTCTTCCGCATTCAGTGTGGCATGCGCACGTTAAAGAACGCTTACATGAAGATATCTCGCTTGCTTGGATGTCCCATCATCATCACCTCGCCATCCATTCTAAACGATTATAAATAAAGAACTAATAATTACGAATAATACTCTCAATAATCAAAATATTTGAAAAAGCAGATATTATTTTTCTAATACTTATTAAGAAATAGTTATTTAAAAAAATCTTTATAATTGTTAAATACGACGTAAAAATAGAAATTAAAACTTTCTGATAAAAATCAATATTCTAAAACAATATTAAAAACATTCTAAAACTCTTATATATAAAATTCGAATAATTAATAAAGGATCTTGGTTTATTTATAACTATAAAGTCTGATTAAATTATATTAAACATAAATGTTTGAATAAATTAATGAGATGGAAAAGAAAATGATTAAAATTGAATTTTCACGTCAAGGAAATTTCATTTTAACATTGTTGTTAATTCACTTTCTATTTTTTGGATATATTTGTAACGTTTATGAAAAATCAATTGGTTTGAATATTATTTTTCTTCATAATGTTTTATTTAATTCGACTTCATACTTATCGGCGATAATTTTATTTATTATTGTTTTCGTTATGGCTTTTCGAGAAACTTTTTATGAATATGGCATAAGAAATAGTATTTGGTTAATCTTGCTCATTATAATTGAATCATGGATTTGGTATTGGATAATTTTTAAGAATTTTGACCTATTTGTAATTGTTTTTTACTTCAGCAATTTGGAAAGTTATATAACAATTTTATCTTTATTAGGAATTAACTTATTAGCATCAATATTAGGTTCTGCTGTTAAATATAAATATAAAGAATATATTAAAAAATCTACAGAAATAAATAAATAGAATGGAATTTTAATTAATCAGAATATTAAATTTTAATAATAACAATAACTTATTAATAAAATTCTTAAACTCAAATTAATGTGATTGGTGAAAAAATAAAATGAGTTTAATAAAATATATTATAAAAAGATTATTAAGTATGATTCCGGTACTTTTTGGTGTTCTTCTCTTTACTTTTATTTTAGCAAGAATGATGCCAATGGATCCAGTTTTAGCTTATCTTCCTCCTAAGGCTGGACGGGATGCATATGATAGAATGTATGAAGCACTTGGTCTCAATGAACCACTATGGATTCAATTTCTTATATATATGAAAGATCTTTTTAACGGAAATTGGGGATATTCTCTTTCAAGAGGTACAAAAGGAATTCCCGTTTGGGAATTAATTTGGCAAAGAATGCCTCGAACTATTGATTTAACCATATTCTCAATTATTATTGCCTCATTTATAGGAGTAAAAGGAGGAGTTTTATCATCAAAGTATAGAAATAAATGGAAAGATACTACAATAAGAACAGTATCGTTAATAGGTGTATCCATACCAGTTTTTTGGTTAGGTATCATAATGCAATATTTTTTCTCATATAGAATTCCTCTATTTCCAAATCAGGGATATTTAAATATGGATTATTTAGATCCACCTTATACAACCGGTTTTATTATAATAGATGGTATAATTGCTGGTGAATGGTATAAAGTAGGAGATTATTTACTTCATATTGCGATGCCTGTATTTTGCTTAGCTTTTATTACAATAGCATCAATTACAAGACAAACACGTTCAAGTATGCTTGAGGTTTTACAACAAGATTATATTAGAACTGCTAGAGCAAAAGGATGTAGAGAAAAAGAAGTTATTAGTAAACACGCTTTAAAAAACGCTTTAATTCCAACTGTTACTGTCATTGGTCTAAACGTTGGAGCATTATTGAGTGGAGCAATTTTAACAGAAACGACATTTAATTTAAATGCAATTGGGATGCTTCTTTTAACTGCAATTCAAGCTGCTGATTATAACCTTATAAATGCTATTGTATTTATGACTACAATGATATTTGTAATTGTGAATTTATTAGTAGATATAATTTATGCATATATAGATCCACGAATTAAATATTAGAAAAAATTATTAAAATTTAAAGAAGTGAAAAAAAAATTGAAAGAAAAATTGAATTTCGAAGAATTAGAAGAAAAAGAATTAGAACTTGAAAAGGAAGAAAATATATTTAAAACTATAATTAAATGGATGTTTAAAAACGTTAAGTTTTTATTGATTCCAGGTTCCAAAATTTATGATCTTACTCTTAGAGAGATTGAATATGAAAAAAGCATTAGTAAAAGGAAATTTATTAGAAGGTTAAGATCACCGTTAACCATTACTGGCATATTAATTATTTTTATGGTTGTAACTTTTGCTGTATTTCCATCCTGGATTGCGTTATATACTTTTGAAGAAGCTAATGGAGTGTTTTTTGGAAAATTTGCGCCTCCTTCTCCTAATTATCCCTTAGGACAAACGGATTTTGGAAGAGATGTATATTCTAGAATGATATATGGGGCTAGATCCTCCTTAACGATTGCATTACCCGCTATTAGTTTAAGCGTATTAGCAGGCATAGTTCTTGGAGTAATTTCTGCATATTATGGCGGTTGGGTTGATTCAATCATAATGAGAATTGTTGATATCATGTTAGCATTCCCAGCATTAATTTTTGCATTAGTTCTTGTTGGTATATTAGGAGTTTCTCTTGAAAATATCATTCTAGCTTATGGTATCTTAGGCATTCCTTATTATTCTAGATTAATTCGGGGTAATGTTTTACAAGCACGGCAATTACCATATGTAGAAGCTGCTAGAGTTTCAGGAGCGGGTAATTGGGCAGTAATGTTTAAACATATTCTACCAAATGTTATTCAACCAATTATTATTTCATTTACAATGGATTTAGGTGGAGTAATTCTAAGTTTTGCAGGTCTTGCATTCTTAGGATATAGTGATCCAAGTTTAATTGAATGGGGAAGAGATATTAGTATAGCTCGGGGGAGACTTATTAATGCTCCCTGGGCTTCATTTTGGCCAGGATTTATGATAATGTTAACAGTCTTAGGATTTATGTTGTTAGGAGATGGTTTAAGGGATGCTCTTGATCCGAGATTGAGAAATCTATAAATTTTAAATAAATTCTCTATATTATTTTAAAGATTATAAGAGAGGATAAAAGAAAAAATGGATAAAGGAGAAGTTACTGAGGAAAAAATCTTAGATATTACAGATGTAAAATTGGAAAAAGAAAGCAAATTAATCCAAATCAAAAATTTAAAAACTTATTTTTTTGCAGAGGAGGGAATTGTAAAGGCTGTGGATGGTGTTTCTTTTGATATATATAAAGATGAGATTTTAGGTTTAGTAGGAGAAACTGGATGTGGTAAATCTGTTACGGCACTTTCAATTTTACGTTTAGTACGAGAGCCTGGAAAAATTATTGAAGGTAACATAATATATAATGGGATTGATTTATTAACACTCCCTGAGAATGAAATTCGAAAATACAGAGGTAGAGATATTACCATAATTTTTCAAGATCCATTAAACTCTTTAAATCCGGTTTTATCAATAGGTGAACAAATATCGGAAGTGTTTTTATTACATCAATATAATGAAATAAAAAGAGAATTGGATCAACGTTTAATGGTAAGGAAAGAAAAAAAGAAAAAAATAAAAGAATTAACTCAAAAATTAAAACAAAATAGTGATTTAACTTTAAAACAAAAAGAAGCAATAAAAAAGGAAATAAATGAACTTAAAAAACAAACAAAACATTTTCCCGTATTAAAAGATGTATTATTAGACAAATCTGTCGAAATTATTAAAAAAATGGGAATTGCTGATGCTGAAGAAATTGTTAATAGATATCCTCATGAATTAAGTGGCGGAATGAGGCAAAGGATAATGATCGCAATGGCACTTTCTTGTAATCCGGGATTATTAATTGCTGATGAGCCAACAACAGCGTTAGATGTTACAATACAAGCACAAATTTTAGATTTAATGCAACAACTTAAAAAAAAATATCAAACATCAATTCTTTTAATAACACACGATTTGGGAATAATTGCTGAAATGTGTGATCGTGTTGCTGTAATGTATAGCGGAAATATTGTAGAATATGCCATTGCAGAAGAATTATTTAAGCGCCCAAGTCATCCATATACACAAGGGTTAATTGGAGCAATACCTAGTATAGAAAAAAGAAATAAGAAATTGAAAACAATTAGAGGAATGGTCCCTAATTTGATTTATCCCCCATCTGGGTGTCGTTTTCATCCTCGATGTGATGAAAGATTAGAAGTTTGTGATAAAGTTAGACCTAAACTTATTGAAATTGGGGAAAAACATTATGTCGCTTGTCATTTATTAGATCCTGAATATAAAGATTCGCCAAAATATAAATGGACAAAAAAAGAAAAAGAAATATCATTTAAAATTTAAAATTTAATAATAAAAAAATGAAAAATAGAATATTTTAAAAAATGAAAGTATTAGAAATTTCTACAGAGAAACAGGAAGAATTAAAAATTCCAAAGGATGCGATTATATCTGTAAGGAATTTAAAAACTTATTATCCCATATATGGAGGATTTTTTAAAAGGAAGATTGGTGATGTAAAAGCAGTAGATGGTGTTTCATTCGATCTCCGGAAAAAAGAAACTCTGGGATTAGTAGGTGAAAGTGGATGTGGAAAAACAACAATTGGAAATACAATATTACATTTAGTACATAAAACAGAAGGTGAAATTTACTATAAAGGAATAAAAATTATAGATCCTTTAGAGATTAGTGGCATTTTTAAGAGAATTAAACATAAAACTGATAGGAAATTAATTTCCGAAGGAAAAGCCATTCTTTTTAATAAAGAAATGAGAAAAAAGATTCAAATGGTTTTTCAAGATCCGGATGCTTCATTAAATCCCCGTTGGAAAATTGTTAATATTATAGGAGAACCGTTAAGAATATTAATGGGAATGAAAAAAAGAAGTAAGATTAGGAAACGTGTATTAGAACTTCTTGAAACGGTTTCTATGAAACCAGAGCATTTAGACAGGTATCCACATGAATTCTCAGGTGGTCAAAAACAAAGAATTGTAATAGCACGTGCTTTAGCTTGTAATCCGGAAGTGATAATTTTAGATGAGCCAACATCTGCTTTAGATGTATCTGTACAGGCTCAGATTTTAAATCTTTTAAAGGATCTTCAAAAAAGATTTGAACTATCCTTTTTATTTATTACTCATGATCTAAGTGTTGTCCAACATATTGCTGATAGAATAGAAGTAATGTACTTAGGAAAATTTGTTGAAGGTGGAAAAATCGATGAAGTTTTTTATAACCCTTCGCATCCTTATACTAAAGCTTTATTATCAGCACGTCCAACTTTTGATCCAAGTTCCAAAGTTAAGCGTATCATCTTAGAGGGCGATGTCCCAAGCCCAGTTAATCCACCTTCTGGATGCCCATTTCATCCCAGATGTTATGAAAAAAATAAACATGTTGATTGTTCTATAAAAAAACCAGTTAAAATAAATCTTGGTGGAGATCATTACATATATTGTAGACCATTAGCAGAACCAAAAAAATCATATAAAGGGATTGGTTATATCTCGGATTGAATCAAATTTCCTAAAATCTTTATTTTATCTTCTATGAATTTTAAAAGGATAAGGATAAATATAGTTAAAAATAATCTATTATTTATGATGAATTAAATAATTTAGCATTCAATTTTAAATTGTTTATCAATATATAATATATCTCATAAATTTCCATTCTAAAAAACGATTAACCTTCCCATGCTAAATTAATTAATTAATTCGTTGTATATAAATTATTAAATTTTTAAATTTTATATTATAGAAATAGGAAAATTTCAATAATATTCATTCTTTTTTAAATCTTAAATTATAATAATATTAAATAAGTTTTAACAAATATTATGTCGTCATCTATTAATGAATCAAAAATTTTTGTAATTAAAACTAAACCTGGCACGATCTTAGAGGATTATAAAAAGCTAATGCATTTAGCTAATTATGAAAATCACTTTAAAAAAGAAGATAAAATAATCATAAAATTAAATTTAAGTTGGTCAAAATTCTTTCCAGCTTGTTCGAGCCCACCATGGCAAGTTGAAGGCGTGTTAAAGACTTTAATCGAAGATGGGTACGATCCAAAAAATATATTTACAGCTGAAAATCGCACAGTTGTAACCAACATAGAGAAGGGGCTCAAGGGAAATAAATGGGGACCAATTATTAAAAAATATGGCGTTTGGTTTGTTCCATTAACAAGGGTAAAATTTGTTTCATATGAATCATTAAGGCCTAAATTTCTCAGAATGAGAGATAAAGAATTAAAAGTATTAGATAAAGTAATCTTCCCCAATGGATTTAAGATTCCCAAGTTCTATTTAGGTAAACCAATAATACACTTACCAACAATGAAAACTCATGGTCATACTGGCGCCATTGGTGGAGATTTAAAGCGTACAAAAGGGGAAATGAAACATGGTGGTATCACATGTGCGATGAAAAATGCTTTTGGAGGCTTGTTAACTAAACGGAGACATTATAGTCATCAATTCATGTCTGAGGTTCTAGTAGATTTACTCATCATTCAAAAACAAATTCATCCAAATATTTTTGCTGTTGTTGATGGAACAGTGTGCGGAGATGGTGCTGGGCCTCGTACAATGATCCCAAGAATAAAAAACTATATCTTAGCTGGTTATGATCAAGTTGCTGTTGATACTGTTGTTGCAAAAATGATGGGTTTTGATCCATTAAAATTGCCTGCAATAAAATTAGCTCATGAGGAAGGATTAGGCTGCGGCGATTTTGATCAAATAGAACTCATTGGTGAAGATGTTTCCAATATTAATTGGAATTTTAAAGTTAAACGAAGTTTAGTAATATGGGGAGATCAAATGGTCAGAAAAGGTGCTTTAAAATTTTTAAATCCACTATTGTACAATAAATTGTTCATGATTTTTCCAATTTTAGGTTCTTTAGTATATCATGACATGTTCTGGTATCCAACGATAGGGAAAAAAAGAATAAAAGAGTTTTATAAGACTGAATGGGGGCAATTATTTTTAGAATATCCAGATTAAGTTATAATGATTGACCTTATTTTTTTTTCTAAATCTAACTCTTTTTTACTAGGATAAAGCTTAAGGTGAATTAAAAATTCAATAGAACCCTTTTTACCTAAAATTGGTGACTTTATAACATCATGAGTGTATAGTCCATTTTCATGACACCATTCAATTAGATTTATTATAATATCTCTTAAAATCAATGGATCTTTTATAATTTTAAATTTTTTTTGATCCTGTGGGGTTGACTCAAAAATGGGCTTTATTAAAGCGATTATATCTCCATTCTTAGATAAATAATTTTTTACATTAATAAGAATGTTTTTTAATGAAGTAAAGGTTATGTCTATTGTTACTAAGTCTATTTCTTCATCCATGCTTGTTAATTTTCTTGCATCAATTCCTAAAAGCTTCACTACTCGTGTTTCATTGCATTTCAATGATGGATGTAATAAATCTGTAGCTGTATCTACAGCATAAACTTTTAGAGCACCTCTTTTTAACAAGCAATCTGTAAATCCTCCAATGGAAGCACCAATATCCGCACATACTTTATTTTTAACATCAATCGAGAAACTCTTTAATGCTGCCTCTAGCTTTAATCCACCAATACCAACATATGGAAATTGTTTTTTCAGTTCAATTAAACAATTATTATCTACTTTTTTTCCAGGTTTATTTATTTTTATTCCATTTACCAATACATGTCCATTTCTGATTAACCACTGTGCTTTTGTTCTACTTTCCACTAATCTTCTTTCTACTAATAGTATATCGATTCTTTCTTTCATTGTTTCTGACTTTAAATCGAATGATTTTAAAATTATTAATTTTGTGAAAAGAAGATTTGATTTTTTATAACTTTGTTAATAAAAATATAATCTTAAATTAAATTAATATTAAAAAAGCATTTCATGAGGATTTATTGATTAACTTAGCTAGTTTAACACTTATTCTAGCTATTTGCATTTTAACAGAAAATGAATTCCCAAGACGATGATATACTATTTTTAATAGATATCCAGTGATTAAAATAGTTATAATGATTAAAATCGAGCAAAATAATGGGGATAATTGATGCAAGAATATGAAATACAATAAATTATGCAAGAGATAAATTGTAAAGGAATAATATGAGAAATAAAAGAAAAATTTAGTACTTAATTTACTTCCAAAATTTTTAAAAAATTCAAAATAAAACATTACTGAAATTAATATTAATTCTACTCCTAAAGCATAAAAAAACCAAGGAAAAGTTCGATGGTGCAGAAAACTAGGAAAATTAAAGAGTATGCCGGTCATGATTAGTATTATACCCCCAATTAACGAGGGCAAAAATAATTTCTTCATTAGAATCTTTTTATTTTTAAATTGATCGTTTGTTTCTAATAACTCAAATAAAACTTCTCCTATTACTGTACCAATGATAAAATACGTGAAAAATAATACTAAAGGATCTAAATTTAAATTATTATATAAAATGTAAAAAAGAACACCCCAAACGTTTAATTGGCCTTGAAAATTAATCAAAAAATTTAATAAAAAGAAATTAATTACCCATAAACTGATTCCAAATATTATTCTAAATATTTTTGGAGTTTCAAGTAATGGCCAACTTAAAAATAAACAAAATGAAATTGTTAATAAAATAAACCAGGTCCAAATATCAAGTATATTATGGAATTGAATTGTTACAAAAAAATTATATATGAAAGCCACGATTAATAATAGTGTTGCTCTGAAAAAATATTCGCTTCTCATTATTTTTTTGCTGTAATTTTCTGAATTCTGAGTCTTTTTTAATCTTTTATAATACGATATGGCTGTGCTCATTCCTGAGATGAATAAAAAAGAACTAGACCCTAAAGGTTCTGCTGTCATTCTAATTATCTCATAAAACCAACTATACCCTGCTTTTAACCACCAAGCAGATAAATGACCTGAAATCATATAAATTATGCTTAAGCCCCTGAGTATATCAATAGAATTTATTCTTTTCAAGAAAAATTTATCCCCTTTATTCCAATTAAGAATATTATTGAATTATTTATATTAAAACTTAAAACATGCTAACATTTAATTGCAAAAGTATTTTATCATATTTAATTTTTAAGAATAAAATTATTTTCGTTCCAATAGCTTATATATTCCGTTGCTTGTTTAAGAGAAAATTTCCCTTTTAAAATCAATTTAACAACATCAGCAATATTCAATAAATTTTCTCGTATTTTCTGGTGATCTAAAATTTTCATTCTATTTCTTTCTAATTTATTTTTTTTTAACCTAATGAAAACCTTCTCAAAGTCATCCCTGGAAACTTCTATTCCCTCTCTGAGAGCAATGATGATTGCTGAAATTTCATCTTTAGTAAATTTAAACCATAAATCATTATTATTAATCTTTATTTGAGATGACTTATACTCATCGATTAATTCAATGATCGTCTCATGATTTTTAGGTATTAATTTGTAAATTTCAGTTACTAAGTCATGCGCAAGGGAAAGGACACCTCTTCCTAATTTGAAATGCAATTTTAATAATTTTGGATTTTTAGCTTGAAAAGCTTTGAGATATAATTTGATTTTTCTTAAAATTTCTTTTTTATCAAAACAGCAGAAAGAATCAAGATAAAAATCATCTAAAAAAATTATTAATCCGTATTTCTTTCCAGGATCGATTGAAAAAATTAATTTTTCATAATAAGGTTTAAATCCAACTCTTAATGTAGCAAGTACTCTTATAAAATATTCTTCAAAGTCATCTTCTCGTGAATAAGGTAACAATATCTGTTTTTCATTAGTTTTTTTAATTTTTGGCTCTTCTTCAAGCGTAGTTAAGATAATTGAGACTAAACTGGGGATTTTATAATCAAAATCTAATAATCTAAAAGAAATTTTTTTCTCGTCCAATTTAGTTTTTAATCTGAACGAAAAATTAAAATCTTCTGTTAATATATATAAAATATCTGTTATCAATCTAATATTATTAAATTAATTGTAAAATTAAAATTTTCAATAATGAATAATAAACAAACTTTAATAATAAATGAGATTAAAAAGTTTTTAGATTTTAAATCTAGCATTATTTCCATATGGGGGGAAATTGGAACTGGTAAATCTACACTTGCATTACAAATAATAAAAGATAATGTTCTTAAAAATTCTAAAATTCTATATATTTACTCAAAATATGATATTCCAATTGAAAAAATTCAAGAAATTTATAAGAACGAATTTAATTCATTTATAAATAATGTTATAATGATTCAAATATTAGATTTTGAAGATTTATATAATTTTTGTTTTGATTTAGAACTTAAATTAGTAGAAAATATAAAACAAACAAATAATAGCATTAATTTTATTGTTATTGATTCAATTTCTGATTTATATGATTTGAGTTTAATAAAAAATAAAAAAGAAAAAAATGTATCCTTGAACTATAAGTTAAATATTATTTTAGCAACTCTTACATCCTACATTAATAAATTTTCAACCCAAATTATAGTAATAAATTCATCCAAATCCATTTTCCTAGACAAAGAAATCATGGAAATTCAAAGTGGAGGAAAAGTAATGGATTATTGGATTAAGCAATCAATAAAAATTGAAAGAACATCAAAAATAAATCAAAGATGCTTGATTTTATTCGACAATAAGTATAATAAATTATTTGAGTTTTATTGTCACTTAACTTCAAGAGGTTTTTTATCATGCTAATTTTTAATTATTTTGAAAATTAGTTATAAAAAGAAAAAAATATGAAGAATTAAAGATAACTATTAGTAGTATACTATATTAATTTCCAACGTATTCATCATGAAAGAATTTGAAAATAAGATTAAACTCTCGAAATGGTTGGATGAGAATATTCCTCACTATTTTCCAAACAAAGGGCCTTTGATCTCCATTATTAAGAGTATCACAGAATACACGGTTCCAATTAGAGGATTGCTAGAGAAGGGAATCACAACACGAGAAATTCAACATCGAATGAATCTTGACAGCCCTGTAAATCCAACAAAAAACATTTACGATGAAACACAAATTCATGAAGACATTCTCACTCATGGTATCTTAGTTAAAGCTTTAAAAGAATCTGAAAATAACTATTTTTTCATCGCTTCTGAAGAATCTGAACCTATTTTTGGAGAAGGCAAGTTTGGAATAACAATTGACCCAGTTGATGGATCGTCAAATGTAGCAGTTAACCGGACTGTAGGAACGATCGTAGGTATCTTTAATGAAAAAGGCGAAATAATATGTTCATTTTATGTTTTATATGGAATTTTTACAAATCTTTTGATTGCTCTTAATGGATCTGTTGCTGAATTCATATTGGATACGTCTCCATATAGCATGACATTTTATCATTATGTTTTTCAAGGTTATAAAGAAATGCCGAACTTTCTGGATAGAGGGATCCAATGTCTTGGAGGTGACCCCACTAATTGGTCTCCAAAATGTAAGAATTATGCCCAAAAGTTAATAGATTTAAGATTCAAAAATAGATATAGTGGTTCTTTAATAGCGGATTTTCATGCAATTATTCATTATGGTGGGGTCTATGCTTACTTTCCTTCACCAAAGCCAAAAATACGATTCTATTACGAATGGTTACCTCTTGCTTTTATGGCAAAAACTCTCGGTGGAGAGTTTTACGCAATTGGCGATGATTCAAACCCTGATATTGTAAGAAAAATTGAAGATTTTCCTCCTTTAACTAAAGAAAATCTACTTAAAAATCATGCTTTAACATGTGGGGGAGTATTAGGAAGCAAAAAAGTTGTTGAGTTATTTTTAGCAGTTTAAAATGGATACTACAGGAAATCGGAAATGAAATCAAGAGAAAGGCTAAGTCATCCAAAAAAATTAATTCAGAAAACTGAAAATAATATCAAATTTAAAATTTATGACGACATCGACGAGAAAGTACCATCAAAATCGATGCATGTTTTTTATAATGAAAAAATGGAAATAAATAGGGATATAACTAGCCTTGCAATAAAAAATTTTCAAGATTTATATGAACAAGAGTCAGTTCGTATTGTTGAAACAATGGCAGCATCAGGGATTTGCGCTATTAGACTATTAAAAGAAATACCTAATATTGAATCTTTTTATATTAATGATATTAATCCATATGCTTGCAAATTAATAAAATTAAATTTAAAATTGAATAATATAAGAAAAAAGAATGTATTTATTACAAATTTCGACGCTAATTACTTGTTGTTAAAATTAAATCAAGATAATTTGGTAAAATTGAAAGAAAGTTTAAAAAGACCAAATGTCATAATGATTGATCCATTTGGGACTCCTAATTTATATATTGATGCTGTTTTTAAAGCAATTCAAAAAGACAATGGATTGATATGTATCACAGCCACGGATACTGCTGTTTTATTTGGGATAAAACCAATTACTTGCATGAGAAAATATATGGCTAAACCAATTAGAGTGGAGTATTCGAAAGAAATTGGTGCTAGAATCTTATTATCTTTTATTTCTAGGATAGCCAACATCAATAAGATTGGAATTATGCCTCTACTTACTTTTTATTCAAACCATTTCATGAGAATTTTTGCTTTAACTTTCAAGGGGAAAAAGAAAATTAATAATTCTCTCAAAAATCATGGATACATTGTTCATTGTTTTAATTGCGAAAATCGAATGATTCTAAAAAACAATATCCTTGAAGTTACAGCAAAATGTTCCAAATGTGGTGAAGATAAAAGATTAGATTTTGCTGGACCATTATGGATAGAAGAAATACATGATAAGAATTTTGTTGAAAATCTAATTATCTTAAATCAAAAATCCAATTTTCGATTAAAAAGGAGATTGGAAAAAATATTAAGATACATGCTTGAAGAAATTAATATGCCTATATCATGTTATAACATTCATAAATTAAGTAAAGAATTAAATTTAAAAGCAGTACCTAAAATTTCACATGTAATTGAACGAATTAATAAGGAAGGTTTCAAAGCCTCAAGAACCCATTTTGATTTTTTATCCATCAAGACAACAGCAGATAAAGATTCCATAATAAGAATTTTAGAAACATCATAATTTAAATATAAAATAATTAATACTAAAATGTCACACTATTCAAAAGAACATAGAAAAGATCCTAGTTATAAGAAGGCAAAGAAAGAAGGATATAGAGCCCGTTCAGCTTATAAGCTCATTGACATTCAAAAAAGATATAACATTTTTAAAAGAGCATTTTATATATTAGACCTTGGTAGTGCTCCTGGTTCTTGGTTGCAAGTAGCAAAGAAATTCGCTGAAGAAAACTTGGAAAAATATAATGATTCTTATTATCACAGAGA
>Ga0190360_1001005_pt1 | contig 14982 bp, 10 predicted proteins | sample 48721834_MG_FD_161271 | JGI IMG/M metagenome (GOLD analysis project Ga0190360, IMG submission 161271) | Hydrothermal vent microbial mat bacterial communities from Southern Trench, Guaymas Basin, Mexico - 4872-18-3-4_MG | ecosystem: Environmental > Aquatic > Marine > Hydrothermal vents >... | reverse complement strand
TATCTGGTTCTCGTCCAAGCGTCCCACCAGAAGTTGTCAACTTACTCGGAAAAGTTGACCATGTAGAAAAGTCATTTGGGCTTATCCAAGATTACCTTACAATACAAGGTCAGTTTGTCATGGTAATTGCTACTGACCCCTCCGAGATCGAGTTTCTAACAGGTATAAAGCTGGTACGTGGGATGTCGCTTGAAGAGGCTGTCGAACAAAATATTTCACAACCAGCATATATTGATAATACACTTGCAACACAACTTCATCTTGATATTGGTGATAAACTAATTGCAACAAGCCAAAGTTCAGGAGTATTCCTTCAGTTAAATATAGTAGGTGTTACTACGTCTCTTAGTTTAGGAATCTCAATCAGCGGCTTTGGTGGTATGGCATATACGACATTACACACTATGCAAGAATTATTAGCAACAGACTCAGTCCAGTATGTGATGTTAGAATTAGATGATTCTTCATATTCAGAAAGTGTGGCAAATGCAATAAGAGAGACCTATCCTAATGCGCAAGTAATAACTCAGCAAGAAGTCTTGGAAATGACCAATCAAATTCTAAATATAATCTTAGCTGTTCTATTAGGTATGGCTTCTATTTCACTTTTAGTCGGTGCAATAGGGATTATGAATACGACTATGACTTCAGTTCTTGAGAGAACTCGCGAAATTGGTATATTAAAGGCAATAGGCTCAAAAAGAATAAATATATTACAGGTATTTCTTACTGAAGCGTTTATTATTGCATTAATCGGTGGAATTTTAGGTTGTATTTCAAGTGTTGTCCTCGTAATAGGACTGACCACATTAGTTAAAAGTTTTATGGGTTTTCAAATGCCCTATGTCTTCGATACTTCAATTTTTATTGGAGGAATGGTATTAGCAATAGTAATTGGACTTATTTCGGCTGCATACCCTTCTTGGAGGGCAAGTAGCGTTAAACCTGTCGAGGCTTTGAGATATGAATAATTCACCTTTTTATTATTATTCATTTTTTAGAATAGATTTATTATTTGGCTATAAATTTTAGAAGAGGTAGCCTTATATGGCAGACGCAATAAGATTAAGAAATATTTCAAAAGTATATGATTTAGGACCAATAAAGGTACAAGCGCTAAGAAATGTGAATTTGGAAGTTAAAAAACAAGAATTTACAGCTATTATGGGCCCATCAGGTTCAGGTAAAACTACATTATTAAACATGATTGGGGCATTAGATTATCCAACCAGTGGGAGAGTTTTTTTGGACGGAAATGATATTACTGATTATGATGAAGGCGAAATAACCTTTATTCGCTGTAAAAAAATCGGATTTATTTTTCAATTTTTCAATCTGGTCCCTTTATTAACGGCAAAAGAAAATGTAATGTTACCAATGCTATTCGCAGGAGATTTGACAGTAAAAGAAGCGGAAGTCCGGGCAGTTGAATTATTAACTGAAGTAGGTATTGGAGACAGAATAAATCATGCTCCTCATGAATTGTCTGGTGGTCAACAACAACGGGTTGCTATCGCAAGAGCATTTGCGAATAAACCTGCAGTAATACTTGCAGATGAGCCAACTGGTAATACGGACTTTAAAACCGGAGTTTCAATTTTAAATTTAATGAGAAAATTGAATAGAGAAGAGGGCCAGACCTTTTTATTAGTCACGCATGACCCTGGTATAGCTGGAATCGCCGATAGGGTCATTTATGTTATTGATGGGCATGTTCAGTCCACATGCCCCGATAGAGTATCTCCTCCATCAGATACTTTGGTGGAATATATAAAAATAAATAAACCTAAAGAATTAAAACGCTTAAAAAATTTTAAGCGGCAATTAAAGATTATCAAACGAGATTTAGCCTTATTTAAGGCAAGAAAAAATGAGATTGATTTTGTTCAATATCAATATATTAAAAATGAATATTATAAAATGCTTAATGAAATTGAAAAAAAGACCAGGTGGTTAACAGCATGAAATTTAAGAAAAATTTGTTTGGTATAATAATATTGTTGGGTATACTTATATCTTCATATGTGATTTCTATTGAATTTTCTCATGTACAGCCAGTTAATTTATACAATGACCGTGGGAATAAAATCACAAATTTAGAAAATAACATTCCAGAAAATGTTGAAATAACTAAAACAGAATCTATGACTGTAAACATAAACCCATTTGGTAAAATACTAGAAAAACATACAACAGTTACATTTACTCTAAGAAACCTTGGAAATAAAAGAGTGACTTTTCAATTAAAAGACCGAGTCGAAAAAGCAGAACCTAGAACTTTTCAAATAATTCGAGGCAGTTTTGACGAAGAACCAAAAGTAATATTTATTGATAATGGAACTTATGGCTATATGTTATTTAAATTTCCAAATATTACTTTAGAAGCTAATTCTAGGAAAGAATTTGGTTACATAGTCAAAACAAAAATAGAGGTACCTTATACTATCCATTCTACATTTTATATAAATAACACTAAAATTGAATTAAATGAATCTGAGGAAGACCCGAAAATTATAGCACCTATTGGGTCGAAAATTACTCAAGTAATTAATATACAAAGAGTAGATAAAGGGCTATTTGGGATAAATTCAATGGTACGAGCACCAAATATTGTATTATTAACTGTAATATTACCCTACTCTGAGCGTGAAGAGGATATGGACATTTCTGAGCCTGAATATTCAAGTCCTCCAGTAATGGAAAATGCTCTCGGATTTATCCAGCAAATTTCATGGATAGTTTATTCTAATAATTATACTGTTAATTGGAGCGCAAAAATATTGAGTGGCGGGGGCTGGGGTATATTGGAACTCCAACCAATGATGATAGTAATAACAAAAGCGACTGACATGACCAGTACAGCTCTACAAGCATTAAACGGTGTATTGGGTCTTATAGCTGGACTGCAAGGTTATTGGATAGGACTGGTCGCTGATTCGCTAATTGAAGAGTTTATGACGCTCTCTTCCTATATGAATTATATATTTGACATTATGGCTATAGACTCAAGTATCATGAATATGGGTGTCTATTCGATGATAAATAACTTGATTATTTCTCTTGTTGAGGCTAATATCGTCCGCCAGTTTTTGCAAGACAGTATAAGTACTATAGATGGCGTAATTGATGATATTGGTGGGTCGTTCCCACTCGATGCAATTAATTTAATTAATGTCCAGACTACATTAAATAATTCTCTTGATTACATTGCAGATATGGAGCGGAGGATAACCGCGTCATTTGGGGCGCAAATTATTCAGTTGCTAGGGAACCCTGCAGTCATAACAATTAGGAAAATGCCGATAATGGACATAATATATCTTGATTATCTATTTATCAATGCAACTGCATCCGAGTTGCCTGATAACCAGACTGATTTTTACACAAAAATTGATATTGAAAATTTGACTGCAATTAATGGGTTGGTCAATTTAAGTCGGACATATGAATTTAAATTAGGCAATTCTACTGGGTTCTTCTATCTGTTAGACCAAGTTTTTGGCAGACCAATATTTAAAGAGACTAATGTTTCAGGTTCTCCTAATTCAACAGCACCCGGAATTTATACTTCATATTTAAGTATGTTAACCCCTAATGAAGGGTCATTCTGGTACACTTTAGGGAATTTAAGTAGGTCTATCGCAACTCAGCTATTGTTGTTAAATTCAAGTTTTGGTGGAAAATATAAGATTTTATTAAAAAATCAGAGTGCAAATGTGAATATCTCGTCTAAAGACCCATTTATCTTAGAAACTGGTTTTACAGGCTTAAATAGTTTTATGAATAGCCTTAAAAGTATTCAGAAAAAATATCAATCTCCATATGGAAATCCACCTGATGTATATATTCCAGAAATTAACTCGAATTATAATAATATGCCTTTTGGAGGTAATCTTTCAAAAGAAACCCTAAATGTCTTGAATAACATGAGTTTTAATACTCAAATGCAGATTTATATGGAACCAAATTTGTATATCCGGAATACACTAAATTTTTCTCTACCAATTGGAAGCTTAGGTAATCTTACAAGTAATTTTACTGGTACTGTCCCGATAGAAGTAGCCGATTATGTGTTAGAAGACGGGACAAAACCTGATTGGGTAAATTCCACCATGAACGGAGTTCAATTCAATAATGCTACTGATTCTATTTTCAAGAGATTTATTGTTAATGGCATCTGTAATTTTAGTAAAAGTGTTTTAGTACCTGGTAAAAAATTAATGACTAATTTTAGGATAAATAGTACGGACGCTCGTATTGACCTTATCATATACGATGAAAATAGTACTATAAAGAAATATAATTTACAAGATCTTATGTCAAATATTAATGATTGGAATAATTTCACATGGGATTTGTCGAATCCAAATTATTGGAACTATTATGATAATAATTTTGATAACGACTATATAACTAAGTTTGAATTTATTATAAATTCTACAAATCCTGTGGCTTTTGATATTGACTATATGAATATGACAAGGACTGTGCTACCATATCCAAATAATATTACATTGTATGAAGGGTATGTCTACAGCAATGGAATAGAACCATTTGGAAATGTAACTAAATATAAGCAACTAAACGGTGGGCTAGAAATTCCGTACTCTTTTATTGCTGATGTCTGCGGGGGATCTGATAACGAAGTAATCGCTGGATCAACTGATGAAAATATTTATGTATTTAATGGGACGACTGGTAATCAATTATGGAATTTAACACTTAATGGACATATTACAGATATGTTTGTCCAAGATTTTATTAAAGGCGGTAAAAATGAAATAATTTTAGGTCTAGACAATGGTTCTGTTTTAGTGTTAAATGGTACTGGTAGTCTTATCTGGAACTATTCATTTTCAAATACAATAAATTATATGGCGATAGGTGATATTAATAACGATTCACTGGACGAATTGGTCGTGGGTGCAGATGATACCATTTTAGTAGCACTAAACAATTCTGGAAATTACTTGTGGAACGACTCTTTGAAGAATACGATAACTGATATCAAAATTGTGGATATAAATGGTGATAATAAAAGTGAAATCTTGACCAGTTCACTTGCAAATTCTGTAAAATGTTTTAATGGGTCAACTGGTGAATTTATATGGAAAAAACGTTTCTATGACGATGTATTAAAAATTGTTGTAGGAAATTTTACCGGAGATAAATATAACGACATTGTAGCATATGTAAAACCAGACTACCTGTATGCATTTTCAGGGTATAATTTATCAGATATTTGGGAAATAGAAACGAATGCTTATATAATCAATTTAGATACAATTAAAGTGCCACTCAAAAAAGATAATATTGTCATAAGTACAGCAACAAATCTTACTTCATATTTCGGAAATAATGGGACAGAACGATGGACAGTATCAACAAATTCTATAATTACGACAATGAAAGTCTTTGACATAAATTCTGATTCTGCTGATGAAGTAATGATTGGCGCTAATTATCATAATATATCTGCATATTTGGATAATGGGAGCTTACTTTGGGAATATAGAGCAGATAGTGCTGTTAAAAATATTGGCATTGGTTATATTGACAATAATTCTGTTTATGATCTAGCATTAGGCGAAAGCAATAATAAAATACAAGCTGTAAATCTAACTTCGTTTACTAAATTATGGGAAAATACTTTAGGAAAATGGATTTTATCGTTTAAATTTATAAGGACGAGCAAATATATTTCAATATATTATAATCTTCCCGAGCCTATTACCCATCTTATGCAAACTATTGGTGTTAACCTCCCTGAAATGACTTCTCTAGCAAATATCGGTAGCTTATCATCATTGGGCGGTACAAATGTAAATGGACTAGACTCGTTATCTCAAATTTCAATGAATCCGAGCGACCTAGGAAATTTAGGAATCAATGTTTCATTCACAGGAATTGGTCTAGTAAACATTTTAATGCTAGAACTTGACCTTATGATCTATATTCAAGAACTAAGCGATATTTCAAATTATGAAAAAGCTTTTACAGGGATTCCTGATGTAAAATATTATGGAGATAATTCAGCACCCGATATTGATGTTTTTGTCAATGATACCGTTGATTCACCGAATTGGGAATATGTACAATGTGATATAAGAAATAATGAAGAAGATCCAATTACGGTACAGTATTTTGCGGTTATTTTAAAATATGACAACCATTCAATCCCTAAAGATAGAATAATAATTCAAGGATACAATGTAACTTCTGGTAAATGGATTGACTTGAACAGTAGTGTTATTAAAGACTTTGATTGGAATAGTATTGGGTTAAATTATGTCAATGGTAGCATAGTGTTTAAGAATTTTATAGAAATTGATACTGATGAACGGAAATTAGTTACTACCGATTGGAAATTAAGACAATTACGTATTAAAATCAATATTTCCGGACTTTCACCATCAAACTTAACAATAAATACTTGGTCTGATTGTACTCAGGATTTGGACGGAGTTACTATGCAACCAATTAGTAGTTCTATCACAATCAACGCTATTTATCCTACTGTACTTGTATTTCAAATACCTTCCATAGAAATACCTCCGAACCCACAAGTAAATATCTTAAGGATAATTCTAACGTCACCAATTACTTGGGGTCTTGTTTTAGCTGCTGGTATTATTGGTTTTGTTTATCAAAATTTAAATAAGCGTGAAAAATTCAGATATAATAAAATTGCCACCAATAAAATGCTGAAATGGCTCAAGAAAGAACAAAATAAATGGGACGCTGCATTACTAAATGGGACTATTAATATTAAAAAATATTCAAGCCTTAACCGCCTGAGACTTAGATTGATGCACGATTTTAGACAGCCTAAAGAGAAATTTCTGCAGTTTGTATTTAAATATAATAGTATAATTGAGTCTTATAAAATTATGAAAGATACATCTCATATCTTCCTCTTAAAAGGATTCTGGCGAGATATTGATCAAAGATCTAAATTAGCTTTAGTCTTAGACCGAATTATTCATTATATTTTATTACCCGTAAATTACATCCTAATTGGATTATTCTGGATTCCAAAAGGAATATACAAACTGTTAGTAAAAATCTTCGTCAAAAAACAAAGCATAATCGTCAAGAAAAAAGCATTAATCAGTGATAATGACTTAGACAAAGATGAAATAGAAATAAAACCACCTGAAAAAACTATAAGTCAAAGTAGTGGAAATGAAGAGCTTGATAATGCTTTATCTAAATATTTAAAAGATGTTAGGTCTAGCAAACAAAAAAAGAAAAAGAAGTCAAACAAAAAATGGCACGGAAAAACAATGAACGATGGAGGTACCACTAATGATAATAAATTACCTGAATTAGAAACAAAAATTGGTAAAACATTTTATTTTATAGCTGAAAATAAATATATTGGCAGAAAAGTGGACGAAATTGCTAAATTTCTAGGTGTATCTATTCATGAGGTGCTATTTTATTTGATAAAACTATATGAACAAGGCCTAATCTCCCAAATAAAAGAAGGTAAAACCCTTGGTGAAGATATCTGGGATGTAAGTTCTAGATTTAAAAAAGTCGACCCTGAACTCGAAAAAATTATTGAAAAAACAAAAAACCTCTATGATGAAGTTTCCGAAGGTATAATAATAACTGAAGCAGAAATAAAAAATGAAATAGACGAAATAAAAGAAGAAATTGAGCATGAGCCCGAGCCTGAAAAAAATATAAATATAAAGGATCTAGAAATTCTAATGCCAAAACCAGTGAAAGTAGATATAGATTTACCTGAAATTAAAGAAAAAGAAACTAAAGACTTACCAACCGCAAAAATAGAAGAAATTAAAGAGTGAAACTCGGTCTATACAATTAAATAATTGTCAAATTCAGTTCTTTGTCCTAATCTTTTTTTCCTCAATTTTCTTGAATATGTATAATTAATTTTTTTAATGAGGACATCTTGTTCATTTTTTTTACCAGTAACAATTTCTAATTTTGAAGGAGTTATATACCCTTTTTTAAAATCAATTATAAGACTTTCACCGGAATAACCTCTATCTGGTAATTTTCCTACTACGTTCACGCCCAAAACTGGGACTCTATTCTCTAATGCTCTAGCTTTTAAATAAATATGCCAATTTTCAACGCCATCAGAACGAATCATTACAGGGGAAAATAATATATCTGCACCTTTTAAGACCAATTTACGGGGGGTCTCAGGGAAAGTCATATCAAAACAAATCAAAATACCCAGTTTACCCAATTTTGTATCGAAAACTTTTAGTTCTCCCCCAGGTTGAAAATACTTTTTCTCAAATAAATATAAGTGCTGCTTCTGCTGAATTCCAATTCTTTCCCCTTTTGAATTAAATAGAGATGATGTGATCACCAGGTCATTTCCTGACCTCTGCCAAATAGCCCCACCTATTATATAAATACCAAATTCTCTGGCAAAATTACTCAATGCTTTATTACTAATACCATCTAGCTCTTCTGGATCATTTTTAACTGTTCCATCAAAATAATTCCATCTCTCCGGTAGACATGCTATATCAGCTCCAAGATCACTTGCTTTTTTCAATTGTTCCCCTATTTTTTTGATTGTAATCTCTTTATCATTATAAATTTTTGACTGAATTGCCGCTATTGTTATTTCTTCCAATTAAATCACATCAATTAAATAGATTAAAAATTATTTAAAATTTAGTTACTTATAATTATTCTAATATAATTTTTAAAACACAAGATGAATCATTATGGAAGAACAAATCGAGGTCAAAAGAAATAATAAATCTAAAAAGTCTTCAAAGAAAAATAAAAATAATAAAAATAATTTAGTAATCGAAAAAAATAGAAAATATTGGATTTATAGAGGACTTGGTATTGGTGGTGGTGTTCTCGCATTAATAACTTTATTTTTACCCTGGTACCAAGCAATAGGGAGTGTACTTTTAACGATAACTCCTATATATATATATTATAATGGATATTATATGTATTTTTGGGATTATTATGTAGCAATTAACATAGATTATGGTTTTCTGGTCATAATAATCGCAATGGATATTTGTTTAGCATTAATAATATTATCTACTATATACAGCCTAATTAAACTTTCACGAGCCCCGAGCTCTATGATAATGACCACAATTATTTTATCATTTCTCTTTTTTTCAATTCCAGTTGCAGTCATGTCTATTCTATCTAATTCATTTCCGTTTTTTGGGTTTGATGGGGTTCATTTATGGGGTTTTACAATTGGTTGGTTTTTATTAATTCCCGCAATGATTTTAAGTATGTTCTTTAGAAAACTTGTGATAAATAAAAAAGAAAAAATGCAAAAAGAGTGGAAAGAAAAAGTAAAAGAAATGCAAGATTAAAAAGAGATAGTTTATCCCGTTAAATCAAACATTTTATCTATTCCTATTTTTGCTTTTTTAGAAATTTCCGGGTCAACAATAACTCTATTCCTTTTTGGTTTTTTAAGCAAAATTTCGTAAATATTTTGCAGTGTATTACTTTTCATTGCCTTACATATTGCTGAATCGAGTAAAGGGTAAAACTTTTTATCGGGGCCAAAATCTCTATTTAATCTATCGGCAAGTCCTTTTTCTGTGGCAATTATAAATTCTTTATTTGGTGAGGTCTTGCAATAATCGTACATAATTTTTGTTGAGCCGACAATATCAGCTTTTTCAAGGACATCCGGTTTGCATTCGGGATGTGCTAATACTATAGCATTCGGATGGGCTGATTTTGCTTTTTCAATGTCTTTAACAGAGAATTTATTATGGACATAACAATATCCATTTTTAGGAACACTAATAATATCAATATTTGTTTCTTTTTTTACCCATAATCCAAGATTTTTATCTGGACCAAATAAAATCCTGTTATTGTTTAATTTTTTACAGATATTTATTGCATTTGAAGAGGTACACATTACATCAGCTTTAGTTTTAGCCTCAGCAGTTGTATTTACATAAAGGACAACAGGAACATCTGGGTATTTGCGCTTATATTCATCTATGATATTTGATGGACACATTCTTGCCATTGGACAGAATGTTTCCAACCCACTGATATACACTTCCTTTTTCGGGTTCAAGATCACTGCAGTTTCAGCCATAAAATAAGCAGCAGCCTCAATAATATAATCAAAATTATCCGCTTTTTCTTTTGCAACTTTTGCTAAATATAAGCTATCTCCTATAGCGTCTGCTATATCTTGGATATCTACATCTACATAAAAATGCGCGAGGATCATTGCGTTCTCTTTTTCTTTTAATTCCAAAATTTTCTCTTGAAGTTCCTTATTTTTTTCAGACAGCATTAAAAAATTAACCTTCTTTCAATAAATTTTCTGAATAAATTTTACATTTTCCTATTATAAAAAATAGGTAATCCATAAATAATAACTAAAAAAATTATTAAAATGGAATTTAAATCAAATTTTGTTCATTAAATGAACCTTAACATTTCATTCTGGCTTTTAATCATTAATTCCGTATTCAAACCTGATGGCAGTTCGAGTCTTGTATTTAAAAGTCCAAAATGCTCTAAAACAATTTTTGCAGCAGCTGCAATATCTTCTAAATTTAGCGAAACATTTGAATAGCCACGTTTTTTTTCTCTCTCTTGTTTCATCTTTTTTAATACATCTGCCATTTTGTCCACAATTTCAAAATCAAGTTGATTTCTTTTTGCAAAATAAACAATGTTTTTAATATCTTCATTTGTAAAATTTGGGACTGTGGTCGAAAGATAATTAATTAAATTATTATCGTCAATTTCACATTCCACAGCCTGCCATTTATTGATTGCGGAAGTCCTTTTTAAATAAATAATCTCTATTGGGATGCCTATCTTTTCTAACAAATTAACAATCAAATCGCTTAATTCTCTTATTTTTAAAATTATGTATAAATGAAGTCCATATGGTTTATGCTCTTGTTGCATATATAATCCACGGGTCTGTAAACTTGAAATAATATTTACTCTTATTTTTTTGATCTCATAATTTGGTTGGTCCAATGAACTTTCTAATAATATCAAATTACCCTTTTTAGAATCGTAATGTCGCACCGTAAAGCCCTTAATACCCTTTTTCGAGCTATATATAAATTTTTTCAGTCCTCTAATCGTTGGTTTTATATTATATTCTTCTAAATCTGTCTCATCAATAGTCACATAATCATATTCACGTCCAATACACAACCTAATTGCATCCAATTGGAGTGTGTAAATTGTACCTAATACCTCTTGAATTGCTTTATTGATCGGAAACACTTCTTTTATTAATATATCTAACCCTGCAGTTATAAGTTCCCATGGAATTATTTCTCCTCCTATATAATTTTTTTCGGGTGCCTCAGATGCTGTGCATTCTATCTCATAATCTACTAACTCTTTTTTAATGATAAGCGTAGTTGTACCTTTTTTTGTTTCATAAATTACAACACTTAAATTTTTGTTGATAACTGCCCTAAATTCTGTTGCAAAACTATTTTTGTTTTCATTTCGGTCAAAAAAATTATTCACTCTTTCTTTCTTATGACTATACAAATTTAAGATCGCATCCTATTATTGTGATAATTCTTCTTTATTATTGATTTATTTTATTGTTTCCATTGTTTATTAAGTTTAAGGAGATTATAAATCGAATTTTTATGGCATTATTTATTTGAATTTTTAAATTCCAATTAATATTTTTTTGTAAATTATTTATTAGTACATCTAAAAAAATCTAACATTTAAATAGCATATTTCTTGAGATAAAAACCGTATATTAAAAGAATTGTTCTACCAATGAAACTTAAAATTACACCCGTGCCATTTAAATAAATTATTATACTAAAAGCCCATAATTCTTGTGCCATAACAAATAATTCGATTATTAAATATATTAATGTATCAAATGAAAATGTACTTAGCCAAAAAAGTATTTCATGGTGCCTGTTTGCTTTTATTCGGCTAAACTTTTCAAAAAATCATAAATAACCCATTATAACACCAATTAATCCAGAAATTAATGGTAGAATTAATGGGATATTGTAAATATTAAATCCATATGTATCTAACCAGTTGTCTCATTGAATGACACCCATTCCGTCCGTCCCAAAAATCAGGTTTATGGCATTTAAATCAATTTCATAATTACTATATGCATCTATATATTTCACCCAAGGTAAAAAAAATGAAATGACCAATAATAATGACCCGAAGATAATAAATGCACTTATCTCTTCATTTTTATTCATTTAAATTTCCTCTCATTAAATTAATTTAAAATTTCACCTTTTTAAATGAAGTATTTTTAATAAAACATTGTATTTATAACTATAATTTTGTTGCTAAGATAATTTTTTTGGATTTCACTTGTCGTTAAAATGGTAAAATATCATATCATTTTTTCATAAATTATTATATGATGCATTTCTTTAGTCTAAGTTTATATTTGATTTATATTAGTTTTATATTAAAATGTAGTATATTAAAATCGATAAATATGATAAAAATTACTCTTAAATTACTTCTTATTAAAAAAGATAAATTATTTATTTAAAGGACTATATTCATCTTAATTTTATATTAATTTTATATTAAATTAATTGGATATGTTTAATATATGTCGACATTAGAAATTACCTTGGAAAATGAATGTATCAATAGGTTATTATTTGGAGGATTTAAATCAAAAAATTTATATCATATTTTTGGTGCTGAAGGGTCTGGAAAAACTACTTTTGGTCTGTATTTAGCATATTTAGTAGCAAAAAAAGGGTTTAAGATATTTTATTTAAGTTCTACTAGAAATTTCAACTTGATTAGATTAAAACAAATTGCAGGTGATTCATTCCCTGACGTTTCTCAATTAATTTTTGTCCAAAATCCTAAAAACTTTTTAGAGCAAGATAAGATTGTCAACAAACTGGAAAATTTTATTACTGAAAAATTTAAGTTAATCGTTATAGATGACATAGTTTCTCTTACGAAGGAAAAAAGTAAAATAGACTCTAAACGACTCTTAAAAAGCAGGATGTTATCAAGGCAATTGGCATTACTTAAAAATATTTCTAGAAATTATGATATTATTTCTGTCATTTTAAACCAAAGCTCAATTAATAAAGACGAAGATAGTGGAGAATTAAAAAATGTACCATTCTATAAAGCTGTTGTCACTTTTTATTCTGATTTTGATTTAGAAATTATACAATCACAAGAAAATTCACTTTCAAATAGAAAATTAAAAAGAATTAAACCTGAAAATCAAGATACTTCTAATATATGTAAATTTCAGCTAGATAATAAAGGAATTATATAAATTAAAAATTTGTTTATATATTTACCATGGTTCTTTCTTTAATTTTAACATATAAGCTATTACATTACTCAATAAATGGACCAATGGTGTAAAAATTAACATAAAAATCACATAAATCCATGCATTTTTTATTGGGTGTAAAAGGTAAGCAAAAAGCATAGCAAAAGATATAAAATCAAGCTGGTCAATAATTGGTAATGGCGCACCTCTTTCGTATTTAAAACGCCTTTTTAAACCTGAACCTACCATATCACCAAAAAATGCTCCAAAGGCTGTGAAAAAGCTGACTAACATTGCAATTCCAGGCATTATTTTAAAAAATTGCGCAATTTCTGACTCGTTTGTAAATAGCGTAATAACGTGCCCGTTCACCGGATTTAGCTGATAATTTTCAAATCCTAAGGTTATCATTACATTATTAATAACAAAATAATTTAGGATCCAAATAATTATTCCTATAATAAATCCAAATAAGACGCCACCGATCATACCTTGCCATGTTTTGCCATCGCCTAAAATTCTGCTACCTTTAAAGTACCTTTTTCCATCTATTGGTGTACCGTTTTTACCAAAAATTACCATTGTAGCATTAGTCGCAAGCGCTGGTACCATCCATAATAGTGATACCACTAAAATAACAATAAAATCAAAAAAATTCCACCCTAAAGATGGATTTATTAAGTTTACAATTACTGGGATTATAATAAATCCTCCGAATAAGCTGAGAAATATAATACTGAACTTGACCATTAAATTAATGTCTCTTTTTTCCAATTTTGGCGTTTCATCATCAAATTTTTCAGTCATCGGTCATCATAATACGAAATAATATTTAACATTTTTCATAGATACCAATTAGATCTTTAAATTATGGAACTAAGAATCGCCGTGTACAAGTGTTCATCATACATTCTAATCCCTTTTAGATACATTGCGGTCTCTAGCAAGAAAAATGCAATTATTATAACAACAATTCCCAAACCTAAATACACATAACAAGAAGATGGCTTATAAAAGTTTTTTGTAGATAAATAAATTAATGAAAAACCACCTAATGCTATAAAAATAAATGATGATGCAAGAATTCCTTCAATAATAAATTGGTCGTTTAATGACCTTAAGAAAATTATCGGTTCAGGTGGATTTCCTTGTCCATAACCCATGGGAATTTCTCGATATGCTCCTATTATGAAGTACATCCCACCGCTAAAAAAATAGAAGAACAGTATAAAAACAAAAACCATTACTAAATACCTTGAAGTCAAAAAGCTGGGTATTTTTACTCCTATAAAAGGGTTATTTAACCTTATATTTGGCTTTCTAATAATTTTCTGAGGCCATGGTAGGTGGGCCTTCCAAAATGATTTTGATAAAAGTGTTTGAGTTATATTTGTTGCTGATTTCTTGGAAATTTTTTTCGTTTGCTTTTTCTTTGTCATAAAAATACCCTTAAAATCAAAAAAAAATTTCGTTAATTTTTTGATTGATAAATTTATTTTTTGTTTTTAATAAAAATATGGTGCATTTAATTTAAAGATTTAATTTTATTTTATAAAATCTTTTCTCCTATACGACCAAATAGCAAATCTATAGACTTTAAAATTAAATAAAAAGATATTTTAGTCTTAAATTGTTAATAATTTAGTGGAAACAATTTATTGGCAATAATTGCAGCGATGACACTTATTACTGTG
>Ga0190360_1001004_pt1 | contig 14983 bp, 13 predicted proteins | sample 48721834_MG_FD_161271 | JGI IMG/M metagenome (GOLD analysis project Ga0190360, IMG submission 161271) | Hydrothermal vent microbial mat bacterial communities from Southern Trench, Guaymas Basin, Mexico - 4872-18-3-4_MG | ecosystem: Environmental > Aquatic > Marine > Hydrothermal vents >... | reverse complement strand
CTGTGGACTTTGTGAGGATACCTGTCCCGAGGTCTTTGAGGTAAACGATGTGGCATCGGTTAAAGAGGATGCAGATTTCAACGAATTTGAAGATGAAATTAAAGAAGCTGCAGAGGAGTGTCCAACTGAGGCAATCCAGTATGAAGAAGAGTAGAGGGGGATAAGTACAATGCGATGGGGATTTGAAACAGAAAAGTTAGGCGAGGACAAACTTGTTCGTTTAAAAGAGTTATCAAATTTAGCACGGGGTGACATTCTGAAAATGACCACAGTTGCCGGCTCCGGTCACCCCGGGGGATCCATGTCTTCCATAGATATTTATCTTACCCTCTGGAGTTGCGTAAAGGTATGGCCAGATGATCCTCATAATCCGGACCGAGACAGAATTGTAGTAAGCCATGGTCACACCTCTCCCGGGGTTTATGCCACTCTGGGACGTCTCGGTTTTTTCAATTTGGACGAGGCTATCGCTAATTTCCGTAAGGCAGGAAGTATGTTTGAAGGTCATATAGAAAGAGAGGTTCCTGGAGTTGAGTGGAGTACCGGAAATCTTGGTCAGGGATTGTCAGCAGGATGTGGCTTTGCGCTTGCTGCCAGATTACTGGGGAAAGACTTTCACACTTTTGTGGTTATGAGTGATGGAGAACAGTCCAAGGGTCAGGTAGGAGAAGCCAGACGTTTTGCAAAAAAATATAACCTCACAGATTTAACTGTGATCATTGATTATAATCTTCTTCAGCTGTCAGGTCCATTAAACGAGATTATGCCACAGAACATAAAAGAAAACTACCTTGCCGATGGCTGGAAAGTTCTGGAAATTAATGGGCACGATCACCAGGAAATTTATCAGGCTTTAAGAGAGGCTGTTAAAACCAGAGACTGTCCTGTTGTGATTCTGGCTCACACAGTTATGGGAAAGGGTGTAAGCTTTATGGAAAACAAATACGAGTACCACGGTAAAGCTCTTTCTGTGGAAGAATGTAGGGAGGCACTTAAAGAACTCGGTTTGGAAGATGATCTTGATAGGTACCTATCTTTAAGGAAAACTTTGTCTCCACCTCCACCTCTACCTCTACCCTCACCGGATATTAAACTTGTCCCTGGTAACTTTATAACCTATCAAAGTGACAAGAAGGTAGCTAACAGAAATGCTTTTGGGAAAGCATTACAGGATCTCGGAAAAGCTAACCGACAAAATGAAGGCTCAACCCCCATTGCCGTTTTCGATTGTGACCTTTTGGGTTCGGTTAAAACTGACGGATTCGCCAAAGATTGCCCCGAATGGTTCTTTGAAGCCGGAATTCAGGAACACACCACTGCCACTATAGCTGGTGCTCTTTCTACTCAGGGAGTCGTGGTTTTCTTTTCTGATTTTGGTGTCTTTGGAGTAGATGAAACTTACAATCAACATCGACTGAATGATCTCAATAAAACCAACTTAAAATTGGTCTGCACTCATAATGGTATAGATGTGGGACAGGACGGAAAGACTCACCAGTGTATCGATTATGCAGGAGTTATAAACAATCTTTATGGATTTAAAATCATAATTCCTGCTGATGCCAATCAAACCGACAGGGTAATACGCTATATCACGTGTCAGCCCGGGAACTTTCTCGTAGGAGTAGGAAGATCAAATTTACCTGTAATACTCTCTGAGGATGGCAAACCTCTTTTTGGAGAAGATTACCGATTCGTATATGGCAAGGCTGATCTGATAAGAGATGGAGAGCAAGCAACCATTATTTCCGCTGGGACCCTGCTCCACAGGGCTATTCAGGCCTGGGAAATTTTAAAACAAAAAGGCTACAGGGTTAGGCTGTTAAATCTATCCTGCTGGAGTGATCTGGATGAGGATGCTTTGAAAAAAGCTGCACAAACAGGAATCGTGGTAACCTATGAAGACCACAATGTTAAGACGGGACTTGGAAGTATAGTGGCTAACTTCTTCATGGAAAATCGCCTCTCTCCACATTTTCGCAAATTAGGAATAAGAAGATACGCCGGTTCTGGTGTTCCTGAAGATCTTTTCAAAATGGAAGGTCTGGATGTGGATACTCTGGTCAATACGGTGATAGAGCTTATTGAAAGTGGCTAAAACTGCTTCTATTCAATGCCTTTAGCCAATCTCTGGCCATGTAAGAGCTTCGAACAAAGGGACCAGCAGCAACATAAATAAAACCCAGTGAATAGGCTACCTGGCGATAGTGGCTAAAAATTGATGGCTTAATAAACTCTTTAACTTCCAGATGACTGGGAGAAGGTCTCAAGTACTGACCAATGGTTAAAATATCACAGTTAATATTTCTGAGGTCTTCCATAACCTGAATTACTTCTTCCTGACTTTCTCCCAGTCCTACCATTATTCCCGACTTGGTGTATATTCCTGTACTATATTTTTTGACAGCCTCTAAAACTTTCAACGACCTTTCATATTGGGCAAGGGGTCTCACCTCGCGATAAAGTCGAGGCACGGTTTCCAGGTTATGGTTTACTACAAAGGGTCTTACCGCCAAAACTTTTTTTAAGGCACCAAATGAACCACCAAAATCAGGTATTAAAACCTCTATCAATGTCCTTTGTTCACATGACCTCTTGATAGCCTCAATTACCTTAGCAAAGTGTTCTGCACCACCATCAGGAAGGTCATCACGGGTAGGAGAAGTTATAACAACATAATCTAATTCCAGTCTTTTAACGACTCTTGCTACATTTTCTGGTTCGTGAGGGTCAGGAGGAAGAGGTTTACCCTTTTTGACGGCGCAAAAGCGGCAATTCCGGGTACAAAAGTTACCCAGTATCATAAAAGCAGCAGTTTTTTTTGAAAAACAATCCCCTATATTGGGGCAATGAGCTTCCTCGCAAACAGTATGAAGGGAAAAACTCTTAATGAGACTTTCCATCTCTTCTAAAATGTAAGAAGGTGGCATCTTTTTGGTAAGCCAGGAAGGTAATCTCACCTTTTACTCCTTTTCAATTTTTTGTTAATTAATTATAGAGATAATAGCTGTTATGTCAAAATATAGGCAAAAAACTTTCATCTGGGAGAGAAAATTTCATTTGACAGTTGAGATAAATTGAACATAATCTTAATAAAGAGATGCAGGCAAAAAGGGTAGTAAAAATGAGGTATATTGAAGAGTTTTTCAGTGTGAGTTTCGAGTCGGAAGATAAAATCGAAAACAACCCTGTTCCCTATGGGAAACTATGCAGAACAAGTACAGAGAAGACAAGATACGTGGGTATAGCTCGTATCCAGAGAATTGAGCCCCAAGACTACCGATTAGAGGAGGTGGTTGTGGTCATTTTGCCGGGAAAAGATAAGGTCACTCCAGCAAGAAGAAGAAAAATCATGGCTTATGCTCAAGCTCTTGCCGGAGAAAAGTACGCTAAAATACTCAAAGGAAAATTTTCTGTCCATGTGGAAAGAGACGTGCTTGCCCCCTTAAGAGGAATCTCCCTCTGGATGCCCAGTAAATGTATGGTTTATAATATAGAAGAGATAATCGAAGATATGTTAACCTTCTGATATTACGGAATTGGTTTAAAAAGTTGATTAATAAAAAGGAGCAAAGACCAAAAATGAATAAAATTGGGATTGTTGTTTTTTTCATTTTTTTACTTTTTATCCGAACTTCAGGTTGGGCAGATATGCCTGAAATTGACAGAGATAACTGGATCAGTATTTCAGGTGAAATAGACGAAGCTAAGGCCGATGAAACTATAACTGCTTTAATGAACCTTGACTCGGAACCTGAAACGTCTCCTGTGGGAATAAGAATCTCTTCTCCCGGGGGATCACTTATGTCAGTGATGGCCATATGTGACGTGATAAAAAACATGCGCCGTTCGGTAGTAACTGTTGCCCTGGGGGAAGCTATCTCAGGAGCTGCTCTTATATTAAGCAGTGGAGATGAGAGGTTCATCGGAGACTACACCATGGTCATGCTCCACCAACCAACTATAATCCTGGATAACTGGAGTTCGAGTTTTGAAGATTTTCGTCAGTTAAGTGGGGCTCTGTCCAAAATAGAAGATAAAATGTACTCCTTACTGGCCGAAAATACGGGGAAAACAAAGGAAGAAATAAGAAAGATGCTCCAATCAGAAGTATGGTTTACCGCTCAGGAAGCAATAGAATTCGGACTTGCAGATGAACTCCTGAGTAAAGGAGGATTAAAGGTTAAAAAAAGACCCCTTGCTCCAGAGGAAAAGGAAAAAGAGGAAAAAGAGGAAGGTTCGAGCTCTGTTCAAACTAACACAAACCTGAGACTATTTTTCTGGAAAGGTTAATTGAACATTTTTCCCATTAATCCATCAAGTATCCCCCATTAATATTAAGAGTCTCACCAGTAATAAAGCTGGCTTCATCTGAACACAAAAAAAGTATTGCAAAGGCCACATCCTCTGGCTTTCCCATTCTACGAACGGGTAAAGACTCAATAACAGCTTTTCTTTTTGTTTCATCCCAGTATTCCATCATAGGAGTGTCAATAGCGTGTGGAGCGACTGCATTAACATTAATACCAAACGGTCCAAGTTGTCTGGCCAGTGATCTGGTTAGCGTTAAAATTGCCCCTTTGGATGCTCCGTAACAGGGAGCCGTTGTATTGTCACCTCTCTTTGCAGTAATTGAGGACACATTTACTATCTTGCCATAGTGTTGTTTTTTCATAATTGGGATAACTGCCCTACAACAATAAAAAACTCCTTTGAAATTAATGTCCAAAACTCTATCCAGTTCCTCATCGGTTATCTTTTCAATTATACCTCGAGAGACAACTCCGGCATTATTAACCAGAATGTCAAGTCTGCCAAACTCATCTACCGTGGCTTTAACCATTTCTTCCACCATGCCTGAAGTAGAAACATCAACCTGCAAGGCAAGAACCTTTCTTTTTTCTCTTTCAACGGTTTGCTTGACGCCCGAAAGCTCTCTCACGTCTACCAGAACCAGATTTGCTCCTTCTTTAGCAAAAGCAAGAGCGGTAGCTTTCCCTATTCCTTGAGCCGCCCCGGTTATCAGAACCACCTTGTTCTTGAAACGCATCTTCCAACCTCTTTCTAATTGATCAAAAACACTACTTATTATTTTTGAACCTCAGATCTTCTATTAACCTATAACGAGAAAAAATTGGTGTCAAGTTTAGACATATTGAGTGTCAATTAGATTTTAAAATTTCACTTATTTTATAGTGATTTAAACTTTAAAATTTAATTGACAACTTGGTGCGGGGGGTTGACGAAGGGGAAAATTTGACTATAATATATTTTACGAAGATTTCCCGCCTGATCCCTTCCTTCCAGAGATTTTATTACAAAAATCTTTTGGATGGAAGGATTAAAAATACAAAAAGTGGGGTAATAAAGTGAACGAAATAGGAACAAAAGACAGGGATCATAACAATTTTCTCCTGGACAGTTATTTTCAAGAAATAGGTAAGACTCCTTTACTTTCCAAAGAACAGGAAGTAGAACTTACTCGAAAAATAAAGAAAAGAAGAGAGCAGCTATTTCAACTTTTGGAGGATATACTGAAAAAGGTAAGCAAAAAAGACGAACTTTTGAATTTCTTTACAGATAAAGGCTACCGGAAAGAAGATATATCCACTCTCAAAGATAATATGGACCGAATCAGAGAACTCATAGATTTTCTCTCTAAAAACAAAGAAGCTATTCTCGAAATTTGTAGATCTATAGAGAAGGATATGGAACAGGATATGGAGAATCTCATTAATCGAGTGTTTAGAGTGAAAGACATATACGAACAGTACAAAAGGGAAATGATGAAAGCAAACCTCAGATTGGTGGTAAACTTTGCCAAGAAATATGCTAATAGAGGAGTCTCTCTCCCGGACTTGATTCAGGAAGGCAATATAGGACTCTCACACGCTGTTGATAAGTTTGATCCCGATATAGGTAACCGTTTTAGCACGTACGCCAGCTGGTGGATCAAACAGGCATTAGCTCGCGCTATAACCGATCAGGCAAGAACCATACGTCTTCCGGTTCACATTGCACATCTATTAAAAAAATTAACCTACGCTTCTCGCAAATTAGAACAAGAATATCAAAGAGAACCTACCCCTGAAGAAATTGCGGGAAGTCTTGATGTTTCAATAGAAAGAACAAAACAGATTTTGAGGTTGAGTCAGGATTCGGTTTCTTTTGACAGCCCGGTGGGAGAAGAGGGTGATACATCAGTTATTGACTTCGTTGCCGATACTGCTATTCCTTCTCCTGTTTATGAGTTGACACTCGAGATGTTAAAAAAGGAGGTAAGGGAGCTTCTGGTAAAGGTAATTAAAGATGAACGTGAACTTGATATTTTGAAATTGAGATTTGGCCTTGAAGATAAAAGGACTTATTCTTTGAGAGAAATCGGGAAAAAGTATGGTGTAAGCAGGGAACGAATTAGACAGATTCAGGAAAGGGCTCTGGAAAAGTTAAGAGCTTCGGCTGAGGAAAAAGACTTACAGGGATACCTACAGCTTCTTGATGCTTTACGCTCTCAGATGGAAGAAAATACTCTGTAATTTCGCCTGTCCTGTGTGGATTTTAGAAAAGATAGAAGAGGTGAGATTGTCAGATGTAATTTTTTTTCTAAACTATTTGTAAAATACAAAATTTGATAAAAAGAAATAAAGCTATGCAAAAGTTATCTCGTTTTATCATCAAACATCCTCGCTCAATTGTGATTATCATTACCATCCTGACTATATTTTTTGCACTCCAGTTCAGGTATCTGGAAATGGAAACAGATATTACCAAACAAATTCCTCAGATACCCGCAAAAAAGTACCTTGACAGGGTTGAAGAAATTTTTGGGACCAGAGGAGAATATGCTTTTATAGGTGTGGTTGTCCCAGAGAATCAAGAAATATTTAATCCGGGAACTCTAAGAAAAATTCGACTTATCTCGAAAGAGATAGAAAAACTCCCTGGAGTTGATGAAGTTATCTCTCCTACAGAAGTGGACTACATTAAGGGAACAGAATGGGGGATTGAGATTTCTCCTATCCTGGGAGACGAAATTCCCCAAACTGACACAGAAATGGAAAAGTTCAAGAGAAAAATTAAAGATAATAAAATGTATGAGGGAGTGGTCTCCCGTGATAATCAAGCTGCTGCCATAATGGTCTCCGTGAAAAAAGGGGCTGACAAATCCATGCTGGCAAGAAAACTGGAGGAAATTTCAAAAAGTTACGAGGGGCCCGAAAAAATCTACGTGGGAGGAAAAATAATTGTTGATTCTGCCATGGGCGGTTTGATGATAAAAGACCTCTCCTACTTGATTCCTATCATTCTCGGAGTTATAGTAATCATTTTATACTTTAGCTTCAGAACTGGAGTGGGGGTCATTCTTCCCCTTAGCACTGTCGTAATAAGTACTGTGTGGGCAATTGGAATAATGAGCCTGTTAAAAATTCCTCTTTCTATAGTAACCTTTATTCTTCCCATTTTGCTTATGGCTGTTGGAACTGCTTACGGAATTCACTTATTAACTCGATACTATGAAGTTTCCTACTTGAAGGATAGAAACTCCCGTATAGAGGCAACATTAACCAGGGTCGGAAATGCCGTTTTAATCGCTGGTCTAACAACAATAGCTGGATTTATCTCTCTTGCTGTATCACAAATGGAGGGGCTTCGAACTTTTGGTCTTCTTACTGGATTTGGTATTGCTTCCGCTCTATGTTTTTCCCTAATATTTATCCCTGCCTGTCTTCTTCTTTTGCCTGAATCTGGCCCCAGGTATTCAAAAAAAAGCAACCCTGGTAAAATGGAATACCTTTCCCTGATTCTTGCCAGGCTTGGCCAATTTGTTTACAGAAAAAAAATCACTGTTCTTATTGTGGCTGGAATAATCTGTGCCTTTTTTATAGCTGGAATCCCCCTCACGAGTACAGAATCAAATCCACTTTTGTTTTTCCCTTCTAATAATCCTTACCGGATTGCTGAGGATGTTTTAAATCACTATTTTGTGGGGACTACTCCTCTTCAGGTAATTGTTAAAACTCCCAATCCCGAAGAGATTAAGGAACCTTTAATCCTGAAAGCTATGGAAGGCTTGGAAGAACACTTGAAAAATTTACCCCAGGTAGGAGGGACAAGCTCCATAAATGATTTCATTAAGTCAATAAATAAAGCTTTACATGAAGATAGAGAGGAATTTTACAGAATCCCTGATACTCGTGAAGAGGTAGCTCAGTATCTCCTCCTTTACTCCTTTTCCGGTGATCCTACGGACTTTGAAAGTTATGTAGATAACCAGTTCCAGACTGCTAATATGATGGTTTTTTTAAAAAGTGGACATAGCGCTGAGATAAAAAAAGTGGTTCGAGCTGTTAATTCCTACGTGGAGAAAAATTTCCCCCCGGGGGTAGAAGTAAATGTGACAGGAGCAGGTTCTCTTTTTATCGTAATAAATCAACTGCTGGTAAATACTTTCATAAGAAGTATTATCTTATCGTTGGTACTTGTTTTTATCATAGCGGCCAGCATCTTCAGATCCATAAAAGCAGGCCTCTTTTCTCTTGTTCCCATATGTATTGCTATCTTAATTAACTTTGGAGTCATGGGGTGGTTTAAAATTCCTTTAAATATTGGAACAGTAGCTATTTCGGCTATTGCAGTTGGAATAGGTATAGACTATGCAGTTCATTTCATATCCCGACTGAGAACGGAAAGCCTTGAAAATCCAGGTGTTTCTGCACTAATAGCCACAACAAGGACTACCGGAAAGGCTATCTTCTATAATGCTGTCGCCGTAGCAGCCGGTTTTTTGGTTCTCCTTTTTTCAAGTATAAAGTGGTATCATTTTATGGGAGAACTCATGAGCCTGGTTATGCTCATAAGTGCAACGGGAGCCTTGACAGTATTACCCGGACTCATTATCTTAACCCGATCAAGAATATTTAAAGATATTTGAGCAGGAGGCAAAAGATGAAAAAATTTAAATTTAAAAAAGTCACGCAGGTTCTGCTAATCTTAGCCATGGCGGGTATCCTTATAAGCCTTTTTTCCGGAACAAGTTTTGCCCTTACTGGCAGGGAAATCATGGAAAGGATGGACTCTCAACCCGTACCAAAAGGTAGTGAGGGAAAGCTCATTATGAGACTCATCTCCAAAACAGGTGGAGTAAGAGAAAGAATACTCCAATCTTACTCCAAAACCGAAAACGGACTGGAAAAACGATATGTGAAGTTTCTTGAACCTGCTGATGTTGCCGGAACCAGTTTTCTCACTCTGGAACAGGAAAAGGGTTCAGACCTTCAATATCTTTATCTTCCAGTATTACACAAAGTTCGCCGAATTGCCGCCAGAGGCAAAAAGGGAAGTTTTATGGGCTCTGATTTTACCTACAAGGATATGGAAGCAATAAACATTGATGAGTGGAAGTACAGGCTGTTGAGGGAGGAAGAATACGAAGAAAGGAAATGCTATGTAGTTGAGGCTACACCTGCTGATGAAGAGGTTCTGCAAGAGACAGGGTATTCTAAAAAGATTTCCTGGATCGATTCTGAGAACTTTATAGTTAGAAAAGTAGAATTTTACGATGAGACGGGTAATTTACTGAAAGTCCTGACTCTGGAAGAATACAAGCTCCTGGCGGAAAAGTACTGGATTGCCCATAAAATGACCATGAAAAATGTGCAAACGGGCCACTCAACTGAACTCATATTTAGAAAAATGAAGGTGGATGTAGAAATTCCAGATCTTTACTTTACCCCAAGATATCTGATGAGAGGAGGATAGAGTTGGAATTAAGAAAATACCTTGCCACAGGCACTTGCTTGATTTTCCTTATTTTCACTATTCCCTGTACAGCTATGGTCAAAGGATACTGGAAGATACCTTTTTATTATTTTACCGCCTCTCCGGAAAACGATAAGGAAAGATTTGATCTGGAGACGAACTTAGAATCTGACTTTCCGCTTTACAGTGTGGGTAAAGGGTTTTTCTCTTTTAAGTTTTACGGAAATGATCTGGGTGGTGAGTCAAAGGGCGATCTTGCAATTGACGAAGCTTACCTTGACCTATATACTCTTACCACAGACATTCGCCTGGGAAAGCAGTACATATTCTGGGGAAGAGCTGATGGAACAGAAACTCCCACCAACAACATCAATCCCGTTGACTACTCTCGAATAAAACCGGACTTTGAAGAACAGAGAATAAGTATTAATGCTTTAAAGGTTAATTATTTTAAAGACTCTGCTCTTATTTTTCAGGGAATTTGGATTCCGGAATTTACCCCCAGCAAATTACCTGATTTTTCTTTTCCCTCTTTCATAAATTTGAAAAATCCGAGGTTGCCTACCTCTCAAATTAAAAACAGCAGTTGGGGAATTAAAATTGATAGAATGGGGAGCAGAATTGATTTTTCCTTAAGCTACCTTTATACCTGGGACAGTTTTCCTGATTATGAGTTTGATCTGTCTCAAATCCCTATCATCAATTTGATCCCTGTTCACCATCGGCTTCAAATATATGGAGCTGATTTTGCTACAACCTTTGAAGAACTTGATCTGAGAGGTGAAGTTGCCTATTTTCAAACCCGGGATGAAAACGGGGACTCGTTATCCATTAAAAATCCTAACTTAAGATATATTCTGGAAGTGGGCTATCCTGTGATAGAAAATCTGAATGTAATTTTTCAGCTTGTGGGTAAAAAGGTTTTCCACTTCAAGTCACCAAATGAATATCCTGGATTAGAGAGTTTGGCCAGGGAATTTTCGGTTTTTTACGGTGAACAAAAAGAATGGCAAAATTCTCTTGTGGTGAATCTTACCCATAATATCTGGCATGAGAAACTAAAACTTGAAATTCTTTCCAGCTACAATTTGACCATGCAAGAGTACCTTTTGTCTTCACAGGTCAGTTATGAGCTTGGAGGTGGGTTTAATCTTGATTTTGGGGGTATGGTATTTGAGGGAAAGTCAAATACTCAATTTGGTATGATGGATGATAAAGATTTTCTCTACCTGGAGATAAAGCAAAGTTTTTGAATTTTTTAAAGCAAAATGGAAAAAGATAAATCAGACAAAGATTTAAACGACTCCAGTGTAAAACTTATGTATTTTATTGCAGCCATAGCCAGGTTGTGCATCGGGGAAAGCAAAAAGAAAATAATGTCTGTTTCACTTACTCATCCTGAGGTTACAGTTATCGGTTACATTTACTATGAAAATCCTCACCCCTGCATGTCAGATATTGGTCAGGTTCTCTCTCTGGATCTTAGCACCTTAACCAGAATAACAGATCGGCTTGTGGAAAAGGGTCTTATTCTTAGAAAACCAGATCTACAAGATCGGCGAGTAGTTAGAGTTTGCCTCACCCAAAAAGGGAAAGAGGTTGTTAAAACTCTGGAAAAGGAGAGAACACAAATACTGGAAAATTCATTGAAGAATCTAACTGTTGAGGAAAGGAGTAACCTTATCAAGTTAATGGAAAAACTTTTCCAGGCTATCTTTGGCAAACAAAATCAGAGTAGGTTTTCCGTTGAGACTTGCCCTCATTAAATTTTTTAGTATACTTGAAATAGTTGCTTTTAGTTGACGTGGCTGGATTGATTTCTTCGAGCTATCTCTCCTAAGGGCTTTGCCTATGGAAGATAGCCGGTAGGGTACAACCAGAAATGGTTGTGCCTCCCGCGTTTGGAAAGAAGAAATCTTTTTTGCGATAAGGCCAATATCTTCTCCAAACGATATTGGCCTTTTTCTTTAGAATGAAAAAAATAAAAAAAACAAATCTCTGGAACCTGCCTTTAATTCGTGTATCTATAATCTTATTTATTAGTCTTAACCTGCTTACCCTTCATGAAAAATCACCTGAAACAGTCAAAAAGGAATCCAAAAACTCATCATCTCTTATCAGGAGGAAAATATGATCCCTTTAGAAGAGGCCCTGGAAATTGTTCTTCGGCAAGTTTTAACTTTACCTGATGAGAAAGTTGATTTACTTTCCTCCCCGGGAAGAGTTTTAGCGGAGGACATTTGGGGTGAATTTGATATTCCAGCTTTTCATCGGGCAGCTATGGATGGATATGCGATAATGGCACGAGATACAATTTCCGCCTCAAAAACTAAACCTGTAATTTTAAAGGTTGCAGGTGAGCTTGCCGCAGGAGGTGGAATCGAATCTAAAGTTCGTCCCGGTCAAGCAATTAGAATCATGACGGGAGCGCCTATGCCCGAAGGGGCTGATGCAGTAGTGATGATGGAAGATACGGATAGTGAAGGGGAGAAGGTAAAAATATTCAAGTGTATAAGAGAAGGAGAAAATGTGAGTTTTGCTGGTGAGGATGTGAAAAAAGGAGAAAAAGTTCTTTCTCGGGGAACTCTGATAAGACCTCAGGAAGTGGGAATGCTTGCTGCTCTGGGCAGAAGAGAGGTTAGGGTAACCCAAAAACCCAGAGTGGCTATCATCTCCACAGGTGATGAAGTTTTAGAACCGGGTGAAAAGCTGGAGATAGGTAAAATTTATGATAGCAATAGTTTTGCTCTTTTTTCTCAGGTGAGAGCAAGTGGAGGTGAACCTCAAAGGATAGGTATTGTCAGGGATGACCCGGAAGAACTTTTATCTGTGGTACAGAAGGCAGTTTCTTCATGCGATATTTTACTCTTATCCGGGGGTGTATCTGAAGGAAAATATGACCTGGTTAAACAGGTCCTGGAAGAGGCAGGAGTGAAAATACTTTTCTGGAAAGTGGCCACAAAGCCTGGTAAACCCACCCTCTTTGGAATTAAAGGAAATAAACTTGTGTTTGGACTTCCCGGATATCCGGTCTCTTCCATGATGAACTTTGAAAATCTGGTAAAGCCAGCTATTTTTAAGATGCTGGGGCACAAGGAGTATAAGAAAAAGTTCAAAATAAAGGCCATTTTGAAAGAAGAAGTTAAAAACAGTTCCGGGAGAAAAAATTTTATAAGGGTGAGGCTGGTTGAAGAGGATGGAAAATACTGGGCTATTCCCGCACCCTCACAGAAATCTGGAGTATTAAAATCCATGCTATGGGCTAATGGCATAGTTGTGATGGCTGAAAATGTGAAAAAGTTGAGGGCCGGAGATGAAGTTGTGGTGGAGGTTTTAGGTTGAATGTAGATTATCTCAGAATTTCGCTAACTGACATGTGTAATTTTAACTGTATTTACTGTCGTCCCAGGAAGGGAGTAAAAATTCGGGATAAAAGCGAACTTTTAAGTTTTGAGGAAATAAAAAAGCTGGTAAACCTGGCAGGATTTTCGGGGATAACAAAGGTAAGATTGACCGGTGGTGAACCTTTGCTTAGAAAAGATCTACCTACATTAGCAAGGATGATTGTTCGGATAAAAAGTATAAGAGAGGTAAGTATTACCACCAATGGAACGAAGCTGGAAAGTCTGGCTTTGAAACTTAAAGAGTCAGGTATCTCTCGTGTAAATGTTAGTCTGAGCAGTCTAAAAAGAAGAAAATTTGCCCGGATAACCGGACGTGATAGTCTTCCACAGGTTTTAAGAGGTATAGAAGCCGCCAGAAGAGCAAACTTAACCCCCATTAAGATAAACGTGGTGATCCTCAAGGGAATAAATGATGATGAAATACTTGATTTTGTTGAGTTTGCCCAAAAAAATTCTTTGGTCATCCGTTTTATAGAGCATATGCCTATAAATGGTATAGGTGGGACAAGATGGTACATCCCCAACAGTCACGTAAAGAGCACGATAGAGAAAAAATGGGGTAAACTCGAACCAACTTCCTTTATCGGTAATGGGCCAGCCACTTACTACCAGCTTAAGGAATCGGGGAATCCTATCGGATTTATAAGCTTTATCAGTCATTCATTTTGTGAAAGATGTAACCGTTTACGCCTTACTTTTGATGGAAAGTTAAGACCATGTTTACTTTCCAGTTATGAACTGGATCTTAAAAATGTACTTCGTGATAAAAATTGCGATGAAGCTGACCTCAAAAAAATTTTTGATCTGGCACTTGGTTTTAAGAAAGAAAAAAGGACGGGAAATATATCCATAATGGAAAAATTTCATAAAACAGGTAAATTTATGTTTCAAATAGGAGGTTAAGTTGAATAAAATAAGTATGATTGAGATCACTGGAAAACCCACCACCTTCAGGGAAGCGGTAGCTAAAGGTGAGGTCATTTTATCCCCTGAAACCTTGAAGCTTATAAAAGAGGGAAAACTCCCCAAAGGCGATGTGTTAAGCTGCGCTCAAATAGCAGCAATTCTGGCCGTAAAGAAAACCCCGTATATTATCCCTCTCTGTCATCCCGTAAAGATTACAGGAGCCAAGGTAAATTTTGAGTTAAAGGAAAACAAAATTGAAATTGAAGCCCAGGTGAAGGCTACCGACAGAACAGGAGTTGAAATGGAAGCTTTAACCGCAGTTATGGTAGCTGCATTAACCATTTATGATATGTGTAAGGCAACCGATAAAGAGATGTATCTTTCTGATGTGCGGCTTATTAAAAAAAGAGGAGGAAAAAGTGGGGATTATTTGAGGGAAGAGCAATAATTGAAATAGCACAGCTCTAAGATCAATTTAAGGACAGGCAAAATGAAAGGAAAAATAATATCCATAAATATCAGCAAGGAAAAAGGTGTGTCCAAGAAGCCTGTAAAAGAAGCGTTCCTTAAAAAAAACCATGGTATCTTAGGAGATGCACATGCCGGTTTCTGGCATCGTCAAGTTAGCCTTTTGAGCTGGAGGTGTGTGGAAGAATTTCTACAGAGAAATCGATCTTTACAAAAATTGCAACCGGGAGATTTTGCGGAAAATCTTACAGTTGATGTAGATCTTTCTTCCTTAAACCCTGGAGATCTCCTTAAGGTAGGAAAGGAGGCTGTGATCAGAGTAACTCAGATTGGTAAAAAATGTCACAGTGACTGCAACATTTATAAACAGGTCGGGGATTGTCTCATGCCACGAAGGGGAATTTTTGCCGAAGTGGTAAGAGAGGGAAAAATTCAGGTAGGAGACA
>Ga0190360_1000997_pt1 | contig 15023 bp, 13 predicted proteins | sample 48721834_MG_FD_161271 | JGI IMG/M metagenome (GOLD analysis project Ga0190360, IMG submission 161271) | Hydrothermal vent microbial mat bacterial communities from Southern Trench, Guaymas Basin, Mexico - 4872-18-3-4_MG | ecosystem: Environmental > Aquatic > Marine > Hydrothermal vents >... | reverse complement strand
ATTACAATATCAGCGTCATACATCTCCTTAGCCATCGTTTTAACATTTTCTTTAATAGCAACCATAAATCCTTCTTTTTTGAGAGCGCTCGCATAATTATTCAATTCTTCTTTTTGATTATATCCTAAACCCAAAATTACCTTTATAAAAATATCTTTCAAATTCAATTTTTCTATGGCTTTAACCGTTCTTAATGTTAGATTATTCGGATCAGCCCCACCAAAGGTTATTAAGATCGTTTTTACTTCCTTCTGAACCTCCTTTTTAGAAAAAATAAAAAAATCATCTCTGAGGCATACGTACTTGTAGCCATAGTAGTGATTTTCTGGAGGGTAACTATTTTCATAAAGAGCATTTATAACAATATTAGCATGTTCTGAACCTTCACCCAAATCCTCAAAATTAACAACAAAATATCCTTTTTCTTTCAGCCATTTTATATAATCTTGGCTTGTATCCAGTATATCATTTATCACTATGTGAGGCGATATTCTTTCAATCCCTTCAATCATTTCTTTTTGATTTTTGAATGTATAAATGGGATAGTGGTATTCTCTAACCTTTTTTATACCGAGCTTTTTATTTTCATCCATTAGAAAATAGACATTATGATGAAATGACATTCTGTTGGCGAGTGTTAAAGCCCTGTAAACATGTCCTAAACCAATATCATAATCTCCATCTACTCTCATAACAACTTTGAGCATATTCATGTAATTTTCTGCAATCCACCAGTCTTGGATAGAGTCTATATCAATACTTTCTTTTTTTGGTATTTTATACAAAAATAGTTTTTTCCCTATTCGTGAGTTCTTTTTGATAACCTCTCTTTTCGATATAACAAATGCTCCTGTCTCTTTGTATATAGGCGACAAAAATTGTCTATTTTTTCTTTCCTCATATAATGACACATATCTTCCATTCTCCTCTCTCCAGTATAGATGTGTTTCATCGCTTACACTAATTACCGTATCATAATCGTTTTTAAGCAACGTTTCTATTGCTCTATCCAGTGTTTCTGTTGAAAGAAGAGGAGAAGTCGGTTGAAGCGTAATAATTACGTCAAAGCACTCGCTTTTTTTTTCCATATGCTCAACTGCATGATGTATAACTATATCAAGGATTATTTCATCTCTCGCCAACTCTTTTAGTCTTTTTACAACCTCTGCTCCATAAAATTTTGAGATTTCTGCTATTTCTTCATCCTCTGTGGAAACAACAACTTTGTTAATATATTTAGATTTTAGAGCCGTTTCAATGGAATAAGCAATTAGAGGTTTACCTGCAAGCAATCTAAGATTCTTTCTCGGTAAACCTTTTGAACCTCCTCTAGCAGGTATAACTGCAAGAATTTCAGATGAGGATATCTTTATTCACCTCTATCATATTATCCCTAATGAATTAAAAAATTTTTCAATATTCCTCTTTGCATTGGATTTGAAAATTTTTTCTGCGGATATCTCAGCCTTTCTAGATATACTATCATAATCCTCTATAATTTCCTTCAATATTTTAATATATCTACTTGGAGATGATGCAATGAAAGAAGATTTGTTATCCACCACATGGAGCATATCTTCGATGCTTGTTTTTCCAATATCTATATATATATTTGGTTTGCCGAATGCTAATGCTTCGAGTCCACTTGTTGAGTATACAGTAGAATGTACATCTACAACTTTAAAAATCTCGTAAGTATCTTCATATTTACTCGCAAGGAATATATTTTTATACCTTCTTAGGTCATCATAACTCCTCCAATCTCTCGGATGTGGCTTGAAAATTATACCAATATTATTATCAACTTTCTTTGATAATTCTACGACAAATTTTTTTATCTCAATTCCTACAGTCCACTGAGAAGTAACCAAAATATTTGTAGAGAATTTATCAACAAACTTCTTAATCTTCTCATTTACCAAAGAGGGGGACTCTTTAATCTCTTCAAGATAGGGAAATCCAACACTAATGACTTTATCTTTCTCAAAAAGAAAACCTTCTTTTACAATTTTACTAAATGCATCCCCATATGTAAGGAGATATTCTGGCACTAGATCTCTATTGTCTGATTTTGTACCTCTAACATAACCTACATGATATTTTGTTATTATCCCATGTTGTAGTTCAATTGATGGTATGTTTAATTTCTTACAAGCCTGAGATAACGCCATATTGAAGCCACTATATCCACATATGATTAGGATAACCTTTGGAGAATATCTCTTTAATAATTGGATAAAGAATTTCTCCATTCCTCCAAATAGGAGAATGAATTTATATACATCTCTCTTTAGCCTATTGGTATCTATCTGTGCTCGTGTTCCAAAAAGTTTGATAGCATCATCTAGTATCTCCCGAGATTCTATATCGATTTTGTTACATTTTATCTTACCGAAGACAATTTCCCAAAAAGTTTTGGTATATATGGGAATATGCATGCTTACATAATTTTTCGAGTAGATTTTGTCTTTAGGATATTCTATTAGAGATGGCCATTCGAAGACGGCAAAATCATCTGTTATTTTATACAATGGATCAAGATACATATTATATAGTTTCCCAAGTTTCTCTTTTCTGCTTCTTGAGTTAGAAAAACCCCATATTGAGAAATTAAGAGGGATCTGAATAGGTAGTAAACTTTTTTTGAGCCAATAATAAAAATTCCTATAAACCGTTTTTTTTGAAATTTCTTTTTTTTCAATAGGATAAAAGTACAAATAAGTTCTTACTAAGTTCCACAATTTATCTCCATTTAGACTTACTTCATCTACCCCCATTTTTTCTTCAATTTCACATAGTAAGCGGAAAAGATTTGAAGGTGTATATTTCTCTTTCACAAACCCGGATTGATCATCTTCTATATAACAGTAGTTATCGATCGAGAATTTTTTATACACAGCATTATATCTACCTCTAACCATGATACTGATAAGAGATGATGATATCTTTCTTAATGCTATCTGGAGACACCAACCTTTTATAGAGTATAAGATAATTGTTGATATAGGCATAATAACATCTCGTCCCTTCCCTGCTAAATGGATTAAAAAGCATTTGTACATGTACGAGATTTGCAATCATAGCCATAGCCATAAATGTAAGGATCTTATAAACTGGGATTTTAAAAGACAATTAGAGGATCTCGAAAGAGCAAATAAGATCATAGAAAAAAAATTAGGTATTAGGCCGAAATATTTTATACCTCCATGCGGAAAGTATAATGATCAGCTATTAGAGGTGTGTGATTCTTTAGATTTGACTCTTCATCCATCTTATGTGATGGCAAAGAAAAATAAAAATAAATACTTCAGTGCGCATCTAAAGGATATCATTGGTGAAAAAGAAGGATGGTATATATGTCATACTTCTAGTGGAAAACCATCCCATAGCAGATTAAAGAAAAATCTAAAATATTTATATGAGAACAAGCTAACTAGGTTCTGGGAATAAAAAATGTCTACAAACTCTCGTATATCTTTAGCAATTTCTTTTTTTCATTTTCCCAATTATATCTCTCCATGGCTGCTTTCAATGCATTTTTTCCAAGTTCTTCACATAATTCTGGATTATCTCTCAATTTAACTATAGCCTCTCTTATCGCCTTTTCATTATATTCCACGGCCAATCCACATTTCAATTTCTCTGTTATCTCAGCAGCATAAGTTCCTTTTGCAACTATAATGGGTCTTCCACAAACCATCGCTTCAAATTGTTTGTTCATTAGCATAAATTTTGTACCTGGATCCGTAGGATTACATACACCTATTACACAATCTGCTTTTGATGTTAAGGGAATAACATCAGTAGAAGAAATAGTTCCAAGATATTCGACATTTTTATATTGTCTGCATCTTTCCATCACTTCTTTCCATATATTTTCCTTTTTTCCTGCTATGAGAAATTTTGTACCGCCAATTGACCCAACGATATCCACCAGCTCTGGAAAAAATCTTTCCTTGCTAAGCACTCCTATATATGCTACTGTGAATGTCTTATTTTGGGTTCTAATATATTCCTTACTAACTAAATTTTTACAATTCATGATAATCCCTATCGGTCTATCGGTCAGTGAACGATAAAATTCCATCACACGTTCATTAACTGTTATGATAAAATCAACAACTTTTATCAGTTTTTTTTCAAAACTGACAACCAGTTGTCTAAAATTTTTAACGCTTCTGTACAAAAAAAATAGATCATGTATATCGTATATTAATTTCACTTTCAATCTTCTTTTCAGCCATACTCCTATCTGTAATGTATCGAGATCATGACAATGTACAACTTCAAATTTATTACCATTTTCATACAATTCCAACGCTTTTTTATAGGCTCTTCTCCACCATAATGGATTTCGAAATAGATCACTAGGTAAAACCTTCATTAATCCACTATTGTATATCCTAAAAATTTTTATTCCGTCAATAACTTCCTCAGTAGCATATTCTTTTTGTCTATTCCATACGATGACAGTAACATTATATCCACTATTAACTAAAGTTTTTGCTTCTATATACACTCTATAATCGGTTAAAATTTCCTTTGAGAGAATCATCAGAATATTCATTTTCGCCACTTGCTTAAATCTAATCCAGTGAATTTTTCCAAATCTTGGTTATAATCATCAAAATATTCCAACAGATATCTTCTTGTATCTGATTTCATTGCAGGATATTTTCCTCTTCGCATATTTATAACTCTACTAATAAAATCTGAAAAATAAGGTATCTTCTTTACAGCAGCATGTTGTGATAATTTTGATAATACTCTACTTCTAGGTTCTCCACCTATATTATATTTTTTTAATTTTCCAAAATCAAAATTTTTATCAACTTCTAAAAATTCTAACAATTGTTTTAATCTTTCTTTATTCAATTCTTCCAAAGTTAAAAAGAACATCTGAGATTTTTGAAAATATTTTTTCCATCTTTTAAGATGGAGGATATATTTACCTATCTCAAGATATTTTAGATTATCATTGCCTACCTTCTGATCCAACTCTCTTTTAATGGCCTTTTCAAAAGGTGCATTTTCTCTAGCTGCTCTCGCCTCGTGCCAATAATGTGAATATGCTCTATCTACAGGGTTTCTAAAAATAAAGATCAATTTTGTATTCGGGATATGTTTTTTAATTCTTTTTGGTGCCTCCGGATGAAAAAAATATGAGGGTGACTTCTCTCCTACCACCCGCTCCGTGACATTCCTAAAGAAATTTTTGTACCATTCTATACCCTTGTCATAATTGGAACTAAAAAAATGAGTTTCTCCAGTTACGAATATCTCTGGATGCTTATCCAAATAAAATTGCAATGAGGTTGTACCCGACTTTGGTGGACCGGGAATAATGAAACTCGGTAGCATCATGCCAGGATAAATACAACTATATTTAACTCTTGTTATCTATATACTCCCTAATTTGGCGTGGGTAAAATTTGTAGAGTAAATGTAATAATAGGGGTAAATCAGACAATCGTTCAATTTCTGGTATATCAACGATAGTAATCTAATTATTGAAGTTTTTGTTATTATGATACTCATCTATTATCTTTTCATAGAATTTTATAACCTTATGGATGTTTTTACTGATTAAGAATTTTGATGGATCTATAGTATAATCTAAAGGATTTTGCTTTTTTAGTTTCTCACGCAAATCGCTGATATCTTTGTATATAAATCCAAGTCTATTTTCATTTATATATCTCTTCAATGTTTTTGCATTACATGAAATAACAGGTATTTTTGCGGATATATAATCGTATATCTTGTTTGTAAGAAGCGTATCAACGTATCTCCATTCAGTTTCGAATGGTATTATCCCCCAGTCATATGAAGAAAGTTGCTCAATAAATTCTCTGGCAGGTAGAACTTCTTCATAGAGGTGGAGGTTTCTATTCTTTTTTACTGCCTCTCTACATGCTTGTCTACTCTTCTCATCCCTAGTGACAATATGCATATGAACATGGATTTTTCCCTTTGCTAGTTTATTTAAAAAAGGTAGATGATTTCGATAGGCATCATGTATTATTATTCCACCACTAAACCCGATGTGGATATCATCAGTTCCTTCTGAAAGCTTTTTCTTATAGGTTATTGGCAATTCCTCATCTAAAACCCAATCAGTAAACACCAGATTGTTTCCATTTATGTCGTGTAATTTACTCGAGTATTCCATCATCCCTGGCGAGATATACATCCTTCCATCACTTTTTTCATGGGCCTTTTTCTCAAGGTAGAGTATATATTTATATAGAATCTCACGAGGAACCCATCCGAGATATCTATTATACGCAATCCATCTTGGAACAATTCTTGTTGCTAGAAGCTCCTTTGAATATGCAGATACGTTATCTCTGTTACAAAAAACTATTGGAACATTAACTTTTGACTCTACTGCAGCAACTGCAGCATCATCTGGTTCACTATAGGTTTGAATTAAATCTATACCCCACTTTTGGACATATTTTTTTATTACTTTTCTGTAGGTTTTATATAGGAAAGGTATCTTTGCTAGGGGTAGAGCTTTTACATATTCTCTGCATATCTTTCTTATATCTTGATGTAAAACATCTGGACCAAGATTCCCACAGAGAAGATACACATTTATTCCTTTTACTTTCGAAAGAGCAGTCATATGTTTGTATGATATCCTCGCTGGTCTAGGATGAACAAATAGTATATTCATATAATATCCTCCATAATAGCCTCGATTATATCAACATTTTTTGCTCCAATTATGTGGCTATTAAAGGGCATTTTCCCTTTTTCTATTGATTCAATGAAATTCAGAGCTTCTTCTCTAATAGTATTATTGGCCTCTATCTCTACATCATTTATCTCTCCGTCTTCAAAAATAGTCAATTCTTGTTTGACACACTCTATTTTACCCATACCCTTGGAACCTATAATCTCCATTAACCTTTTTCTCTCTGCCGTAACCCAGCTGAGTTCTATATTAGCAATGAAATCCTCATAGTCTAGGTTTATAAAAGTCATCTCACTGGGTTTATCTCTTCTATAGGCCCTCGCCATAACCTGCCAGTTTTTAGGCCATTTACCAGTTATAAAATGGATTATATCTAATGGATGTGGAAGAAGATCCCATATTATATCCACCTCATGTATAGGGTTCATAAGAGTAGTCCACTTTAAAGTGAAATAGTATATATCCCCAAATGTTTTGTCATCAACAAGTTCTTTTGTCTTCCTTATGACATTAGCAAATCTAAAAATATGACCAACCTGAAGTATCAGCCCGTTATGAGCTGAAAGTTCAACCAGCTCATATGCCCTATTCGAATTCAGAGTCATCGGTTTTTCAAGTAAGACATGCTTTCCATTTTCTAGAGATTCTTTTGCAATTTCATAATGATATTTGTTGTTAGAAGCAATATGCACACCGTCTATTTCCTCTGATTTTAGAAATCTCCTATACTCCACCTCTTTTTTTATGACATGTTTGCTATCAAATTTATCTAAGGATTTTTTATTTACATCACATAAACCTACACCATCTATTATTCCTTCTTCTGCTAGATCTAAATACTCTCTGGCAACTTTACTACCCCAATAACCAACCCCTATTACACCTATATTCATCTCACTCACCATAAAAACCTCTAATCTCTTCAACAACTTTTTTAACATCCTCATCTTTCAACTCAGGATACATAGGTAGAGAAAGAGCTGTTTTAGCATGATACTCAGCATTTGGATAATATCGACATGCATATACCTTATAAGGATCAAGTAAATGAATAGGCACAGGATAATGAACACCACAAAATATCTCTTTACTCCTAAGATACTCTCTTAATTCATCCCTTCTTTTAGCTTCTATAACAAACAAATGATATACATGCTGATCACTTATAACAGGTAACTTTACCTCCTGCAACTCTTTTAATCCCCTATAATACAATCTCGCTATCTCCCTTCTTCTCTCGATCCATTTATCCAATCTCCTCAGTTGCACTCTACCAAAAGCAGCATTTATAGTATTCATTCTTGCATTATACCCTATATACCTACTATAATTACTGCCACCATGTTCCCGAAGTAATTTTGAAAACTCCGCCACCTTTTCATCATTTGTAACTATCATACCACCATTACCAGCCACAGTCATATTCTTAGTAGAGTAGAAGGAATAACAACCTATATATCCAATACTTCCAACTTTTTTACCATCATACTCTGCTCCATGAACCTGAGCACAATCCTCAATAACGTGCAGATTTTTATCCTCGGCAATTTCCATGATTTCTTTCATGTCTGCAGGTAATCCATATAAATGAACTGGCATAATTGCTTGAGCTTCACCACTCAAAGATTTTCTAATCTCACCTGGATCTATATTCCAAGTATCCCTTCTAATATCAGCAAACCTTGGCTTACCCCCAGCCAATACAATACTCTCTGCCGTAGCAACAAAAGACATTGGAGTAGTTATGACCTCCTTACAGATATCTAAAGCACGTAACGCTATGACTAAAGCATCTGTACCGGAACTAACAGCAATTGCATAATCAACACCTATGTATCTTGCAAATTCTTCCTCAAATTTTTCAACACTTTCCCCACCAACAAAAAACTCTTCTCTCAAAGCTCTAACTACTTCTTTCTCCATTTCATCATCAATAGATGGTGCTGAAGTAGGAATTACCATTCTACATCCTCCTCTATTATTTTGGCTGGATTTCCTACAACAACCGCTTTAGAAGGAACATCCTTTGTCACAACAGATCCAGCACCCACGACAGCAAACTCTCCTATGGTAACTCCACACATTACAATAGCACCAGCTCCTATAGAGGCGCCCTTTTTTATCGTTGTTTTAGCAAGTTGCCAATCTCCATCACCTTTCAAACTAAAATCCTTGTTTATTGCTCGCGGATACTTATCATTTGTAAAAGTTACTCCAGGGCCAATGAAGACACCATCCTCTATCGTTACACCTGTGGGAATAAACGTAAAAGGTCTTATTTTACAATTCTTTCCTATTTTTACTCCCTCCTCTATGTATACAAATCCCCCAATTTTGCAGTTATCCCCTATTTCGCATTTATAAAGATTGACAGGCTCTCTAATTATTACATCTTTACCAATTTTACAATCCTTTATAATACTCATGAGAGGTTGTATTCTACAGAGCTATAAAAATGTGTTGTTATCCACTTCGTAACGCTTTTATTTATGCCGTCAGTTACCCTAAAAGATGCTCATAACTATCTTGATATCTACTAAAAATGAGGAGAATAATATAGAAGGGTTATTAGATTCTCTTGTTATACAGAAAGAACCCATAGAAATTGTTGTTGTTGATGCTGGAAGTAGTGATAATACACAAGATATTGTAAAAGAATATGCACGAAAACACCCCTTCATTAAGCTCTATAATAAAGAGGGAAATATAGGAGAAAGTTTCAATTATGGTATCGAAAAGGCAGAAGGTGAAGCAATAAGTTTCATAGGTGCTGATGATAAGGCGGATAAGGATTGGATTAAATATGTGAGAAGAGCGCTGATTAATGGACATGATATAGTAGCAGGAAAATGTATATTAAAGGGTAGGAAAGGGTTTGAACTTGAAAGAGTAAAATTGTATTATAGAGGAATAGATGTATCTATCCCAGGGACAAACACTTCTTACAGGAAAGAGATATTAGAGGAACTCGGCGGTTTTGATCCAAGTTTCATTACAGCGGAGGATATAGATTTAAATATAAGAGCAGTTAACGCGGGATATAAAATATACTTTGAAGAAAAAGCAATTGTATACAGGTATTCTAGGGAAAATTTGATAGGTTTTATAAGACAAGCTTTTAGGAATGGATATGGACGAAAACAACTGGTGCTGAAATACGGTAAATTATGGAAAAGTTATTCACTTCAAGAAACAATAAAAACGCAATTCACTATCTTTGGCATTCTAAGATTAATTTTTGGGTTTCTAGGGTATTCATGGTGCGGATTAAAGGAGAGAAAAAATGGAGGAGAGAATAATGATAAAACTTGGAATCCTAGGGTTAGGTAAATGGGGTTTGAACCATCTAAGGTCTTTAAAGGATATAGACTGCCAGCTTATTGGTGTCTATGATATTGATAAGACAAAGAAAAAATTGTCTAATGAATATGGAGTAACTTTTTTTGATGAATATCGGAAACTTATAGAAAAGGTTGATGCAGTAGTTGTTGTTACTCCAATCAATACACATTATGATATAGTTAAAAACTGTTTGCTTACCGGTAAACATGTCCTAGTAGAGAAGCCTATAGTTGAAGACTCTGAACGCGCAATAGAGCTCGTTAAGTTAGCTAAGAAAAACAATCTAATTTTATCAGTTGGCTACCTTTACAGGTTCAACAACTCTATAAAAATAGTTAAGGATTTATTGAAAGAAATCGGGGAGATACAATATATAACAGCAAGATATATCCACTCAACTAAACCCCCAAGGAGAGATTCTGGTGTGATAATGAATCTTGGTATCCATGTGATCGATATACTGAATTTTGTTTTGGGTATTACGCCAGTAAAGGTTTATGCTAAGAAGAAGAATCTTCTTTCAAAGGTTTTTGAGGATTCTGCCTTAATAGTTTTTGATTACAAGGATTTTTTTGCTACAATTGAGCTCAGCTGCGCTCATCCTGAGAAAGCAAGAGACATGTGGATTATCGCTGAGAAGGAGAAACTCTACGTAGACTATTTCAACCAGTATATAATTAGATATCCCCTAAAGGTTTCATATGATGCAGTAGAGAGAATGGAACCCATCAGAGAGACTCTACAAAAAAATGAACCTTTAAAAGATGAGCTAAGATATTTTGTTGAACTGGTTGATGGGAAACATGATTATAAGGAAAACATTGGTGGGGAAAACTATTATACCACAAGGTTGTGTGAACTTTCTTTGGAATCGGCTAAAGCTGGTAGGGAGATGATAGTTGAATGAGTAGGGTAGTTAAGACTGCTAGGATACTAAAAAATGTTAAACTTGGAGAAAACGTAATCATTGATGAGTATGTTGTAGTTGGTGTGCCACCAAGAGGGAAGAAAGAAGGTGAGTTGGAAACAGTTATTGGAGATAATGCTGTTATAAGGTCTCATACTGTTATTTATGCTGGGAATGTTATTGGTGGAAACTTCCAGATAGGTCATCACGTGAACATAAGAGAGGAGAACGTTATTGGTGATAACGTTAGTATTGGTACTAAAACTGTTGTGGAGTTTAAAACAAAAATTGAGGATAACGTTAGGATTCACTCTCAGGCTTTTATCCCAGAATACTGTGTGTTGAAGGAGGGTTGTTGGATTGGACCTAATGTGGTTTTGACAAACGCAAGGTATCCTAAATCCAAAAGATCAAAGGAGTTTCTTGAGGGTGTTGTTGTCGGAAGAAACGCTAAGGTAGGCGCTAACTCAACCATACTGCCTGGAGTTAAGATTGGGGATAATGCATTGGTTGGTGCAGGAAGCGTTGTCACTAGGGATGTACCTGCTGGTACGGTGGTGGTAGGTAACCCTGCTAAGGTCATAGGGGATGTAAGGAGTTTGAAGTACCCAAATGGGGAGAAAGCGTATGATGAAGATACCTTTGGTTGATTTAAAGACAAACTATCTTTCAATAAAAAAGGAAGTGGATGAAGCTATTCAGAAGGTTATTGACAACTCATCTTTTATAATGGGACCTTATTTGAAAAATTTTGAGGAAAACTTTGCAAAATTCTGCGGAGTAAAACATGCTATAGGTTGTTCAAGTGGTACAACAGCGGTGCATCTTGCCTTGCTTGCTGGAGGTGTTAAAAAAGGTGATGAGGTTATCACTGTACCTAACACATTTATCGCTACAACTGAATGTATATCATATGTTGATGGTTCGATAAAATTTGTTGATGTAAAAGAGGATACTGCTCTTATAGATATTGATCAACTAGAAAAAGCTATAACACCAAAAACCAAGGCTATTGTTGTTGTTCATCTCTATGGGCAAATGCCCGACATGGAACGTATAAGAGAAATTGCTAGTGATCATGATCTATTCCTAATAGAGGATGCTGCTCAGGCTCATGCTGCTGAATGGCGTGGTCATCAACCCGGATACTATGGCGATGTTGCAAGCTACAGTTTTTTTCCAGCAAAAAACCTTGGATGTTTTGGTGACGGTGGCGCTGTTGTTACAAACGATGATGAACTTGCTGAGAAGATGCGTTTACTTGTTAACCACGGTAGGAAGATTAAGTATGAGCATCTTATGGAGGGTTACAATTATCGTTTGGATGCTCTGCAGGCAGCTATACTCAATGCTAAACTGCCTCATTTACCAAGATGGACTGAGTTACGTAGGAAACATGCAGAGTTTTACAACAGAAACCTTCCAGATGAGGTTGGAAGACCTGTTGAAGCGGAGGGAGCTAAACATGTTTATTATATGTATGTGATTAGAACAAAAAAACGTGATGAGCTGATGAATTATTTAAGGGAGAAGGGGATTGGCTGTGGTATTCATTATCCTATACCTTTGCATCTTCAGCCTGCTTATAAACATCTTGGTTTGAAAAAAGGTGTTTATCCTGTGTCTGAGAAACTTGCAGGTGAGATTCTTTCTATTCCTGTTTATCCTGAGTTGACTGATGAACAACTTAACTACATTGTGGACACTATTAAACAATTCTTTAACTAACTATTTTCTTTATGTATTCTTTAACGTTTTTTCCGATTTCTTTGTTTTCCAGTGCAAAATCAATGATGGCCTGCACGTAACCAAGTTTGTCTCCGATATCATATCTTTTTCCACTGAACTCAGATGCGTAAACTCTTTGGGACCGCATTAGAATCTTAATCGAGTCCGCTATTTGAAGCTCGTTGTTGATCCCTGGCTTTGTTTCTTTTATGGAGTCGAATATTTCTGGAGTGAAAACGTATCTTCCAACTGATGCAATGTTTGATGGCGCCTTTTCTGGTTTTGGCTTTTCAACGATATCCTCTATAAGGTATATTTTGTTGCTCATATCGGTTTCTATTTCTTTTCCTTTTATTGAACCGTATCTACTGATTTTTTCAATAGGAACTTTTTGTGCGGCTATGACGCCGGAGTTGAAATTATTGAACACTTCTATTAGTTGTTGTATGCAAGGTTTTTTGCTTTTTATTATATCGTCTCCTAGTAAAACCGCGAAGGGTTCGTTACCAATATGTTTTTCCGCTTTCAGTACAGCATCTGGTAAACCTTTCGGCTCTTTTTGCCTTATGTAGTGGAGGTTTACCATGGAGGATACCTCTCTCACGGTTTTAAGTAAATCCTTTTTTCCTTTTTCTATGAGATGCATTTCTAGTTCTGGTGAGTCGTCAAAATAATCTTCAACAGCTCTTTTACCTCTACCTGTAATTATTATTATATCATCTACACCTGCTTCCACTGCTTCTTTAACAACGTAATGTATCGCTGGCATGTCAATCAAGGGAAGCATCTCTTTAGGCATGGATTTGGTTACAGGGAGAAACCTTGTTCCGAGTCCTGCTGCTGGGATTACTGCTTTTTTCACTTTCATTTCACCAGCACACCCCTTCATAGATTTTTGCTGTATTTTTTGCTTCTAGTAATCTTCTGCCATCTATAACTATCTTTTCAGTATAATCAAGTTTTTTGAATTCCTCCCATTTTGTTAAAATCAACACTGCATCGCTATCCAGTGTTTCCTCAGCTGATGAACAGTATCTTATCTGTGGAAACATTTTTTTGAAGTTCTCCATTGCTTTTGGATCAAACGCTTTGACAACTGCTTTTTCTTTCAATAGTTGTTTTACTACTGGAATAGCTCTACTCTCTCTTATATCATCTGTGTTTGGTTTGAAAGCCAATCCAAGTACGCCAACTGTTTTTCCTTTGAGTTCGGGAACATGTTTTTTTAGTAAATCTATCATCTTTAATGGCTGTCTTTTGTTAACCTCCACAACGCTGCTTATGATATTGCTTTCCTCCCCAATTCTTTTTGCCCATGATATAAGCGCGTCTAAATCCTTGGGGAAACAGCTGCCACCCCAGCCTATACCTGAGTCAAGGAATGCCCTACCTATTCTTTTGTCCAATCCCATGCCATCTGCAACCTCATAGGCGTCGATGCCAAGTTTTTTACACATATTTCCAATCTCATTTATGAAAGAGATTTTAGTTGCAAGAAAGGCATTACTTGCATACTTTATCATCTCAGCAGCAGAAAGCAATGTTTCAACAATAGGACATGAAAAACTACTGTACAGTTTTCTAAGAACCTCTCTACTTTTATCATCATAGTATCCAATAACTATCCTATCCGGCTCAAGAAAATCCCTAACAGCTATCCCCTCTCGCAAAAACTCGGGATTCATTGCCACGCCAAAATCCACTCCAGCTTTTTTCCCAGAATGTCGCTCCAGCAAAGGCAATACAACCTCTCCTGTAGTACCTGGTAGTACCGTGCTTTTTACAACCACAAGATGCCATCCATCTTTATTCCTGAGTTGTTTTCCTATCTCCTCAGCTGCTTCTTCCACAAACTTTAGATCTATGCTTCCATCATCTTCTGATGGTGTTCCAACGCATATAAAGGTTACATCGGTGTTTTGGGTAGCATATCTGTAGTCTCTAGTCGCTTCTATCCTATTTTTGTTTTCAACAAGGACCTGCTCCAACCCCTCCTCATATATCGGTGGAACTCCCTTGTTTATCATCTCTATTTTTTTTTCGTTAATATCAACACATATAACCTTGTTTCCAAGCTTAGCAAAACATACGCCTGTTACAAGTCCAACATATCCTGTGCCTATTATTGAAATATTCATTAATATGCAGCATTAAAAAAATTGATTTAAAGGTTGGCATTCAATAAATCTCTTATCGCCTTCCTTACCGCCTCATCTGAGTTATACTGTGGTTTCCAACCTAATTCCTTTATCTTGGCTATATCAAACTGAAATTTTGGGACATCTCCTTTCCATCCTCTATCACCACCGGTATATCTAAACTTAACATTTTTTAACCGCATCT
>Ga0190360_1000995_pt1 | contig 15038 bp, 14 predicted proteins | sample 48721834_MG_FD_161271 | JGI IMG/M metagenome (GOLD analysis project Ga0190360, IMG submission 161271) | Hydrothermal vent microbial mat bacterial communities from Southern Trench, Guaymas Basin, Mexico - 4872-18-3-4_MG | ecosystem: Environmental > Aquatic > Marine > Hydrothermal vents >... | reverse complement strand
GAGATGAAGGGCCTGATAGACCACAGGTACCTTCTGATATGAGGAGGTGAGGGAAGTGAAGGCGATCTATCTTGTAGCTGGTGCTATCTTTGCACTTTCGGTGCTCTACATCTCCGGGGCTGGCTTTGCGGCGGACATCCCGGAGAGCGGCAAGGCCCTTATTGTAGCTCCCGTGGTGAACGGGGACCAGAGCGCCCTTCAGAAGGCCCTTGATATGAGGGCGTACCTTCTGAGCAGGGGATGGAGCGACAGCGACATTGTGTTCTTGACCGGCGGGCTTTCGGAGCCCTTCGTTGACGGCCCGGCCACACCTGAGAGGGTTATGGAGGAGCTGGACAACCTGGCCACCTGCGCAGACGGGGACACCTACGTGCAGATAAATATTTATGACCACGTACATGGTACAGATGGACTACTTGTTTTTCACCTTGAAGGAGGCGACCTCACCGTTGACACATTCGTTCAGAAGGTGAACTCAATCACCTGCGACTGGATGTTCCTGGAACTCAGCACAAACTACGCTGAAAACGTGGCCAAGGGAATAATAACCAAAGACTCCCACATCATAATGTGCTCCCACGCTGAGAACCAGGTCACAGAGTTTAACTACTTCAACATCGTCAAGGGCCTCACCAACCCCGAGGCGGACACCAACGGCGATGGCAGTGTCTCCTTAGAGGAGGCCTTCTATTTCGAGTACAACGTTGTGACCGACCTCTCAGACGGTGAGCAGACCCCTGTGATGTACGATAACGCATAAAGCTCAACAGACACCGAGCTGGAGCAAGGACCGGAAGAAAGGGAGAACCCCCTTTATGGGGGGTTGGGAGCCCCTAAAGAGAGGATAGGGGCTCCCGTTAATTTTTCTATAATTACACAAAAACGTTTATAGGCTACCATCTTCTCTTTTCCTCTGGTGTTTGTACATGGCTGAAGTGCTCTCTCCGGAGGAGAAAAAGAAAAAGATAAAAGAGGAGAAGAGGGAGCTGGCAGCGTGGTATGAGTCTCAGAGGCTTTACCTCCGCAGCATAAAGCTCTATAAAGAGGCAGATGAGACCGATGAAGCGGAGAGGGTCCGAAACAAGATGATTAAGGAGTACCGTGAGAAAGCGAGAGAATATGAGAGGAGCAATCAGCTCGCCCAAGCGGCCAATCTGTATTACATAATAGGCGACAACGTGAAGGTGAGGGAGCTTAAGGAAAAGGACCCTTCAATTGTTATCTATTACGAGTACTTAAGCGGTGAAAGACAGATAAGCGATATCCTGGGAGAGCTCCCGGGGGACAGCACCGAAGAGGTGCAGTCCCACTTCTTCCAGCCTAACAGGCCCAGGGTAGAGGAGGTCCAGCAGGAGGAAAAAGAGGAGGAGGCCACCTCAGAGGATATCAACTTCTGTCCTTTCTGCGGTAAGGACCTAAGAAAGTTCTCCGGGGTGCGCTTCTGCCCATACTGCGGGGGACGGCTATCCTGAGGGGGTGCGTCTTTTCAGCTCCTCCGCCACCATCCTTATTATGGAGCATTTGCTGCCCTTCTTTTCAACGAGCACCCTCCCCCTTCTCATGTACCACGTCCTCGGGTAGTGGCGTTCGTTTTCAAGAATGGGGTCAAGACCCAGGGCGCCTGCGGCGTCAAAGAGAGCCCTGGCATCCGGAGATGGAACGGAGAGTTTTAAAGGAGTCCTTCTGCCTTCCTTCCTTGACAGATTCCTGTCGAAGTATTCGGGGTAAAGAACTATTCTTGAGTCCCTCTTCATTCTATCACTTGGAGATGAGGACAGCGTTTATAACACCGTGCTGGCCTGGCCTTGAGGTGACCCTGGCCTTGCCGAGCTCGGTCTCGATTGTGGCCCCCTTGGTGATTATATTCCTTCTCACGTAGTGGGGGTTGGCGGGGTTTTCCACCACGCTCTTTATAGTCGTCTTTACGCACTTCTTCTTTTTTGGATCGTAGACGTTTGCGTACTGGGCATAGAGGATTCGTATCTTCTGCCCGCCCCCGGTGGTCCTCACCTTCTTTGTTCTCTGCTCACCGATCACGGTATGGAGCTGTTCCCGGCCTATCTCATACTTCCTCTTCTTTCTGGCCGGATGGAACTTTCCGCCGCTTTTCTTGGTGAAGGACCTGCCCTGCCAAAGTGCCATTTCAGATCACCTAGGGAGTGGGTTATATTCTTTCCGTATTTCTACTTTTTCATAAAATGAATCCACAGGGTCAGACGAGGCCCAGTCTGGCCATTTTGAGCTCCTTACGCTTCCTCTCCAGGTATCTGTAGACGGTGGAATGGTTGCTCCCTGTAAGGAGCATCTCTATGCCCTTTTTGGCCGCCTCAAGGTTTTCCATCTGTCCTATTATTGCCACATAGTGCCCGGAGATAGAAAGATGAACATCTGCCAGCTCTTCTATTGTCCTGCGGGCCTTTCCCCCTGTGCCAATGAGCCTACCCTTTATGAGGTGAAGGCGGTTCTTACTTCTGCCGGAGTAGTCCTTTATGTTGATCTCGTGGAAGAAGTAATCCTCTGAGAAGAGGAGGAAGGCGACCTCGGGAGAGAAGCCCCTACCTATTGCCCTGACAACGTTCCTGGCGCTGTATGCCTCAAGAGGCTTCTCGCTCTCCGAATCATCTATCCTGACCTCCCCTGTGGCGGAATTCACCTCCAGCTTTATGTCCGCCCTCTCTTCAATCTTTTTCTTGACCTCTCCATCCTTCCCTATCAGCACAGCCACTCTGTTCAAGGGAATCCTCATGTAATCCATTGCCCGGGCACCTGGAAGGCGGATTAAATGGTTGCATTATATAATATTTTTGTAACCGAAGTGAAGGATGTCAACTTAAAGATAACTTTTAAGGTGGAACACCCATCCCCACACAAAAAAACCCTGCGGAGGGATGGGAAGCATCCAACTGAAGGCTCTCTCCATACTCCTTTACCACCCGGGCCTCTCCCTTAGACATACCTCCGCCATAACCCGCTTTATAGATACAGTAAGCCGTGTTCCTGTGGGCAGCCATTGATATCTCCTCCTGGAAGTGATTAAGTTGACATCCTCGCCACCCTATAAGCAAAGTTAAATAATCATTACCCTATATTTTAAACCTCCCGGGGATGCGGAATGAAAGCTGCAAACGACGTGGAATACGGGAGGGTTAAGTCCCTCGTTGAATTGTTTGGGAGTCTTCTTGAGAACCGAGAGGACATAGAAAAGAAACTGAGACTAGTTGAGGAGACCATAGCTCTTGGAAATGAGAAGCTGGCAAAGGCTTTCTTGAGGAAGACTCTGATGGAGTTCCTCACCCAGATTATATCGTACTTTAAGGGTAAGGGCCTTAATTACAAGCTTTCGGGGAGATTTAGAGAATTTCTTGACGAGCTTGAGAAGGCCCTACTGGAAGAGCGGGTTCAGGAGGCTTTCCGGCACTTCATTGCCTTTTCCATTCAACCTTCAGATATTATAACGGAGGGCGTTGGAGAGGAGGAGGAATTGGCGCTCCCGGAGACGGAGTACCACGATGCCCTAGATTATGTTGAGAAGATATTTGATTACATGCAGATGAAGAACGTGGGTGGTGAGGAGGGGAAGGAGATCTCGGAGATGTTCATCCAGATGAAGAAGAAGCTCAGGGAAGTGGATTTCAAAGGGCTTAAGGAGTTGGGTGAGAGGCTCACGGAGAAGCTTCTTCTCCCCAGGGAGCAGTTCAAGTTCAACCTTGAGCTGAAGCTGGAGAGGCTGGAGCGCATACTTAAGCGGCTTCAAGATAGCCGAGAGATTCTGGGAGAGAATGCAGAAAAAATAGATAAGTGGTGGGCGGAGTTTCTTGAGGTGAAGAAGGCGGTGAAAGAGGGATTCCTGCTGAAGTCAGATCTCAAGATAAAGGAGCTCACCGGGGAGATAGAGCCCTATCGGGAGAGACTGATGGGCGAGATTGTTAAAAGGGTGATAGTGGAGGCGGAGGAGATGATGAAGGGTACGGGTGGTGACACCTCTTTTGAGGAGTTTCTTCTCAAACTTGCCCGAAAGAGGCTTGAGGAGAGGCGATATAAGGAGGCTTATCAATTTGCGGTTAAGGTGAAGTTGCTTCTCAGGTGGGGGGAGGGTGGGGTGAATGAGGCCCTTAAAAAGAGGCTGGAGAAGTATACAGAGCTCGTCGGTGCCCTTGTCCTCCCGGGAGAGGTGAAGAGTGAGCTTCTAAAAGAGCTTAAGGTGGTTGAAAGGTGGATGAAGAGGGGGGAGGGGACGAGGGCCCAGGAGGGTCTGAAAGCCTTTGAGAAGAGGCTCCTTGAGATAGCGGAGGGATAGTTACTCCCACTCTATTGTCCCCGGGGGTTTGGATGTGAGGTCCAAACCCACAGCTATCCTTCCACCGACCCTCTCAAAGCTCTTGAGAACTTTTCTTAAAAATCTCAGGGGAAGCGGATAGCTCTCGGCGGTCATAGCTCTCTTGGACTTTATGGGTCTTAACACTATCAAAGGATCGCTTTCCCCAATCCTCACAGGTGTTATTATTGTGGGGAACTGCCAGATTCTCCTGTAAAGGTCCATGCTCCTTAGGTTCTCAGTTACAACCCAATCCAATTCTCTTAAGAGCTCTACTCTCTCCCTCTTTATGTAAACAGGATAGTTTTCAGGCTCACCGATCTCATCTGGGGACAGTATCAGCACCACGCGATTTATCTCAGGGAGCACCCCCGTTATCTCCGTGGCAGCCAGTTTCATCCTGCGCTGCATCCTGACGGTGGGAGCGTCTTCGATCCAGACCGCTAAAGGAAGATCATAGGAGCGTGCATCTCCCTTCACACCCACACTCTTTATGGGCAGTACCCTGTAGCCCTTGAGCCTGACTTTATGGGAATCGAATATATCCTCCACCCTCCCCCCCTCCCTGATCCCCTCCTCCGCCCGGTGTGCCTCCCTCCAATATTCTTCAGCCTTCTCCTCCGAGAGGCACAGGTATCTTATCCCTAGGCCTGGCCCGGGGAAGGGGTGGCGCTCAACGATCTCTTCGGGCAGTCCCAGAGCCCTACCCACCTCCCGCACCTCCGCCTTGTATAGCTCGTGCACGGGCTCTATAACCCTGCCCTCCTCGATCATCCTCAGAATGATGTTCACACGGTTGTGGTGGGTCTTTATGACATCGGAGTACTTTGTTGCCCCCGACTCTATGGTGTCCGGATAGAGGGTTCCTTGGGCAAGTAGCCAGTCCTCAAGGTTCAGTCTTCTCGCCTCTTCCTCTACAAGCTCAACGAATAGCTCCCCGATGATCTTCCTCTTCTCCTCCGGGTCGTGGACCCCTTCAAGGCGCTTCAGGAAAAGGTCAGAGCGATCCCTGTAGATGAGGTTCTTAATCCCCAGGGCTTTCAGGGCTACAATGACCTCTTCGGACTCGTTCTTCCTCATCAGACCGGTATTGATGTGGATGGAATACACCTTCTCAGGGGGAAGGGCCCTCAGGAGAAGGGCTGCCACCACGGTGGAGTCCACCCCGCCGGAGACCAGCGACAGAACCTCCTTCTCCCCCACTTCCTCCCTTATGTTCTTCAGGATCATATCGGTGAAGTTCTCAACAGTCCATCTCCCTTCAAGACCGCATATTACCCTTGCGAAATTGAAGAGTATATCGTCCCCCCAGCGGGTATCCTCCACCTCCGGGTGAAATTGTAGGCCCCACCTTCTCCTCACGGGGTCCGAGAAGGCAGCTATCGGGCAGCCGGAGGTGCTGCCGATGACCCTGAAGCCTTCAGGGAGTGATGTCACGGAATCCCCGTGGGACATCCAGACCCTTTGGCTTCTGGGCAATCCCTTGAATATTGGGTCGCGGGTCCTGACCTTGAGCCTGGCGTAGCCGTACTCCTTTCTGCCAGTCCTTTTCACTTTTCCCCCATAGTGGAGGGCTATCTGGTGCATCCCGTAGCAGAGGCCTAGAATGGGGACGGGAAGGTTAAAGATCTTATTGTCCACCTGGGGGGAGTCCTCCTCGTAGATGGAGTAGGGGCTGCCGGAGAGTATTATCCCACCGTATTCCTCAAGCTCCTCCGCAGGGGTGTCCGCCACCCTTATCTCCGTCCTCACCTGGGAGAAGCGCCTCAGGCTGTTGGCTATCAGATGGGTGAACTGGCCACCGTTGTCCAGAATTACAATGCTCTCTCCCTTCAACTCAGAGCTCACCCCTTACCTTCTCGTTCGCTTCTAAGGTCTTTTTTTTCATTCTCACCCTGTACTCCTTCAAGCTCTTCTCTATCTCTGGGTGGGAGAGGCTGAGTATGGATGCGGCAAGAAGTGCGGCGTTCTCCCCCCTGTCCAAGCCCACGGCGGCCACGGGGACCCCGGGGGGCATCTGAACTATGGAGAGTATTGAATCAAGATTGAGTTTTCCGGAGACTGGGACACCTATCACCGGGCGGGTGGTGTGGGCGGCAATGACCCCCGGGAGAGCCGCCGAGAGGCCCGCAATAGCGATGTAGCAGCTGTAGGCATCCTCCCGGATCAAACTAACAAGCTCCTCAGGGGTTCTGTGAGCTGAGTAGATGAAGACATCGTGTTCAACCCCCAGTTCATCCAGGACCTTCTTTGCCTTCTTTATGACTTCAAGGTCCGAGTAGCTCCCGGCCACGATGGCAACCTTCGCTCCTGTCATGGGGATGCAGAAGATGTCTCATGTTATTAATCTTATCTTTTCGGCCTTCTGCACCGGGGCATCACTGATGGATTTTCAATTCTCCAAAGGTTATTATATGGAGTTCATATAGGGGTAGAAGGTGAGCTCGGATGGTCCCTCTCAAAGAGATCAAAGCAAAGGACATCGCAGAGAAGCCGGCTGAGGTCATATCGCCTGAGGAGACGATTTCGGAAGCTGTGGGAAAGCTCCTCAAAACGGAGGAGAGGGTCCTACCTGTTGTAGAGAAGAAGAGCTTCCTTGGAATGATCTCCCTGAAGAGTCTTCTTAAAAGGAGGAAAATACCCCTAAACGCCAAAGTAAGGCACTTCACCTTCATGCCGCCTAGGATAGACCCAGATAAATCTCTTTTTGACATTGCCGACATTATGATTTATCAGAACCTGAGGGCCCTTCCTGTTGTTAAGGGGGAGAGGCTCAAGGGCGTAGTGAGCATAAGGAGTGTTCTAAAGGCTGCCGCTCAGGACCCGCTTGTGGGTGGTGCCAGGGTTGGGGAGATAATGAACCCCTCCCCCGCCTCTTTGAGCGAGGAGGAGAACAGCACCCATGCGGTGCGTTTTATGGTCATGGAGGATTACAGGGCACTTCCCGTGGTGGACTCCGGGGGGAAGGTCACCGGTGTGGTGGGACTGAAGGACCTCATGAGGGTCCTTGAGAAGCCTCAGAGCAAGAGCTCCAAGGGGGAGGTGAGGGGGGAGAAGGAACCCACAGAGGTTTTGGTAAAGAGCATCTCCACGCCCCCGGTCACCGTCAGTGTCAAAGCGACTATCAGGGAGGCTGTGGAGAGGATGCTCAGCAACAGCACTAACATCCTTGTTATAGTGGATGAGGAGGGCAGACTGGCGGGTGTTGTTACGGAGAGGGATGTTCTGGAGAAAATAATCCGTCTGAAGAAGGAGACCAGGCCCTTCATTCAGATCGCCGGTGTGGACGACGTGCATGCGGATGAGCTTCCGGCGTTTCAGGAAATAATTGAGAAAAATCTGAAAAAGGTTGAGAGGTTCGTGGAGCCCGTTGCTATTACGGTGAGGATTAAACACCACCATCACACCGAGGACAAAACGAAGTACACAGTGAGTCTGAAGCTCTCAACCCCTTATGATATTTATGTTGTAGAGGAGTGGGACTGGGGTATGTCAACGGCTCTGAACAAATGCTTCAGAAAACTTCAGAAGATTCTCAAGAAGGAGAAGGAGAGGCGCACCTCCAGATAGCTCATCAGGCGAAGCTGAAGGCGGTTTGAAACCTCCAGGACCTTATACAGACGCACCGGTCAACCTCAAGGCGGCGGAGGCTGTTGTCAGGGGAGTAGGAGAAGTCCCGTATGGCCCTAAGAACCCTTCTGTCACACCTGAAGCAGTTGTGGGGACCCCGGGGCCTCCCCCCACCGCTGGGCTCGCTCATGACCCTCCTATCCCCAGCTATGGCCTTCCCTTCTTTGAGGACGTAGATGAGGCTCCACAGCCATGGAGGCCTGTACTTCCCCTCTCTATAGAGCCTCTCCACAAGGGTGCCCTTCTGAACATTAACGGGATTCACAGAGATGGTCTGGACATAGAGGTCTTTGAGGAACTCGAAGCTGCCTACGACGTCCTCTATAGCCTCCCTCTCTGTGAGGAATAGTGGCTTCAGAAGCAGATACACCTTTGAGCCTGCTCCTGTCCTCTTAAGAACCTCAAGGGCCCTAAGGAAATCAACAGTTCTGAACCCCTTTCTTATGGATTCCTCCCTTATTACGTCGCTTGAGGTCTCGAGCCCCTGAGCCACCGTCACAGAGAAGTTAGAGATAAGGGGCTCTAAAGCCTCTTCTGTCACATATTCAGGTCTGCTCTCAACCAGAAGGTGCGGTCTTACCCCCAACTCCTCTGCCCGCCTCCCGAGACTCTCAACGAAGTGCTCAACAGCCTCCTGCGGTACCTCCCCGGGGTCAAGGAAGGAGCCTGAGGTGTATATTTTGATGAGCTCCTCGCCTCCGAAAGCACTGGCCACTCTCTCAAGCTCACCTTTCAGCACCTCACCGTTTATCTCAACGTCCCCCCGGGGGATATTGTATCCGCACATGGTGCACCCGCCCCCCCGCCTGAACCAGGAGCATCCCCGGGTGGTTATGATGGCAACAAGGGCCTGTATTCTTTTCCCCTGAAGGACCTCCGGCTCCTTCCAGACCTTGACAAGTTCCCGCACGGAAACACCTCAAAGCTTCAGGAGCTGGGCGTGGGGCACCCCCTCCACATAGAGAACGTTCTCCTCAAGGATGTAGCCCTCTTTGATAGCTAGCTCCACAACGAACTTCCCGGACAGATTCGCCATGGTGCACTGCTGAAGCATTCTTATGAAGACCTCCTCCGCCACGAGGTCTCCCCCGTAGAAATCCCTCTTCACGTGGAGTCTGAAGATGCCCTCCCTGAACCTCTTGTCTATAATGTCCTCATCACATGCGGCGAGGAGAATGTCCCCTCCCCTCCTGTGCACCTTCATGTATATCCTTCCTTCAGGCTCCTCATCCATTTTGCACCACATCACAGCGTCTTGAACACATTGTGTCTCGGCTCATATATATATCCGCTCGTCAGGAGCTGTTTTATTACATCCCCAACCTCGTCCCTGGTGAGCCCCTCCTCCTTTGCCCGGTCTGTGATAGCCTCTATAGAGGCACCCTCCCCTGTTATGCTGTCCAGTTCGCTAATTATCTTAAGGATCACCTGAAGCCTCTCTCTCTTGGCCAGTGACCTGCCGGTGTATATGGCGTCTATCCCCCCTCCCTCAGTTATGGAATCCAGATAACGGTTGAAGACCTTAATCGCCCTGTCAGCGTCCTCCACTGTTACCTCTTCGCTCAGCCGTATTCGGGCGGAGGCCTCGGCCAGACGTATTATGGCTTCAAGCTGTCTTGTGGTTATGGGAATGATCTTCATGCCTCCCTCCTCGTGGGAGCGGGAGCGGAGGGTGAGGAAGTAATCTATGATTTTATCCTTCGCCTCCTCCGTGAGCACTGGGAAGATGTTCTGCCTGGCGTAGGAGACGTATTTTCTCAGAAGCTCAGGAGGTATGAACTCCTTCTCCTCAATCTCTTCGAGATCCTCCACCTTCCCTCTTCCCTTTGTGGTCATCTCTATCTTCCTCTTCTTCTCACCCCACTGGTGGTGGTTGAGGATGTGGACGGCCTTTCTCCGGTCGAGATCAGGGTTCGGAAGATCCCTTATGGCGAAGATAATATCAAAGCGCGATAGGAGAACGGGGGGTATGTTTATCTGGTCCACGATCTCCCTCTCTCCGAAACGGCCGAACTTGGGGTTTGCAGCCGCAAGGATGGAGCACCTGGCCCTTAAAGTCGCCTGGATTCCCGCCTTTGAGAGGGCCACCACCTGCTGCTCCATGGCGGTATGCATCACCGAGCGGTCAACATCGCTCATCTTGTCTATCTCGTCTATACAGGCTATCCCCCCATCCGCCAGAACCAGCGCTCCAGCCTCGAGAGTGAAGTTTCCCTCGCCGAACTCGTCCTTCACCACCGCTGCCGTGAGGCCAGCGGCTGAGGAGGACTTCCCTGAGGTGTATATTCCCCGGGGTGCGAGGTCCGCTATATAGCGTAGAAGTTGAGATTTCGCTGTCCCCGGGTCTCCCACCAGGAGAACGTGGATATCCCCCCGGACCCTTGTGCCGTCTGGAAGGTTCTTCTCCACTCCGCCGAAGAGCTGAAGGATCAAAGAGAGCTTCTCAGCCTCCATACCGTATATGGATGGAGAGAGGGAGTTGATGAGGAGCTGGTAGATGTCCATCCTCTTTGCGTATTTTCTTATCTCTATCTCATCCTCCTCGGTGATCTCGAGCTCAAGGTAGCTTTTTTCCCTCTTGTCGTAGTTGTTAACCTCAAGGTATATGTCAAAGAGGGGCAGCTTCCCGTAGGCGTCCCTCTTCTGTCTCGCTCTTAAGATGCCCCATATCTTGACCTGGTCCCCGGGGAAGACCTTTCCGGCTATGTCGTCGTAGAAATAGAGAGAGAGCCTCTTTGGCTGATCCCCGCCGGTGAGCGACTCCGGGGACTCCTGTATCTCGATCTTCTGCACATCTACGAAGGTTGATTTTTTCATGTCAAGTTCAAACTTGGTAGATGACGCTTTCCTCCCACACCCCCCCTCCTCCTCTGGACACTCCAGAGGTTCTCTGTATTGGTAGTCCATTTCAATCTCTATCTCGTGGCCGCACCTCTGGCAGATAAAAACCCCTTTTCTAAGGCGGGGCTTCACGTCCGTGGCCTTCCTGACGAGCCCCTCCACCATCACAAGGGTGTCCAGGTGAACACTTCTCAGATCCCTTATGTTTACAATGAACTCCGACGGGAGGTCGGTGAATCGTATGTTTATTCTCCTGCCGGCCTCCTCCGGGCCCAGGATCTTCCTGATGGCCAGCTCACCTGCCCTCAGGACGAGCCGGGGGTGCTCCCTCAGGGCCCTCGCTATGCTCTCTTTGAGAGAGAAGAGGTCCATGTAAGAGATGTAGAGACTATTTCGGGTGGGAATTGAAGCGATGTCGTTTATCTCGCCTATTAAGCCTTTCAGCTCGAAATAGTCCATCCAGTCCTCAATGAGATCCTCTGTGGAAGGGCTCTTTGCTATTTCCACCGTCTCCTCCATCCATCCACCTCCCCTTTCAGAGGGGGTAGTACTTCACAAACTTCCCCTCTCTTTTCTTTCTTATAAGACCCATGCGGTAAAGTTCGTTTAAGTGGTAGTTCAGGTCTGTAGGGGACTTCCCAAGGAGCCTTGCTATGCTCTTCTGGACCGCTCCGGGGTGGTCCATGATGTACTGAAGTATCTTTCTCTTGACCGGGGAGAGGTAGTTGAAGTCCTCCGGCATCTTCCTGTCAATGGGGTAGAAGACCTTGTATTTTCCCACTTTCCTAGACCTCACGAGCTCCTCCCTCTCAAGGATCCTCAGGTGGTGTATCAGCGTGCCGTTTGTGAGACCAAGGTCTTTCTTTATGTCGGAGAAGGTGGCGTAGGGCTTTGCCTTTAAGTACCCCAAGATCTCCCACCTAATCCCGCTCTCTATCTTCTCCCGCTTCAGCTTTGAGTATAGCGGGAAGAAGAGGGTAAGGAGGCGGTATTTCAGCGCCTCCCTCCTCAGAATCTCAAAGACCAGGAAGAACCCTATGGCTCCCTGCGTGACGATAAGAAGCAGTCCAACTCCCCCGTCGCTCCCCTCCTCATCGGGGACGTTGGGGGTCATGACCACATCTTCATTACCCGTAGGGGGATTCTCAACCCCTGAAGAACCATCGTTTTCACTTCCCCCCTCGGGGGTTTCAGTCCCTGCTCCCCCTTCCTGAGGATCTCCTCTGTCATTCTCTGCAGGTGCTTGGGACTCTTCCTCCCCGGGGCTGTCTTCCTCAGCAGGGAGGGGATCATCCGTAGTGCCGCCGTCCTCAGAAGGAATATCCTCCCGGGGCTCTTCAATTAGGCAGGGGTTGGGGAGTGTCACCTCGTTGTTCCCCTCTTCGCTCTCGGGGAGCTCTCCTTCAGGGTCCAGAACTATCCTGATCTGGCTATATCTGAGGGAGGGGAATACAGATACGGATATCTCCGTTTCCTCCCCTGGCTGGATGGCAGGAGTGTTTCCGTCCACTATGAGTACCTCATCGTAAAGCACCTGGTATCTGATCCCTGGGAGGGTCTCTACACCCTCGTAGTACACCGTGGCGTTGACCCTCACCTTCCCCTCGCCCTCCACAGCGCTAGCCTCTCTCAGCCCCACATCCACGAATACACCTTTGACCTTCATAGAGAGCTCGTTGTTCTTAAGGTTACTGTCCACCTCCTCGCCCAGGATTCTCACGTTCGCTTTTAACGTCCTCTCCTCTTCTCCGCATGGGAAGGAGAATGTGTATCGCAGGACATCCCCCTGGGAGAGGGAGGGGAGTCTCTTTGAGTATATAATCTCCTCATCAAGCCAGACGTTCAACTGACCTCCAGTTAAGGGCCCGCCAAGGTTGCGGATGGTGACCTCCCCTCTTGCGCTCCGATTCAAGACGGGGAGGTCCAGCAATCTCAGGCCGTCAACCGCTATATCGTAGAGCTCCCCATCGGACACTATCACAGTTATATTGATCTTCTGAGCGTTGCCGGCGGTATCCTCCACACCAGTTTCAACAGAATAATACCCCCCTCCTTCGTCCCGGGCGGCTACCCTTATGGTTCCGTCAATGTAGGTGACCTTCCCCGGGACGGGTAATAAAGCGTCACCACTCTGCCTGAAAACCCTCGCAGAAATGGATCCGCCGTCGATACCAGCATGGGGGTCCTCCGCGGAGAAAGTGAAGTTGATGTGGTCCCCCTCCCTTTCAAACCCCAGGAATCTAACCTCCGGGGGTTTGGAGTCCACCCTCAGCTTAAAGGTTAGGTCTTCTGAGAGAGTGGCACCGTCAGGAAGGTTATCCATAGATAGGGCACAGTCGAGTATGCCAGTAGTTGAAGGGGTTACAAGCGTGAGGTCAAAGCTTCCGGAGAAGGGGACAGAGTCCTTGATCCACCACCTCCAGTTGGTTAAAGAAGAGGAGAGCAGGGTGAAGTTGAAGTCCTTCATGCGGCTGTAGAAAGAGCTTACATTACCGTTCGCCTTAAGGTGGTAGAGCCTTATGTCCCTCAGCGTTATCTTCTCCCTACCCCTCACCCATCCCCTTGACACATCCTCGCCTCTCTCGTTGAGAACACCTCCCTGCCAGTATATCATTATTTTCTTGGAGAGGTAGAACGCATCTCTGAAGAGGTACTCCCTGCTGCCCCCCGTTGAGTTTGTCAGTTTGAGCACCAGGCTGTAATTGCCCTCTGCCATCTCCCAGTGGGGAATGAAGGTGAAGTTGAGCATCCATGAGCCCTGCTGGGAGAGGAGCTTCACGCTCTCCTGAGGTATGGTTAAGAAACCTTCCGCCTCTGAGGTATCAAGGATAAAGGAGCGCAGAAATCCGCCTCTTATGGTGATAGAATAGCGCACGTGGGTGAAGGTAAGGTAAAGCTCGGATGGGTCCAACATCTCAAAGGTCAGAGTGAGGTTGTACGGGTAGAGGGGATAGACGGTATTCTCGTCGGTGGAGCCTATGCTGATATAGACGCCATCTGCTACGAAAGAGCTACTCCCGCCCTCCCGGCTCTCTTCAATAGAGGTGCCTTCGCTTAGAAATGGAATAATGGCTATCAGGAACATAAGAAGCATAGCTGGAATCGCATTAAGCCTTTCTTTAGAGGTGTGGCATCTCATAGACCCACTTACCTGACCTTTGTCCAAGTTATTCTTATCCTACCACCCTATTTAAAGATTCTTAGAAGATGAGTGGTTGTGCCCGGGGGCAAAAAAAGGGCACAACCTTATTCCCGCATTCCTAATAGAGGTTTTATTAGCAGGGATACCTCCTTTCAAGGGGGGCTTAAACACAGGAGGGGCCTGATGTTAGGGGGCATGCCTTGAAAGGAGGCATCTTTTCCCGCCGTATTGATAGGAATTAAAGGAGAGTATATAAGAAAAGTTGAAAAAAAATCGTAGCCTTATATAAGCGTTGTGGCCTGCTAAAAACCACATTTTCGCTCTAAAAAGGGAGGATGAGGCGGAATTTCTCCCCCAAAGAGGTGGGGACGTGCACCCCTTCCCTCCAAAGCCTCTTTAAGTATTCAAGATTCCCGAAGTTGTGTATGGGGAATGCATGCCTGGGCTTTAATGCGTCCAGAGCCTCTTCAAACCCTCCCAGGTGCGGTAGCCTCGGATCCGCCACAAGGAACGCCACGTCCACCAACTCTTTTGAAACCTCCTTCAAAATGCTCTTCCATTCCTCTATAGCCTTCCTTATATCTTCCTCCTCATCCCCGGGCCAGGCCCACAGTGCAAGGTCGCCTGCGAAGAAGACCCTACCACCATTTGGCCCTTCAATGAGATAGGCCACCCCCTCGTCGGTGCTTGGATATGTCTTCAAGGAGAGTCCCCCAGGGAGCTCTCTTTCATCCCGCACCTTGACCTTTATGGAGGGGGTGAGCAGCTTTTCTTCGCTCTCTGGGACATCAGGGGGTAGGACGAAGAGCTCCACCCCGGGGAGGGTCCGGACTGCAATATCGAAATGGTCACCGTGGGCATGAGAGAAAAGGGCCACCGTGCTTCTCCCGGAGAGGGCTCTAACTGTCAGTTCCCTCACCGCCCTCCCGCAAACCTTCTCAGAATAGTCGAAGAGGAGCGTCATCTCACCGCATGCCACTACAGCGGTGCTGTGACAGATGAGGTACACCTCCACGGGCATCCCTCACAGAGAGGACCTCAGTCTTCCCCCATCAACCGGTATCATGCTGCCGCATGTGTAGGAGGCGTAGTCGCTCGCTAGATAGGCAG
>Ga0190360_1000993_pt1 | contig 15087 bp, 10 predicted proteins | sample 48721834_MG_FD_161271 | JGI IMG/M metagenome (GOLD analysis project Ga0190360, IMG submission 161271) | Hydrothermal vent microbial mat bacterial communities from Southern Trench, Guaymas Basin, Mexico - 4872-18-3-4_MG | ecosystem: Environmental > Aquatic > Marine > Hydrothermal vents >... | reverse complement strand
GGTTGAATAATAAATTTCTTCCTTATTTTCTGACGTTCAGTTAATCGTTGAAAAGAAATTGCATTTCTGTTCTGTTATTATTTTGAGTATTTTTGAAAAGTTTTCAGGTTCCTGATAACCAAGAAGACGAGCCACTTCATTTCCTGAAGCATCGAGGAAAATGAAGGTTGGCACTCCGAATATGCCGAATTTTTTAATATAATAAGGGGACTCAGGGGAATTTATATCAATTTTTACAAGAGCAAGATTCTTGCCCACACAATCCCTTTGAATAGCATTTATAACCGGAATCATGCTTCTGCAAACAGGACAATTTTTACTGTAAAATTCTATAAGTACAGGTTTGTTTTTAGGGATAAGAGTTAATTCGTCTGTCTGGAAGGGAGTTTGAAGAGATGGTTCTTCAGTTCCTGGAATAGTTTCCCCTGTTGCGCATTCTTCATTAATCCCACATAAAGGGTTATTTTCTGGTGTTGTAATTTTGTTTTCCTGTTGTGCGCTACGGCTTGTAGTTATTTTTTCTACCTTGTTTTCTTTAATTAAAGTGGGTTCAAAAAAGGAGATTTTGTTGATTATTAGAAGAACTCCCATAACAGCAAGAATTGCTCCCATTGTTTTTTCTATTGCAGGGATCCATTTTCTTGCCTTTTTAAAGAGTGCCATAAAAGGCTGGAAGAAAATCGCAAGTAAAATAAGAGGAATTGTAAATCCAATTGAATAAACCAGAAGATAAAATCCTCCCTGAACAACGTTAGTTGTGGAAATCGCAGTGTAGGTAAGGATGGAACCAAGAACGGGTCCAAGGCAGGGAGACCATCCAAAGCCAAAGAAAAATCCTATTAGAAAAGAATTTAGTATTCTTATATTGGACTTTACAGTTTCAGGACCGAGCCTTTTTTCGTAGTCAAGGAAATTTACGTTTAAGTATCCAAGAAATTTAAGTCCAAAGAGGAAGATAAGCAATCCCCCGAGCTGTCGTAATATTTCCCTGTTTTTAACGAAAAACGAACCAAGAGCTGTTGCTGACATGCCCATTAACACAAAAACCACCATAAGTCCAAGACTGAAGGCCACACCATTAATGAAAAAAGACAGGCGTTTTCTTACATCATGTGCAATTTCTTCAGCCCCTTCTCCCACAAGCAAAGAGATATAAACGGGAAGCAGGGGAAAGATACAGGGCGTAAAGAAGGTTAAAAATCCTGCAGTGAATGCGACTGTAATAGAAAAATCCATTTCTGCCTCTCCTATAATAAATTGATATGAATTTAATTATAACACAAAAGGTCTAAATTTATTGGACCGTATAAGTCTATAACATAGGTAAAATACCTGTTTTCTCACATCTTTTTCCGAACTTTTCCAATTAAATTTACAGGCTTTACAAGGGAGAATGAATTCTTCCTATAAATAGAATTGCCCCTGTTTTTCTATGAAGTATAAAGAAAATGAATGGGTGATCTGCTTTAAATACTGGAATTTTCCCTGGCACCATAGAGGTCACCTTAAAACTTACTCCGGTGGTTGCTGTGGCTTCGGTTCCTTCTTCATCAACTTTTATAAAAGCCTGATGAATTACGTTCGATATATAAAGGTCTCTTTTTCCTGTAATTCCTGAAAAATTTGCCTCTTTTTTGAATGCAGTGATCATTCCCATATCTGACAGGACTGGAACAAGCTCATATCTTTCTTCCATCTCAAATCTCGGGATATATACCTTAACCTCTCTTTTGTGAATATTAACAATACATTTATTTAATGAATCAAGAGATAGGTCTTTCTCAATAGATAATATCCCGTTTATCTGTCTTGGGAGCAAAATTATCATGGATAATTCATCGCCTGAGTAGGGAAGTTCCAGACACTGAACTTTTTTATTCTCAAAATAACCAAATTTATTCTTCTGATACATCATAGGAACTCTAATGGTTTTTTCAGCAGCAATAAAAAATTTATCTTCTTTTGTATTGTTCCTGTCAAACTTTAATTTCCAGAGCCCCCTGAAGTAAATAGCGGTTGTTATTATTAATCTGGTAAGATAGGAGACGTCTCCCTTTGTTAGAAGTTCCTTTATTTTTCCTGCTGTTTGTTTTTCTACCCATTTATTAATCATTTCTCTCGCTTTTTCCGGTGAGGAGGAAAAGTCAACCTGAAACAGGATGTTTCCATAGAAGTTTTCTACAAGAGAGGCATAAGTCTTTAAAATTTCGAAATTTCTTTGTAACCACAGGGCAGTTGCAATTCTCAGGGTTGAAGAATCCCTATTTGCTTTTTTAAGGGTGCGTATCAGACAGGAAAGGTCCCTATGAAAATTTTTCTGTGGAAGGTAGAAGTTAAGAGCGGTTAACATTTCAGACTCAGTTTTTCCCCTTGCCCCTGCAAAAGCTAATGCCAGTGCTTGCGTTACATTAAAAGGAGAAATAAAAACATTTTCCTTTCTCTTAGTAGAAATTTCTGTGTAAAGTTTTAAAGCAAAGGAATTGTTTGAGTTCACAATATTTTTAAGCTCTGCTTTACAGCTCATAGGGGTTCTCTTTGTTGCATAAGTTGTTTTTAGGGTAAAAGCAAGAAAAAGAAGCAGGATGGTAATAAACCTTATTTTTCTTTTCTGCATGTTTCCCCTCCATAAGAAATCACCTATTGAAAGTATAGCACTGAGAGTTAAAATATTCTTGGATATGAGGTTAAAAAATTACATAATGTTAACAGTTTTTTCAATTTCCTTCGCATATGTGGAGTCGGCTGTAGTGGTTTACCTGAGGAGTTTAGCTGGAAAGTTGATGGATATATTCCCGATGCCCTTTCTTTCTCCCATGATTTCAGCTATAGAACTCGGGAGGGAGGCTTCCACAATTTTAATTTTGATTGCTATTGGATATATTGCGGAGAAGACTCCAGTTAGAAGGTTTTATGCTTTTCTTTATGTCTTTGGACTATGGGACATTTTGTATTATGCGTGGCTGAAGATTTTTATCGGGTGGCCTCAGAGCATATTTGATTTTGATTTATTATTTCTAATACCTCTTCCCTGGATAGGTCCGGTGATTTCTCCTGTGTTAATTGCTTTAATTTTTTGTTTTACAGGAAGTCTTGTTCTTTTAAAAGAAGGTGAAGAATTCCATTTTAAATTAATTGATGGAATGATGGTTATTTTCGGAGGACTTATTTTAATCCTGAATTTTTTGCTTTCTTCTATAGAAATAGTGGCAATTTCTGGAGTAAAGGGATTGGAAAGCTTTCAACCTCATTCTTTTAACTGGGAAATTTATCTTGTGGGAATAATTCTTTTATTTTTGGGTCTTTTCCTTCCTGTTTTAAGATTTTATAAAGGCCTGAAAGTTAAACAGTAGTATCTTTCATAAATAAAGTGCTCCAGTTATGAAAAATATTTTCAGGAAATCCTGCGGTTTTCAGCAGTTTTACATATAAATCAAGGGGATTGGATGGTTTATCCTTAATTTCATAGCCCAGGGTTGAAATGGGAATCGGATAATCGCTTCCGAAAAACAACCTTTCTGCAGGAAAGTTATTCAGTATTTTTTTTATATAGGGTATTCTTGTTGGTGTAGCCAGCGCTGATACATCTGCATACAGATTCCATCCTCTCTTTTCTCTTTCATTAAAAAGTTCTATGAGATTTAAAAAATGCTTTTCATATGGTGCATCAAATACCCAGAAATATGGAGTTGCACAGTGAGCTGCAATTATTATGACCCCTTCATCAAGAGCTGAAACTAAATATTTCGGGTCGTTATATTCATTAAATTTTTTGTCGCTGGTTGGAATTGCGTATTCAGGACCCGTGTGTATAAGAACTGGAAGTCTGAGTTCAGCTATCTTTTTCCAGTATTTTACAAGAATTTCAGAGGCGGGATTGAACATCTGTGATGAGGGTATAAGTTTTATCAGAGAAGCTCCTTCTTCCTTAGCCTTTTCCAGAAGTTCAATGGCATCCTTTCGGTAGGGGTGTATTGAATACCCTTTTAATATCCTGTCGTTGGAAGATGAAAACTCTTTTATTAAATCGTTTGAAACGAATAGATTTGTAAGGTCTTTTCTGAGATTCCCATTTTCGTCGTAAACTTCGTCCAGAGCAAGCAGGACAACTTTTTCCACTTCAGTTGAAGAATTAATTATATTTTCCAGATGGGAGACTATTTTTTCCTCTGTTATTGGCTGGAAAAGGTGTCCTATCATTGCTTTCATTGCAAAAAAGGCAGCTGTATTTTCGAACTTTGAGGACCAGTAAGCCTTTCCGTCTTCCCTGTAAGGAGCACCAATATGCATGTGTATGTCAACTATCATTCTTTTCCTCTCCACATATTGATGCGACATCTCAGCATTTCCTTGAAAATTTTCAGTATTACTCCAGGACGTGCCATTGTGGATTTTCCCCTTATCCTGGGAAAATAATCTGTTCCAAACTGAAGAATTTTGAAGCCCTTTCTTTTTGCCTTTATTAAAAGTTCTGCGTCTATAAAAGACCCTGTTGAAAGGAGATGTATATTTTGTATAACTTCCTTTTTTATTAGCTTGCATGCAAAATTCACATCTCTTACTTTAAGCCCGAAAAGTAGTTTTATTAATAGATTATAAATGTTCGAATACAGAATTCTTATAAATCCTTCACTGGTTCTATCAAACCTATAGGCAAACACTATATCGGCATCGTAGGTTTCCATAATTTCCAGAGCATATAGAAGAGCTGAAGGAAGACAGGGTAGATCACAGTCTGTATAAAAAATAACATCTCCTGTTGCAAAAGAAAGCCCCCTTTTTAGAGTGTAGCCGAGCTTCATGTTTTTTTCATTCCTGTAATGTGATAAAGGGTATTTTCTTGCGAGTTTTTGTAGTATTTTTGGCGTTCTATCTGTAGAAGAATCATCAACTATTACAAATTCGTGGGCAATTTTGTGGGAGGAAAGAGTTTTTTCTATTCGACTTACAGTATTTTCAAGATTTTCCTCTTCATTATATGCTGGAATCACAACTGTTAACTTCATTTTAAATTATCCTCAATATCTTTTAATTTAGTTAATTCCAGTTTTAGAGTTTCCGCAGGATCAAAATATAAGTAAAAATCTATGGGACCTCTGCTCTCAGCTGCGATAATTTTATACCATCCCGGTGTATCAATCCAGATAATGGGGCTTAAAGGCTTTCGGGTTCCATTTTTTGATACAAGAATTCCCTTAAATTCAGCTGAGAGTTTGTAAACTCCTGGAAACAAATAAAAGAAATTACTTTCTTTTTTGTTTTTTGAAAATTCGGGGTATATCCTCTGGGAAAGATAAAAATATCTAAGGTCAAAGCCGTCTGCCATATAGTTTTTTTGAAAATCTTTCGTAATGGATTCTCGAAGGATAGCGGCTTTACTTTTTATAAGAGAAAGCTTTTCTTTTGCCCTTGGAACATTTCTTGATTTCATATAGAGTTCTGCAAGCATCCTATTAGCCTCAAAGGAATAAAATTTATCTCTGGAAACTTTCTCAAGAAAATGAATTGCTTCATAAGGATAGTTTTCAATAAGTATCTGAGCGAGATTTAAGGGGGAGGTTGTTAAAACAATGTTTAGAAACGCACCCTTTGATTTTACTCTTATTTTTCCTGTTCCTTCCGGGGGTGTTTCGCATTGATAAAAAACATTATCTTTAATATTTTTCCATTTGTTTAAGCTGGTATAAACGCTATATTTTCCTCTGGAAAGTTTCTGAATCAGGATGCAAATTTTACCTTCGCCAGTGCTGAAATAAAGCTTACTGTAAGATTTGTAGGGTTTAAGAGAAATAATAACTGAATCTTTGACATAATGGTTTCCAGGAAAGAGGAATTTTGACTTCCCGGGCAATTTAACAAGTACAGGATACTGAATTTGAGGTTTTCTTGCCGGGAAGTTTCTTTTATAGAGGGAAAGTGGATAGTCAAGCACGTATTCTGGAATATGATGTTCCTTCAGTTCGAGGACTGAATTATACCCTGCCATTTTATTTTTTAGGTCTTCGCAAAATTGCATATATTTACTCTGTGGCCAGCAAAAATAATCTTCATAGAATCCATAAACGAAAAATTTTGGTCTTTTAAAATTCAAAACAAATTTAGGGTAATTCAGGAATTGTTTACTTTCCAATCTATATGCATGGTATGATATAACAAGGTTGTTATCAGGTAGGCTATTTTTAATAAAATCATTCATTATCTCTATATTTGTTTTACCCACCGTAAGCCAGGTTGCGGCTCTAAATGATGGAATTGCCTCAGGTAAAACAAAAATTATAGCAAGGGCAAGAGCCAATATCCTTTTCTTTGATAGTTTTATTAATGCGTATCCAGCATAAAGAGAGATGTAAGGAAAAATGTATACAAGATACCTTGGGCCATAAACCTTTGAAATGCACAGCATAAAAGTATAAATTAAGGGGAAGGCAAGAAGAATAATATGGGTTTTCCATTCTTTTTTAAACGCCATGATTATTCCAGCGATTGCTAATAGCAGAATTCCATAGCCAGTATATTTAAGCAGGTCTTTTGCTACAAATGTGTAGGTATGAAAAACAGGAACAATATAACCCCCTGTAAAATTTTGCGCTCCGGTAAAAGTCTTTATTAAATTCTTGTAATCGATTATGCAAAAAGGGCAGGTGACTGCAAAAAAGACAATAGATGCAATTCCTGCTAAAAAGAGATTTTTAATTTTTTCTCTGGTTTTTTCCTTTTTAAATAAAATGGCTAAAATTAGTGGGGCAGAAGATATAAAGAAATATTTGGAAGAAACTGATAGCCCCACAAATAGCGAAGCGAGATATAGAAATTTTTTATTTTCACTTTCAAAATACTTAATACTGAAATAGACGGATAGAAAAACCATAAGGTTTACCAGGCTATCAGGCTTTGCCAGTCTTGAATTAATGACATCTATGTAAGAAAAAGTAAGGAAGAGAGATGAAATTAGAGCAGTGTCTTTATTAAATTCTTCGGAGGCTAATTTGTAAAGAAAAATGAAAATAATAAGTGTAAACAACACAGATAACAATCTGCCGGTAACATAGACGTTATGCCAGAAATGAACGGAATTCAAAAATCGGTCAATATCAGGGTAAACTCCCAGAAGAAATAAGGTGTAATATGCAACTTTTTGTGCAGTGATAGAGGCATAATAATAAAGAGAAGGATAAGCAAATTCCTTCTGTTCTAAGGTGCCTCTTTCCCACATATATATTGAATTTGAGAGGATGTTTCCCTCTGCAGGGGTTCTTTTTTCTATGTAGGATAGAGTGCCTGCAAGCCTTAGAATCGTAGCAGTTGCGAAAATCAAAATAAGGATTTTTTTATTAAGATTTTCTATCATAGAGCAAGTTTATATGATGGCACAATTTCCGTCAATAAATAGTTTAACTTCTTTGAGGTTTTTGAAAATGAAGTTCAGGGCGACAAAATTCTATCAGAGCCCTATTTTGGCCATCGCTTTTGCAATTGAGTGGGCTTTTTTTAGAGGCGGAGGGATTTTGTTTGTAGAAATTTCAAAATAAATTTTCAGGGCGCTTTCAAGGGAAATTAAATTGCCAGGAGAAATATAGATAGGTTTTTTCCAGTTTTTTCTGCATACAGCAGCTCCTTCATTTTCTATAAGTCTTATTCTTTCCTTGCATGCAGAGGGTAATCCCCTCATTGGGTTTTTTGAAAACCCTATTGTAGAAATTTCGGTTTTTACCCCCACAAAGACGGCAAGACCTGCTTTTAATGGGTGTAATCTTCCATTGCCGTCAACGAAGATTAAATCGGGTGGATGCTTTAATTTTCTGATTGCAGATACCATCCAGGGCCCTTCTCTGAAGGCAAGGAAAGTAGGCACATAAGGGAAGTAAACTTTGCCCGATATCATTGCTTTTTCGGTGATTATTCCTTCTGAGTTCATGGAGACGGCCACGCAGAAAATGTTATCGTCTTTATAATGACAATCCACTCCTGCAATTATTTCTACGTTTTTTGGTTCGGATTCTTTGAAGAGCTTAGCGTATTTCAGCTGGATTGCCTTTAATTTTTCCAGGTCAAAAAACTTCAATTTTTACTTTAGCTCCGCAGAAGAAACTTTTTCCTCGTTTTATCAGCTCCCTTGAAAACATAGATTTTATATTTAACTGGACAAGTTTGAAGTTTTTAAGCAACGTCCATCTTCTTAAAGGCACTTCAAAGGTTTTTTCTCCATTTAAGTTCATTTTTCTTTTTATGCCCTGAAATTCAAATATTAAGGGACCCTTGCCCTTTAACCAAAATCTTATTTTTTTGGCCTCCAGGGGTAGGGCAAGCACGATTTCAGATTTTGAATTGCCCTTTAGTAAAATATACCTTTTTTCTATTCCATAGAAGTTGTCATCGAGATGATAAAGGAAAATTTTGCCATAAGGAACTCTAAAGGCATGAGGATTTATATTGGTTGGTAATGAATTTATCTGGGTCATTTCCACGGGAAATAAATCTCTGAATCCCATTTTTCCGATTGTAGCAGGGAAAGAAGATGTGTAAATAGGCGCTAAATATAGCGGGTAAAGGAAGAGGATGGCTATCCAGGAGGGTTTATAAAACCATTTCGCTGCATAGGGTATGAGGAATATAAACAAGGGATAAATGTTAGGAAAATATCTATTGCCAAGACAGCCGCCTCCTCCTATAAAGTTATCAGGCATCAGGGAAATTGAAGATAAAATGCCAATAAGTATTGAAAGGAATAAAAGCCAGGGTTTTAGCCCTCCGCCTCTAAACGCCACCAGAATAAGCAAAGCAGGAAGAAAATATATAAGGAGTCCGGCAAATCTGCCTGTGAAGAAGTAATAGAGGTTTAAAATAAATACTTTTGGTGTAAGATAAAACCTTTGCCAGTAGTCTTCGGTGGTCATTAGATTACCCTTTTTAAATGTTATTTTCTTGCTTTCGTAGGGGAAATGGTAGTAGAAACTTCTTCTCTCTCCTCCCATATAGTTCCATTCACCTGTATGAACTTTTTCTATTAAAAAGAATGTTCCTACCGAAGATACAAATATGACACCTAAAAGAACGCTTTTAAGAATTTCTTTCCATCTAAAGGAAAAAAATCTCACACCAATTAGAGGAAGGGCGAACAGAGCGTTTGTCAGTTTTGAAAATGTAAAAAATCCGAGTATAAAAGCAGCCAGAGCTGGATAAAGAAACTTTTCCTTTTCAAGGCCCCAATACAGAATAATCAGACCAAGTGAAAAATTGAAAAATTCCGTTGAAATCCAGAGTGAATACCCCCAAATAACTGATAAAAACATTACGCTTAGAGCAATTAATAGGGATGTGTTCGGAGAAAACTTTTTTCTGGAAACAGAATAAATAATTAGAAGGTCTATTAGCAAGAGAATAGCCGCCAGGACAAAAAATCCCCTGTTTTTGAAAATACGAACAAATGGAGCAGTTATCAAAGGATAAGCATAAGACTTTGCAAAAAATATTCCTTTTTTGGTTTTCTTTAGAAAAATTCCCTGGGGAAGACCACCATAAAACTCCGACGTTCTCATCAGGTCTTCTTTTGCGTAAACAAGGTCTCCGTCAAAGGCAATAGAATAAGCCATCATGTAGTAGACTGCTTCGTCATCAAAAAATCCATGGTTCTGATATGTTTCTACTTTAAAACGAAGAGAAAAAGCAAGAAAAAAAGCAAACACTAGGATAATTATTCTTTTGGCTTGTCTATCATCCATTTTGCTTCCTTTTCAGGAGTTGGGTTGGATTTTTATGAAATGTCAAATGTGAAGACCTGACCCCTTTAATCATGGAATAGCTCCCTTGCTGAGACGGAATAGACTCTGGAGGAACCATCTTCTGGCATGCTTACTCCGTATATGTAATCTGCTCTTCTCGCTGTAGTAATGTTATGAGTTATGAAAATTATCTGAGTTTCTCTTTTCAATTCTTCCAGCAGATTGAGTAGGTTTGTAAGGTTTGGGATATCCAGAGGTGCATCCACTTCGTCAAGAACCATAAATGGTGCCGGCTTTATCCTGAAAAGGGATATGTGGAAAATCAAAGAAAGAAGTGCCTTTTCTCCTCCGGAAAGCATGGACAGATTCTGTTTTCTTTTTCCAGTAAATCTTGCTTCAATCTCCAGGCCCTTTTCAGAAATTGATATATTTGCCTCTCCATCCTGTATTATAGAAGCAAAAAGGCCAGAAAATTCTTTACTGAGTTGCTCAAAGGTCGCCTTAATTTTTTCTCTATAAATTTTTTCCATTTTGTCAGCTGCTTCTCTCGCTTTGTCAATAGACTGTTCTAAGTCCTGCTTCTGGGTTTTTATAAATTCAAGCTTTTCCCGTATTTCCATTTCCTCCCTTTCTGCAGCGAAATTCAAATCTTCAAAGGAGTTTCTTTCATTTTCTTTTTTTTCTATTTCCTTTACAAGTTCTTCTTCCTGAAAGTCATGATACAGCTGTAGTTCCTCTAATGTTTTACCTGTTTTTTCCCTTGCTTCCTGCCTGAGGAAATATAATTTTTCGTTTATCTGAGCCATTTCCACGTCAATTTCTTTGGTTCGCGCCTTAAGATCTTCTTCTTTCCTCCTCAAACTTGTGAGTCTTCTTTCTACTCTTGTAATTTCATTTTCAAGGTTCTGACTTTCCTCCAGAAGTCTTTTAAGCTCTTCTTCAACTTTGCTTAAGGATTCTGAAGTTTCTTCCATTTTCTCTTCCATGGATTTTAAATCCTCTTCTGCTTTTTTTACCTCTTCCTTGAAATGGTTAATTCTTGCTGAATTCTTTTCTTTTTCCCTGAGTGTGGAATCAAGGTTTCTTTTTAATCTCTCTATTTCCTTGCCAAAATTCACTATTTTTTCGTTTGAAACAGCCAGCGCAGTTCTCTTTTTGCTTACTTTTTCCCTTGAATTGTTAACTTCTTCCTCTTTTTTTAGATTTTCCGTTCTTATAAGTTCAAGTTTTTCAGAAAGCTCGTTAATTTCTTGCTCTGATACCGTAAATTCAGGTTCTTCTTCTAATTCGTATATCTCCTCCTCTATTTTGTTTAATCTTTCCTGGAGTTTCAAAATCCTGTTTTTCTGTTCTTCAGACCTTTTCAGTAACTGAGAAAGATTTTTTTCTTCTAATATAATATTTTGCTGAAGATTTTTAAGCTCTTTTTCCCTGGTTTGTATTTTCTCTTCAAGTTCTTGAAGCGATTCTGTTGTTTGTGCAAGTTCTTTTTCTATTTTTTCTGCTTCAAGCTTTAAAGAAAGAACCCCCTTCTCCTCGCCTTTTATCCTTAAAACCCCTTCTGGATATATAACTCCTTCTGGGAAAGCAACCGCCTTTCCTGTTTTTTCCCATATGTCTACAGCCTCTTTTATGGTATTTCTCCAGAGTGCATCTCTGAAATTAGTTTTTGCACCGGCGATATTTGAAAATTCTTCTCTTTCCCAGTGTTTTTGAAGAAGATAAAATCCAGGCGAGAGCTCTTTACCGCTCTGAAATGGAGTGCTTTTTAATTCCCTTTCCCAGAGTAATTCAGCAATGTCTGCATATTCCTGTTTTATTTCTATGTCTATTTTTGGAAGACTCTGACCCTTTAATGCTTTCTCTATAACGTTAAAAGCTCTTTGAAGGTTAATCTTCCTGTCTTTGAGTCCCCTGTATTTCCCTTTAAGTTCTGAAAGCAAGTCTAACAGGGCATCCCTTTCTTTTTTCAGTGAGTTTACCCTTTCTTTTTGTCCTTCAACATCTATTTTCTCCTGAAGGGTTTCAAGTTGTTCTTCAATTTTGTCCTTTTCATACCTCAGGGTTTCCAGTCTCTTTTTTCGTTCGCTGGCGGCTTTCCTCTCCTGAGAAAGAACCGTTTGTTTTTCTTTTAGATCAGTTAATACTGAAAGATAGTTCTTTCTGGCAATTTCTGCTTTCTCTTCTTTTTCCCTTAATTCAGATTCAAGTTTTTTTAATTCAGCGCTGATTCTGGAATAATTCATTTTTTCATTTTCCCTTTCCTTTTCCAGGTCTGAAATTCTACGTCCAAGGGAAGAAATTCTGTTCTCAAATTCCTGAGCTTTTTGCTGTAGATAATTTATTTTTTCTTTAGAAGATGTAACAAAGTCTCTTTTTTCAAAAAGACGTGGTTTTATCCTGGTTTCTATGTTTTTCAACTCGCTTCTGCGAACTTCAAGTTCGTTCATTTTTTCAAGGATTTCTGCTCTTTTGACACTTAACTCCTTTGCCTTTTCTAGGTGAGATTCTTTTTCTTGCCTGAGTTTTTCCATATTGCCGGAGATTTTTTCTGCCTCATTCTGGAGTTTTTCAAGTCGGGATTGATACCTTTTCAATTTTTTTATGAGAAGGCTGGAATATAGTTCCTCAATTTCTCTTGAGAGCTGTCTGTATTTTTTCAGTGTTTCAAGCTGCTCCTTTAGTTTTTGATGAGTTTGTTCAAGTTCAGTTTCCCTCATCCTTACTACTCCCAGTTCCTTTTCGGTGTCCCAGATCTTTCGCAGTGCTTCTCTTCTTCTTTCCTTATATTTCCTTACTCCTGCAGCAGCTTCGAGAAATATCATTCTTTCTTCGGGCGACATTTTTAAAAGCTGTTCTACCTGACCCTGTTCTATAACCACATATTCCCTCGCTTCTACTCCAATTTCCCATAATTTGTCCTGTACATCTTTTAATCTTACTATTTCGCCGTTGATCAGAAACTCGCTTTCGCCATCGCGGTAAACCCTTCTGCCCACAGTGATACTTTCCTCATCTTCCACAAAAGTAAGCTGAACTTCAGCTCTTGCAAGAGGTGCCCTTGTCCTGGAGCCCTTAAAAATAACATCTCCCATAGTTTCGGCTCTCAAAACAGAGCCCTTTCCTTCTCCCATGGCCCACAGAATTGCATCTACAATATTGCTCTTTCCTGCCCCATTTGGTCCAATGATTGCAGTTACACCTGGATGTAATTTTATAAGAGTTCTTGAGGGGAACGATTTGAAACCACTTAAAAGAATTGAATAAAGATACATAGATATATTATGCCATTTATTATGGTATATTTCATATATGGGAAATTTTAACATTGCTGAAGAAGTTAGAGTAGAGGAAAGATTCTGGCATTATGTGCTTGAAAACCTTCCAAACAGAGTTTTTGTCCTGGATAGAGAGGGAAGAATAATATATGCAAATAGAGCTGGCCTTGCAGGAGCTTATCTTGAGGATGTTAAAGGCAGGAAATTTTATGAGGTTGTTTGTGGAACTTCCGAGCAGCCGGAGGGATGTAAAATTAAAGGGAAAAAAGGATGTATAAGATTTGAATTTAAGGGAAAATCAATGGTGGGGTTATACAATAAAATAGAAAATGGCTTTATCCTTTCGATTTTTGAAGAATTTGAGCGAGAGGATGTAGATGAATTAATTCTGATGATAAGACATAGTCTCGGGAATGCAGTTAACTCTATTAAAACTTCAATTCAGGTTTTGAGGGATTTTTACGAGAAACTATCTGAAGAAAAAAAGATAGAGTTTATTACAAGAATAATGGAAGATGCTGGAAGGCTGGAAAGATTACTTGCTCATCTAAGAGACCTTTCCTATTTAGATAAACAGTCACTGAGGATTTTTAATATAAGGGAAACCGTAAGGGAATTTGTTAATTCTGCTCAGATAAGGTGTTTATCCTCGGGAATTGATTTCGTTTTTGATGTGGAAACCGATGACATTTACATAAATGGTAATCCTGACTGGCTTTATGAGATGCTTCTGGTCCTTCTTGAAAATTCATTTGAAGCTCTTCAGGATGCTAAAAAGAAAATGATAGAGTTAAAAGTTAAGAAAAAAGACAATAAAGTTCTAATATCCTTTTTTGATACAGGAAAGGGGATGTCAAGAGAAGTTATTTCAAAAGCGTTTAATGTTTTTTATTCAACCAAAAAAGGAGGTGAGGGTATAGGTCTTTTTCAACTAAAAAAGATGGTGGGGTTAATGAATGGACGGGTGTGGATAGAAAGTAAGGAAGGAGAATGGACAGAAGTATTTATAGAACTACCACTGGCTAAAAAATAATGTTAAAATTTCAATATGGGAAAGGTATTAATAGTTGACGATGACACTAACTTTCTTTTAAGTGTACAGGAAGGGCTTAAATTTTATCTCCCTGAAGTGGAACTTTTGACAGCTACCACAGGCGAAGAGGCATTAAAGGTAATGAAGAATAAAAATGTGGATGTTGTTGTCACTGACCTTAAGATGCCGGGCATGTCAGGACTGGAACTTCTTTCCGCATTATCAAGGAATTATCCTCAAACAGCAGTCATTTTCATAACAGCATATGGAACTCCCAGGGTGAAGACCGAAGCAGAGCGTCTCGGTGCAATAAAGTACATGGAAAAACCAGTTGAATTAAAGGAGCTGGCGGATGCAATAAAATCTTCTCTTGAATTAGCCAGGCAGGGTGGGAGAGTGCTTAGTAAGATTCCTTTACCCCTTGTTCTTGAAATGATAAATATTGAAGGTTCTAGTTTGACAGTAGTGGTGGAAAGTTCAGGAAGGAAAGGAAATTTACACTTCAAGAATGGAAAACTTATAAATGCTGAAACTGAAGATACTTTTGGTCTGGAGGCATTTAAGGAAATAGCAAAATTTGAAAACCCTGTTTTCAGGATGTTCCCCCTTAAGAAATCCTCTCAAATAATTGACAAACCTTTCGAAGAGCTTATAAGAATAGCAACTGAATGGCAGACGGTAGGCCATGCAGAGAAGAAAAAAGCTACTGGTGTATCTGAAAAACCTGCTAAAAGGGAAACTAAGGTTATGAAAGCTGACAATTTCATAATAAATAAGGTTTTAAAAAGTTTTACCGCTCTTGAAGCATTTAGGTATGCTTGTATTACAGATTCAAATGGTGAAATTTTGGGGGAGCTCGGAGAGAAGGTGAATCTGAAAAAGGTTTTAAATTTTATAATCTCAAATCAGGCTGCACTTTCTGAACTTTTCCCGAACGGAATTAAAATGGTAAGTCTCGAAGGCAGCGAAAAAATTCTGTTGATTTCCAGGGTAAACGGCGAGCTTTGGATTGCTCTTATGGTGGGAGGAGAAGTCAATCTGGGAATTGCAAGACACCTTT
>Ga0190360_1000991_pt1 | contig 15095 bp, 24 predicted proteins | sample 48721834_MG_FD_161271 | JGI IMG/M metagenome (GOLD analysis project Ga0190360, IMG submission 161271) | Hydrothermal vent microbial mat bacterial communities from Southern Trench, Guaymas Basin, Mexico - 4872-18-3-4_MG | ecosystem: Environmental > Aquatic > Marine > Hydrothermal vents >... | reverse complement strand
TGTTGTCTTGCCTAAAAATAGAGAGGACATTGTGTATAAGATGGAGAAGAATGGTCCTTTTATTTTGTTAGGATTGCTTGTTTTAGACAGATTAATGCCTATTTCTATTTTTGGTTCATTATTTGGCCTGGTTATATCTTTGATTAGTAGAATTTTTGGAATTAACTTTTAGTGGTTTTAAACTTTTTGGTTTAATTTAATTAAAAAAATATTGACATATTTTTTAAATACTATATTTTAATTTATTATATTTTTGCTAACAAAAATTTATTTTAATAAATTATGCCAACAATAAATCAATTAGTAAAAAAAGGAAGAAAGTTAAGAAAGAAAAAACCAAAAGCAGTTGTTTTGCGGAATATTTTTAATGCTCGAGAAAGGAGAAGAAAAACTTTACCAAAAGGGAATCCTTTTTTAAGAGGGGTGTGTTTGAAGGTAACTACAATGACCCCTAAGAAACCAAACTCTGCTTTAAGAAAAATTGCTCGAGTAAGACTTTCTAATGGTATGGAGGTTACTGCTTATATTCCAGGTATTGGTCATAATCTTCAAGAATATTCAGTTGTTTTGGTTAGAGGAGGAAGAGTTAAGGACTTGCCAGGGGTTCGTTATCATATTGTTCGAGGAGCTTATGATGCAAGTGGAGTAGAAGGCAGAAAAACATCCCGAAGTCTTTACGGGGTAAAGAAAGAAAAAACATCTGCCCCAAAAAAGGAGAGCAAGCAAGAAGAATAACTTAATTTTTGATTTATGAGAGGAAAAAGAGCAAAACCAAGAAAAATTGATCCTGACTTACGCTACAATGATGAAAAGGTAGCTAAGTTTATTAATTACTTGATGAGAAGAGGAAAGAAAAGTTTAGCAAGGAAAATTCTTTATCAAGCTTTTGATATTATTAAGGAAGCAAGTGGCCAAGATCCTTTAAAAATATTTTATCAAGCTATTGAAAATGTTGGCCCTAAAGTAGAATTAAGGTCTGCTCGTATTGGTGGAGCTAACTATCAGATACCAACACCAACTTCAGAAAGAAGAAGGTTTTATTTAGCTTCACGTTGGATTATTGAAGCAGCAAAATCAGCTAAAGGTAAACCAATGGCTGAAAAATTAGCTCATGAATTTCAAGAAGCAGCAAAAGGTCAAGGAGCAGCTATTACAAAAAGAGATAATGTTTACAAGATGGCTGAAGCTAATCGCGCTTTTGCACATCTTGCCCGTCGTTAATACTAGTTAAAGAAGCAATAATATGAGAGAATTCCCTTTAGAACAAATTAGAAATATTGGTATCATTGCTCATATTGATGCTGGTAAAACAACAACAACTGAAAGAATTTTATATTATACTGGCAAAAAGTATAAGATCGGAGAAGTCCATGAAGGTACTGCTGAAATGGACTGGATGGTCCAAGAAAGAGAAAGAGGAGTTACAATTACTTCAGCTGCAACTACATGTTTTTGGCAGCCAAGGTATAGTTCTTTGAAATATCAAATAAATATTATTGACACCCCTGGACATATAGATTTTACCGCAGAAGTTCAGCGATCTTTGAGAGTGCTTGATGGGGGTGTTCTTATTTTTGATGGAGTAGCTGGAGTAGAGCCTCAGTCAGAAACGGTTTTTCATCAGTCGCAAAAATTCCATGTGCCTTTAATTGCTTTTGTTAATAAAATGGATAGGTTAGGAGCGAGTTTTGAGAAATCTTTTGATTCAATTAGAGAAAGATTAACTAAATCAGCCTTTGCTATTCAACTTCCTATTGGGGCAGAAAGTCAGTTTAAAGGTGTTATTGATTTGATTGAAGAGAAAAGCTTTATTTATTTAGATGACTTAGGGAAAGAAATCAAAGAAGAGCCAATTCCTGAATCTTTAGTTAAAGAAGTAGAAGAAAAGAGAAAGGAGTTAATAGAAGCTATTGTTGTTAATCATGATGATTTAATGAATAAATATTTAGAAGGAGAAAAAATAACTCCAGAAGAAATAAGAAAAGCTTTAAGAGAAGAAGTTATTAAAGGAAGGATTATCCCAGTTTTGGTGGGATCTTCTTTGAAAAATAAAGGTGTCCAATTGTTATTGGACGCTATTTGTTATTATTTACCTTCACCAATAGATATACCTCCAGTACAAGGTGAAAACCCGGAAACAAATGAACCTGAACAAAGAAAAACAGGAGACGAAGAACCCTTTGCTGGCTTAGTTTTTAAAATAGCTACTGATCCTTATATGGGAAGACTTGGCTATATTAGAGTTTATTCAGGTGTTCTTAAAGCAGGTTCATATGCTTACAACCCTAGAACTAGGGCTAAGGAAAGAGTGGGAAGATTAGTTAGGATGCATGCTAATAAAAGAGAAGCAATTGAAGAAATTCACAGTGGGGATATTGCAGCAATCATTGGGATAAAGCAAGCAAGTACTGGTGACACTCTTTGTGATCCAGATAAACCAATTCTTTTAGAATCAATTACTTTTCCAGATCCAGTTATTTCAATGGCAATTGAACCAAAAACAAAAGCAGATAGAGAAAAAATGGGTATAGCTTTAAGCAAATTTGCTGAAGAAGATCCGACTTTTAAATTTAAGACAGATGAAGAAACAGGAGAAGTTATTATTTCAGGAATGGGAGAATTCCATTTGGAAATTATTATTGATCGTTTGAAAAGAGAGTTTGGAGTAGAAGTAAGAGCTGGAGCTCCTCAGGTTGCCTATAAAGAGACAATTACTCAACCTGTTGAAGTTGAGGGAAAATATATTCATCAATCAGGTGGAAGAGGTCAGTATGGTCATTGTTGGTTAAAATTTGAACCATTGGAAAGAGGTAAAGGGTTTGAGTTTGTTGACCAGATAAAAGGAGGTGTTATTCCAAAAGAATACATTCCTGCAGTTGAAAAAGGGCTTAAAGAAGCAATGGAGTCAGGGGTCATTGCTGGTTATCCAGTAGTTGATATAAGGGCGACCCTTTTTGATGGTTCTTATCATGAAGTTGACTCTTCAGAAGTTGCTTTTAAAATAGCTGCCACTAGAGCTTTAAGAGAAGGAGTAAAAAAAGCAAATCCTATTTTACTTGAGCCAGTTATGAAAGTTGAGGTAGTTACTCCAGAAAAGTTTTTAGGAGATGTAATTGGTGATTTGAATTCAAGGCAAGCCCAGATTCAATCAACAGGAGAGAGGGGGCCATCAAAAGTAATAGATGCGTTTGTTCCTTTAAGAGAAATGTTTGGTTATATGACTGCTTTAAGATCTTTAACTGAAGGAAGAGCAAGTTTTACAATGGAGCTTTCTCATTATAGTCCGGTTCCTTCTAATATTGCTGAAGCAATTATTAAAGAAAAAAACTTGACATAAATCTATACTTTTTATATATTACTTTATGTAAAAGTCGTTTCATAATTTAATTTGTTTAAAGGGAGAGTTTAATTTATCTTTCTAATAAAATGAATTCTTATGGCTGAAAAAGAAAAATTTGTTAGAGAAAAACCACATCTTAATGTTGGAACAATTGGCCATGTTGATCATGGAAAAACTACTTTAACTGCAGCAATTTTAAAGTGTTTAGCTGCTGCTGGTAAAAAGGCCGACCAGAAATCTGTTGACCAAATTGACAGCGCTCCAGAAGAAAAGCAAAGAGGTATTACTATTGCTTTAGCTCATGTTGAGTATGAGACTGACAAGAGACACTATGCTCACATTGATTGTCCTGGTCATGCTGACTACATCAAGAATATGATTACTGGGGCAGCTCAGATGGATGGAGCTATTTTGGTTGTTTCTGCTCCTGATGGTCCTATGCCTCAGACAAGAGAGCACATTCTTTTAGCTCGTCAGGTTGGAGTACCAGCAATGGTTGTCTTCTTAAACAAGATAGATGCTCTTGATGAAAAGGATAGGGAAGAAATGATTGAGTTAGTTAAGGAAGAAATTAGAGACCTTTTGAAAAAATATGAATTTCCTGGAGACGAAATTCCAATTATTGAAGGGTCTGCTTTAAAGGCTTTAGAATGTGGTTGCGGAAAGAGAGATTGTCCTAATTGCGGACCAATTTTTAAGCTTCTTGATGCTTTAGATTCCTACATTCCTGAGCCAGAAAGAGATATTGATAAGCCGTTTTTAATGCCAATTGAGGACATTTTCTCTATTGAAGGTAGAGGAACTGTTGTTACTGGACGAATTGAAAGGGGAGTTGTTAAATTAAATGACGAAGTTGAAATTGTTGGATTAAGACCTACTCAAAAAACAGTTGTCACTGGAATTGAAATGTTTAGGAAATCCTTAGATGAAGGTCGAGCAGGTGATAATGCTGGTATTCTTTTAAGAGGAATTAAAAAGAACGAAGTTGAAAGGGGTCAGGTTATTTGTAAACCTGGATCAATTACTCCTCATACTGAATTTGAAGGTAAATTGTATGTTTTATCTAAGGATGAAGGAGGCCGACATACTCCTTTCTTTAGTGGATACAAGCCACAGGTCTATTTAAGAACTACAGACGTTACTGGTGAGGTTACTTTGCCAGAGGGTACTGAAATGGCAATGCCTGGTGACAACTTAGTTGTTAAAGTTAAACTTATTAAACCAGTTGCTATTGAAGAACAGCAAAGATTTGCTTTTAGAGAAGGAGGAAAGACTGTAGGAGCAGGAGTTATTACTAAGATTATAAAATAAGGCAATATTCTGCTTATTACTTTATAACCCTTATAATGTTTTCACCACAGCAAGGTGGTAGAGTATAATCTTGTTCATTTCTTACAATGATTACAGTGAATAAAGAAACTAAAAAAGTCTCCAAAAGAGGAGAAAGTGCTGATAAACCAAAGATCCGTATTAAGATTCGCTCTTATGACCACAGAGTTATTGATGAGGTTCTCAAGACAATTATTGAAGCATTAGAGCGTTCAGGGGCAAAAACAAGCGGACCGATTTTTCTGCCAACAGAAAGAAAAGTTTATACAGTCTTAAAATCTACTTTTGTTCATAAGGACTCTCGAGATCAATACGAGATGAGAATTCATAAAAGGTTAGTAGATGTTACTGACTTTACCCCAGAAACAATAGAGGTATTAAGAAATCTCCGCTTGCCAAGTAGCGTGAATATTGAAATAAAGATGTAGAAAATCCAAGAGGGCCTCAGGATAACTTTAGGAACAAATCTTAAAGAGCGAACTGGGCTTTGGTTGCCCAGTTTTTTGAGTAAAAATTTTTTCTGATTTTTGATTATGGCGAAAATTTTGTCTTACAAACTTGGTATGTCACAGGTCTTTAGGGAAGACTATGTGATTCCTGTGACAAAATTACAGATTATAAAAGATAAAGAAGATATTGACTTGTCCTGGTTGGAGGAAGGCAAAAAGGTAGATGTAAGAGGTATATCTAAAGGTAAAGGATTTCAAGGTGTAGTAAAGAGGTATGGATTTCATGGTGCTCCGGCAAGCCATGGAACAAAGCATGCTCATCGTGAACCAGGATCAATAGGTGCTACTGGCCCGCAGAGAGTTTGGAAAGGAAAAAAAATGCCTGGTCGTATGGGAAATAAAAGAGTAACTGTAAAGAATTTAGAAGTAGTTGAATTTGATAAAGCAAAAGGCTTAGTTTTGGTTAAGGGAGCAGTTCCTGGAGCTGTGAAAAGCAAAGTTGAAATAATTTCAAAGGAATAATTATAAAAGGATATGGAGTTAGAAGTAAAGGTTTACAATAAAAAGGCAGAGGAAAAGGAAAAGAAGAAAATTAAGATTTTACCAGTATATTCTAAGACTGATAAAGATTTGATTTCCTTTGTTTTAAGGGGAATGTTAGCTAATGCTAGGGCTCCTATTGCTCATGCTAAAACAAGAGGTGAAGTAAAAGGTGGTGGGAGAAAGCCATGGAGACAAAAAGGAACTGGTCGAGCTAGAGCAGGGTCTATTCGTAGTCCTTTGTGGAAAGGAGGAGGTGTAGTTTTTGGTCCTCAAAAACAAAGGAATTTTGCCCAGAAAATAAATAAAAAAATGAGAAAAAAGGCTTTAGCTTTAGCTTTGAAGGATAAGATCGAGCAGAATAAATTAATTATCTTAGAAACACCCGATTTTAATAAAACAAAGGATTTTTATAATTTTATTTTAAAAATTGTTGGCCAAGGAAAGAAAATAATTTATTTTATGGACCCAAGCGAAAAAAAGCTTGGTCGTTTTTTAAGAAACATTGCTGATTTAAAAGTCCTTTTCCCAGATACCTTAAATTTAAAGGATATACTTTGGGCTGATTTTTTGTTGTCTTCTTCTCTTGGTTTTAAAGATATTGAAAAAAGGTTAAATTCTCCTTTGGCTTCTTCGAAAAATAAACAAGACAAAAGTGAAAAAAATAAAAAAACAGAAGGTTAATTTAGGATAATATGAGTAAAGTAGTTTCTAAACAACCAACAGAGTATATTATTGAACCAGTAGTAACTGAAAAAGCTACAGAGTTGCAGAATTATAATATTTATACTTTTTGGGTTCACCCACAGGCTAATAAAGTTTTAATCAAGCAAGCAATAAAGAAAATGTATAATGTTCAGCCAGAGAAAATAAGGATTATTAATGTTAAAGGGAAAGCAGTAAGATATGGAAGAAGCGTTGGTCGAACAAAAAAGAGAAAAAAAGCTTTAGTTTATATTCCAAAAACACAAAAAATAGACTTTTATAAAGGATAATTTTGGATATAATGAAATACTATAAACCAACAACTCCATCTCGTCGTAAAGCAAGCGTGGTTGAAGCGCCAAAGCCTGTTGTTGAAGCTCCAAAATCTTTGAAAAAAGGGTCATTAAAAAGACAAGGGAGAAGTCAAGGGAAAGTTACAGTAAGGCATAGGGGAGGTGGAGCAAAAAGGCTTTATCGAAAAGTAGATTTTTATCAAAATAAATTTGATATCCCTGGACGGGTGGAAAGCTTGGAATATGACCCAAATAGAACAGCATGGATAGCTTTGGTTGTTTACAAAGACGGTGAAAAAAGGTATATTTTAGCTCCAGATAAAATAGGTTTAAAAACAGAAATTTATTCATCTTTGAAAAAAATTGAGCCTAAGATAGGGAATAGAATGCCTTTAAAATATATTCCCTATGGTGTGCCAATTCATAACCTTGAACTTGAACCATTAAAAGGAGGTAAATTGGTTCGTTCTGCTGGATCAGCTGCTTATATTTTAGGAATCGAGGGTAATTATGCTATTGTTAAAATGCCCTCAGGAGAAAGAAGAAAGATAAACAAGGAATGTTTGGCTACAGTTGGTGCAGTAAGTAATCCAGAGAATAAAAATGTAAGATATGGTAAAGCAGGAAGGATAAGACATTTAGGAATTCGTCCTTCAGTAAGAGGAAAAGCAATGAATCCTGTTGATCATCCACATGGAGGGGGAGAAGGTCATAGCCCTATTGGATTAAAGCATCCAAAAACTCCTTGGGGTAAACCAGCTTTAGGAGTTAAAACAAGAAAGAAAAAAAAGTGGACAAATAAATTTATTCTTCAAAGGAGAGCAAAGAAAAAGAAAAAGAAATAATAATTGTTTATAATTTAAAATAAAGAAATAAATTATGTCTCGGTCGCTGAAAAAAGGAGTTTGGGTAGATCCAAAATTACTTAAAAAAATTTCCCGGTTAAAACCAGGAGATAAGACTGTTATTAAAACATGGTCTAGGGATTCAACAATTGTCCCAGAAATGGTAGGTTTTACTATTGGAGTTCATAATGGTAAAACCCATGTTCCTGTTTTAATTACTGAGGCTATGATTGGCCATAAGTTGGGAGAATTTGCCCCAACTAGAAAGTTTATTAAGCATGGAGGAAAAATGCAGGAAAGATTAGAAAAAGAGGCTAAAAAGAAAGCTTCTTCATAGTAATCGTAAAAAGATTTTATGGATAAACAAGAAAGCAAACAAGTAGAAGTAAAAGCTAAGTTAAGGTATTTGAGAATGTCACCTAAAAAGGTGAGGGTTTTGACTTCTTTGATTCAAGGTATGGAAGTTGGCAGAGCATTGGATTATTTAGAAAATATTAACAAAAAAGCTTCACGTCCATTAAAGAAATTAATTAAGTCAGCTATAGCTAATGCTCAACATAATTTTAGTTTGAGTCCAGAAATTCTTTTTATAAAAAAGATAGTAGCTAACCCAGGTCCAATGTTAAAAAGGTGGAGGCCAAGGGCAATGGGAAGATCCGTTCTTATTCGTCGAAGAACTTCCCATTTAGAAGTTGTTTTATCCCCTTTAGCTGGTAAAGAAAAAGAGGCTTTTTTAAAAAAGAACCAAGGGGAAGAAAAAGGGCATAAAGCATTAGAAGCAAAAGAAAAGCAGAAAAAAGAGAAAGTAGAGGAAAAAGGCTTAGAAGAGAAAAAAGAAAAGAAAGAAGAAAAAATTGAGAAGGAAGAAAAGAAACCTACTTCAAAAAAGAAAAAAGACAAGAAATCTTTTCATATTTTGCCTTTTAAAAAAGATAAAAATAAATCATCAGAAAAGAATAACAAAAAGTAGTTATTATGGGACAGAAAGTGCATCCAAAAATATTTCGTATACCCAAAGTAAAAGAATGGCAATCAAAATGGTTTGCTTTGGGGAAGGATTATGCAAAACTTCTTAAAGAAGATCAGTTAATTTATGATTATCTTGCTAAGAGATTAAAAGGTTCAGGTGTTTCTAATATTGAAATTAGTCGTACAGGCAACAACATAAAAGTTTTTATTTACACAGCTAAACCAGGTTTAGTTATTGGTCGCGGTGGTGTTGGTGCCCAGAATTTAAAGAAAGAATTGGAAGGTTTAATTGATAAGAATCAAGTTTTAGAACTGTCTGTTTTTGAAGAAAAGCAGCCAGAACTTTCAGCTGGTGTTTTAGTAGAAGAAGCAGTTAATGCTTTGGAAAAAAGAGTTCCTTATCGTCGAGTAATGAAAAGAATTATTGATAGAATTAGCAAAAGTAAAGCAAAAGGAGGGAAAATTATTTTAAAAGGACGTTTAGATGGGATAGAAATTGCCCGTTCTGAAAAAATGATTTACGGGAAAATGCCTCTTCATACTATAGATTCTGATATTGATTATGCTCAAGGAGTTGCTTTTACTACTTATGGGTGTGTAGGAGTAAAAGTTTGGATTTATAAAGGGACAGTAAGAAAAGAGGAAAAATAATTTAAAATTATGTTGGAACCAAAGAAACCAAAACATAGAAAAGTATTTAAAGGGAAAAGAAGAAAAAAAGGAATATCCAAAGGTGGGACAGAGCTTAGCTTTGGTGATTATGGATTAAAAAGTTTAGGGACAGCCTGGATTACTGCCCGTCAAATTGAGTCAGCTCGTCGAACAATAGCCCATTGTTTAAAAAAAGGAGGCAAGGTTTGGATAAGAATATTTCCTCATAAACCAGTAACAGCTAGAAGTGGTGAGGCAAGAATGGGAGGAGGCAAGGGTTCAACTGACCATTGGGTTTTTCCTGTTAAGCCAGGGAGGATTCTTTTTGAGATTGGCGGAGTTAGAGAGGAGTTAGCTAAAGAAGCTTTAAGATTAGCTGCTCATAAATTGCCAATAAAGACTGTTTTTATTAAAAGAGATTAGTTTATGAAGGCAAAAGAGTTGAAAAATTTGTCAAAAACAGAACTCTTAAGATTATTAAGAGAAGAGAAAGAAAAACTTTCTCGTTTAAGGTTTGATGCTGCTTTAAAAAAATTGAAAAACGTTCGAGAAATTAGAAAAACTAGAAAAAACATTGCTCGGATATTAACAGTTCTTTCTTCTCTTTCAAAAAATTTTTTTGATAATAAAGAGGTTTCTAAAAAAGAATAAAATTTATGGGCAAAAAAACAAGAGAGAAAAAAAATAAGATAGTGAGAATGTTTGAAGGAACTGTTGTTAGCGACAAAATGGATAAAACCAGAGTCGTTGCAGTGGTTAGATTTAAAATGCATCCACTTTATAAGAAAAGATATAAAGTGACAAAGAAATATAAAGTTCATGATGAAAAAAATGAAACCAAGGTAGGCGATAAGGTCCTTTTTAGAGAGTGTCGTCCTTTGTCAGCGCAAAAAAGGTGGACTTTAGTAAAAATTTTAGAAAGAAAACAATAAGTTAAACTATGATTCAAGTTGGTACAATGTTAAATGTTGTTGATAATACTGGAGCAAAGTTGGCTCAGTGTATTCGTATACCAGGTGCTTCTTTTAGGCGTTATGCTTATTTAGGTGATGTAGTGACTGTTGCTATAAAAAAAGCAATACCTCACACTAGTGTTAAAAAAGGAGATATTGCTCATGGAGTTGTAGTTAGGGTTAGAAAAGAAGCAAGACGAAAGAATGGGACTTACATTCGTTTTGATGATAATGCTATAGTTCTGATTAACAAAGAAACAAAAGAGCCAAAAGGAAATCGTATTTTTGGACCAGTTGCTCGTGAATTAAGAGAAAAAGGTTATTTGAAAATTATTGCCTTAGCTCCAGAAGTTTATTAATAGATAGTTATGAAGATAAAAAAGAACGATCACGTTATAATACTTCAAGGAAAAGATAAAGGTAAAAAAGGGAAAATAGTCAGAGCCTTGCCAAAACAAGGTAAGGTGGTTGTTGAGGGTTTAAATTTGGTCAGCAAACATGTTCGCCCAAAGAGACAAGGGGAAAAAGGGCAGATTATAAAAATTGCTCGTCCTATTCCTTGCTCTAATGTTATGTTGATTTGCCCTCGTTGTCATCAGCCAATTAGGGTTGGCTACAAAATTTTGCCTAATGGCAAAAAAAAGCGTTGGTGTAGAAAATGTAAAGAAATAATTGATTAATTTATTACTGTTTAATTTCTATGAGATTAGAAGAGAAGTACAAAAAGCAAGTAATCCCTGAAATGAAAAAGATATTTTCCTATAAGAATAATTTAGCTGTTCCTAAGTTATATTCAATTACTGTTAATGTTGGTTTGAATCGGGCAAGAACTGAAAAGGATGCAAGTTATATTGAAAAAGTAGAAAAAAGCTTGATGCTGATTACTGGACAAAAACCAGTTAAAGCTTTAGCAAAAAAATCAATTGCTGGATTTAAAATTCGTCAAGGAATACCAGTGGGAATGTTTGTAACCTTAAGAGGAAAAAGGATGTATGATTTTTTAGAGAAATTGATTGTTGCTACTTTGCCTAGAAAAAAAGATTTTAGAGGAATTTCATTAAAATCTGTAGATAAGGACGGGAATTTATCAATTGGATTAAAAGAACAGTTGGTTTTTCCTGAGGTAGATCCAGAAAAAGTTGATTTAGTTCATGGATTAGGAATAAGTATTAGAACTACTGCCAAGACAAGAGAGGAAGGAATAAAGCTTTTAGAACTATTAGGAGTACCCTTTTCTAAAACGCTTAATGAGGATGTTAAAAAAGAAAAGAAAAATAAAGGTCATCAAGATAAATAATAGTTGTATGTAGAATATTCTAATAAAATTATGACTGACCCTATTGCTGACATGTTAACCCGGATAAGAAATGCTACTTTGGTTTCTAAAGAAAAAGTAGTAGTGCCTTATTCGAAGCTAAAATATGAGATACTAAAACTCTTAGAAGAGCAAGGATGGATAAAAAAAGTTAAGGTGGTTAATTCTAAGAAAAATAAAATATTTAAAGATATAGAAGTGATTTTAAAATACGGTGCAGAAGGGGAGCCTGTAATAAAGGAAATAAAGAGAATTAGCCGTCCAGGGAGAAGAGTTTATAAATCTTATAAAGAAATTAAGCCTGTGCTTAATGGTTTTGGCATGGCAGTTATTTCTACTTCTTTAGGTTTGATGACCGATAAACAAGCAAGAAAAAGGAAGATAGGAGGGGAAATTCTTTTTGAAATTTCTTAAAGTTTGTTTAATATATGTCACGATTAGCTAAAAAACCTTTAATTGTCCCAGATGATGTTGAGGTAAAAATAGAACAAGACCAAGGGCAAAGGGTATTAAAAGTTTCAGGCCCTCTTGGTTCTTTAGAAAGAGCTTTGCCTCATTGTTTGATTGTTAATCAAAAGGGGAATTCTATTGCCTTGAGGGTAAGAAATATTCAAAACAAGAAACAAAGAGCTATTTTAGGGACAATGGTTAGGGTATTAAATAATATGATTATTGGAGTGAAACAAGGTTTTGAGAAGTCATTAGAGCTGGTTGGTGTTGGTTATCGAGCTGAATTACAAGGAGATAAGTTAGTTCTTCAGTTGGGCTTTTCTCATCCAGTAGAATATGAAATTCCGCAAGGAATTAAAATTTCTGTAGAAAAGAATGTAGTTAAGATTCAAGGAGCGTCAAAAGAGTTGGTTGGGGAAACTGCAGCTCAAATAAGAAGGTTTAGACCTCCTGAACCGTATAAGGGTACAGGAATAAGATATGTTGGCGAAGAAATAAAAACTAAAGTCGGTAAAAAAGCTACAACTGCAGCTAAATAATAACTAAACTATGGCAAAAGATTTTAATAAGGAAAAGTGGGCCAAAAGAAAATTGAAAGCAAAAAGAGTTAGAACAAAGATAAAAAAAGTTTCAGGATTAAAGTATCCTCGTCTTTCAGTTTTTCGTTCTAATCGTCATATTTATGCTCAATTAATTGATTTGTCTTCAGGCTGTGTTTTGGCATCAGCTAGTGATATTGAAATTTCTTCAAAAGAAAAGAATAAAAAAGTTGAATCAATGAATAAAACTGACTTAGCATTTAAAGTAGGGGAGCTTATTGCTAAAAAGGCAAAAGAAAAAAATATTACAAAAGTAGTTTTTGATAGAGGTTTTTATAAATATCATGGCCGGGTTAAAGCTTTAGCCGAAGGTGCCCGGAAAAATGGTTTGATTTTTTAAAAACTATGAGGAAAAAAGGAACAGAAAAAAATACAAAATCACAGGACAAAGAATTTGAAGAACAATTAATAGAAGTTAGAAGAGTAACTAGGACTGTTGCTGGTGGAAGAAGGCTTTCCTTTCGGGCAACAGTAGTTGTTGGTGATAAAAAAGGCAGAGTTGGTATGGGAATAGGGAAAAATCCGGATGTTTCAACTGCGATTAGTAAAGCTGTTAATAAGGCAAAAAAGAATTTAATTACTGTACCAATTAATGAACAGGGTAGTGTGCCTCATTTCTTGGAAGCTAAATTTAAAGCTAGTAAAGTTAGAATAAGGCCAGCACCAGAAGGATCAGGGCTTGTTGTAGGAGGTTCAATTAGAGCTCTTTTTGAGCTAGCAGGATACAGGAATGTGACAGCAAAGATATTAGGATCAAAAAGCAAGATTAATAATTTAAAGGCTGTTCTTTTGGCTTTTCGTAAAATAAGAAAAAGGGACTTAAAATCTTCTAATAATGATAAATAATAATTAACTGTAGGATGGCTCTTAGTTTAGACAATTTATCTAAACAAAAATCTAGAAAAAAACCAAAAAGGGTAGGTAGAGGCAATGCTAGTGGAAAAGGTAATTATTCTACCCGAGGGATAAAAGGGCAAAGATCTCGTTCTGGTGGGAAAAAAGGTTTGAAAGTAAGAGGGTTAAAACCTTTAATTGCTCAGTTGCCAAAAGTAAGAGGCGCTGGTAATTTTATTTTAAGAAAAAATAAGAGGGCTATAGAAATAGTAAATTTGGATGTTTTAGACAAAAAGTATAAACAAGGGGAAAAAATTAATCCTGAAGTTCTTTTTAGAGATAAGTTAATTAAGAATGAAAATTCTTTAGTTAAAGTTTTAGCTAGAGGGAAGCTGTCAAAAGGATTGGAAATAAGCGCTCACTTTTTTTCCAAAAAAGCAAAAGAAGAGATTGCCAAAAGCGGAGGGAAGGCAATAATTCTTTCTAAGTAAAGTTTTATTAAATTTATAATTATGTTTGAAGTTTTTGCTCAGGCTTTTCGAATAAAAAATTTGAGAAAAAGGATCCTTTTTGTTTTAGCAATGCTTTGTGTTTTTAGATTTGCTGCCCACATCCCTTTACCAGGGATAGATTTAAAAGCATTAGAGGATTTCTTTTCTAATAATCAGCTTTTAGGAATGCTAAATTTGCTTTCTGGAGGAGCAATGGCAAGCTTTTCTATAGTTGCTTTAGGCCTTGCTCCTTATATTACTGCTTCAATTATTATTCAGCTTTTAACAATGGTAATTCCTTCTTTAGAAGAGCTAGCTAAGCAGGGTTCTCGAGGAAGAGAAAAAATCAATCAATATACCAATTTAGCTACTATACCTTTGGCTATGCTTCAGTCTTATGCAATGATTACCTTGCTTTCGAGAAGCCAGATGGGATTAATTAGCGGTTTAACAGGAATAAAATTAATAACAGCAATTGTAACTATGGCTGCTGGGACAATGTTTTTGGTTTGGATAGGAGAATTAATTACTGAAAAGCATATTGGCAATGGTATTTCCTTATTAATCTTAGCAGGGATTTTAGAAAGAATTCCTTTGTCTTTACAGAGGATGATTGTGACTTTTGAGCCCAGCCAAATTACAAATTATATAATTTTTGTTATTTTAGCAGTTTTAACTATTGTTGCTGTTGTTTATTTGAGTGAAGGGCAGCGTCATATCCCTGTTTCTTATGCTCGGCGAATAAGAGGAAATAAGATGTATGGGGGTATGGATACTTATTTGCCTTTGCGAGTAAATCCTGTAGGGATGATTCCAATTATTTTTGCCATGGCTTTAGTTTTATTCCCTAGTTTAATTGGTCAATTTTTGGTGAGAAGTTCTGTATCTTGGGTTTCAAATTTGGGCAATGTTTTAATCAGTTTATTTCAAAATCAAGTTGTTTATGGAATAATTTATTTTGCTCTAGTTTTTGCTTTTACCTATTTTTATACAAGCGTTATTTTTCATCCAGATCAAATTGCAGAAAATCTTCAACGTTCAGGAGCTTTTATACCTGGAATTCGTCCAGGGAAACCAACAACTGAATATCTATCTTTTACTACCCAAAGGATTTTGTTTTTTGGAGCTTTAGGATTAGGTATTATTGCTGTTTTGCCAGTAATTACTCGAGGTGTTTTTAAGGTGACGACCTTTACTGTTGGAGGTGCGGCTGTTCTAATTGTAGTAAGTGTTATTTTGGAAACAGTTAATCAATTAAAAGCTCAAATATCTGTTTATGAATATGAAGGGAAATAGAAATATTACCCTATGTTTTATTGGCCCTCCTGGTTC
>Ga0190360_1000988_pt1 | contig 15121 bp, 14 predicted proteins | sample 48721834_MG_FD_161271 | JGI IMG/M metagenome (GOLD analysis project Ga0190360, IMG submission 161271) | Hydrothermal vent microbial mat bacterial communities from Southern Trench, Guaymas Basin, Mexico - 4872-18-3-4_MG | ecosystem: Environmental > Aquatic > Marine > Hydrothermal vents >... | reverse complement strand
AGTTTTTTCCCCTGCAAAAACAGGTAAATATGTATTGCGTCCCCAGTTTTTCCCCAGTTTTTCTCCCAGTTTTTCCTTCCCAGTTTTTGGGTTGAGGACAAGACGTCTTGAGTCCTGTCGACAGGCTCCTATAGGTCATCATTTATCAAGTTGTTGCAATAACAGGAAGATTCCTATAATCTTCGTTTAGACGGACAGATGGGATGTACTGATTTTTTGGGGGAATCGGTTGAATTTGTGCGAATTTTCTTATTTTCACTCAATAAAACCGATCCAGCCCATTCAGCATGTCACAATAGACGGAAATATGGGCCGCATTAACCCAGGCGAATTGGCTGTAAATTATATGTTAGCTACTAAAATATTTGAGGAGACACAAAATGGCTAAGATAAAAATTACATCAATATTTTTATTTCTAATTTTTATTATAAATTGTTCTCAGTCATCTGATATTGATGAGGGTTATATCAATATTGGAGAAACTTCTTTGTATTATAAAATCATTGGAACTGGCGAACCATTATTAGTTTTGCATGGAGGCCCTGGTTTTGATCATCAGATTTTAATGCCCTATATTGGAAAATTGGGACTATATCACAAAGTAATACAATATGATCAACGAGGCAGTGGACTTTCAAAAGGTCCAGTTGATGCAACTTCAATTAATATTCATAATTTTGTTGAGGACATTGAAATTATACGGAAAAGATTAAATATTGATAAACTTAATCTCGTTGGTGTATCTTGGGGTGGAATTCTTGCAATGTTCTATAGTATTAAATATCCTGAAAATTTAAATTCATTGATTTTGTTTAGCACAGCTGCTTCATCAGAATTGCTATATAAAATGTATCCTGCCATGAATAAAAATCGAACTCCCGAAGATGATGAGCTTATAAAGTCAATTAGTAAATCTGAGGGGTTTCAACGAAAGGATCCTGAAATATTGGAAAAGTTTTACAGGACATTTTGTAAAGCTCAATTTGTTGATCAATCTCTTGCATCAAAGATCAACATGACTATCAGTGAAAATACTGCTAAGAATATGGATTCGATAAATAAATATATTATGTCTTCAATTGGTCGATTTAATTTACATGAATCTCTTAAAGTCATAAATTGTCCAACACTTATTATGCATGGTAAAAAGGATCCTCTTCCTTTGGAAGCAGCGGAAAAGATACATTCAATGATTCCAAATTCTGAGTTAATAATATTTAATAACTCTGGTCATTGGATTTTTATTGAGGAAGAAGACAAATTTTATAAAACAGTAAATGAATTTCTTGCTAAAGTAACAAATTAATATTATCAACAGCAGGCAGCTAACCAAGGTTTGCATCCGAACCAAAAAGCTGATGGTCATTTTAAGTTCTGATGGTTTTGGAAACAAATTTTGTGGTTTCAATCAAGTTTATCTTTTGCTTTTTGGTCGGGGGAAACCAGTAGACTGCCCCCAAAATTTGGACCACCGGTAATGCTAGTGTTTAGGTGTTATAAAAGGCATCATCAGCGGACCGAACCCCCCATGATGGAGGATGATGATGCCCAAAAAATTACTCTCCTAAGTTCAAATTTCAAGTGGTCATGAAAACCATAAGGGGTGAGAAAACAGTGGCCCAACTCTCAAAGTGTTACCAGGTGAATCCTGCCTCGATCCACCGCTGGAGGAATGAATTTCAGGAGAAAGGGCCGGAGATCTTTTCCCAAGATAGCACCATCAAAAAATATGAAAAGAGGATTGAGGATTTAGAGAGACTCATTGGTTATAAGTAGTTGTATATCCCGTATAATTTGAAACTAATAAAAATAAATAATCATCTAGAAGATACGCCGATTGGATTACTCTAGGCGGGGAGGAAATTAAGCAAACAGCAAAGGAGAAGGCCAGATCGACATAGAAAGTTTAGCTAGCAAAAACAGGTAAATATGTATTGCGTCCCCAGTTTTCAGCGTCCCCAGTTTTCATTTTGTTGTTCAGCCAATATTTATTATTCAAGGTAATGGCTATTACCCACGTCACCACAGGTTTGGCAATGGTTTAACGGCAAATTTCTGCTTGATTTCAAAGCGATTTATTTCAATAATGCAGTGTTATCGTCTTTAATTGGTAAAATCTCTGGGGGCAAAAAGAACCCTCTTGGAAGGAAAAAATAAATAACCCATGACGGAACAAAGCCCTATCCCCTCGCCAGACTTTTCATCATCTCCACCAAAACTATCTCCTGATAACCATAACTATCCCCGCCATCTTACTTTTCTCGAATTACTGGCCGTATTTGTGGTCGGTGGAGGTTTTCTTCTTAGTGGCACTCAAACGGAAAATCCATTTCTCATTTTGATGAGTATTATTGGTTCTTGGTTCCTCATCCATTTCTTCCTCAAGCTTCGCCAGAGCTCCTGGCAAGAATTTGGGTTTCACCCTCCCCAGAGCTGGCCCCAAACTCTGGCTTGGGCCATTGGGGGAACCATCACTTTTCACCTGGTTATTGGTCTAGTTATTAAGCCTTTAATCTCTGGTTGGTTGGGAACCGAACCTGATACCAGTCGCTTCGACCCGGTACGGGGAAATCTCTTGGCCTTGCTTTTTGTCCTCTTCGTTGTTTGGACAACGGCGGCTTTTGGTGAAGAAATGATTTTCCGCGGCTTCTTTCTCAACCGTTTGCAAGAGCTGGGAGCTAAAAAGCCCTTCTCCCTAGGTCTGGCCATTCTCTTAAGTTCTGTTTTTTTTGGGCTGGGGCATTCCTACCAAGGCCTAGCCGGAGTAATATTAACCACTATTGTCGGGCTCATTTTCTGCCTGTTTTACCTGCTGAGCGGCAAAAATCTTTGGGTGAGTATTCTTATCCATGGTCTTTACGACACCTCGGCTTTCATCATTCTCTTTCTAAACCTTGACCGCTAATCCGCTAAATTTTTTTTATTATTATATTTACCCGAAAAACAAAAGCAGCCGATTTTCTTGGGTATCGCAATGTTTAATTTTCAAGAGAGAAAGTTGTCTTGAGTACTCGAACATATCTAGAACCATTTTCAAATTCGCCAAAGAAAAGAAAATGATAAAGTATTTTAAAAATAGGTTTGGGGGAAGCATTAATCTGGTAGACAAAACACACCCCAAGCCGCAGAGACGGCCAGAAAAGGCCAAAAACCAGTTAGATGTCTACCTGGACAAAGAAAAAATCATGAAAAGTAATCAGGCAAAGCCTCGGAATCCAAGAAGAATTCCTGCAAGACCAGGGGTAGCAGCCATATCCGCATCATCGCCTTCATCACCAACTACGCCTGGTGGAGAGAATCATCAAGCACCTCAAGCTGACCTTCGTTGCCTAGAGACCTCCTCCCCCTTATGTGGTTTCACAAGAACTCCTGATAGCAACCAAGGAGATAGGGGAATATTTCTGAGGGCCTGGGCTGCTATTTTTTGCTCATTCGAGGGCAGGCTTTTTTAATAGGTGAGTATTTTGCCTATTTTGTCGTTTTCGTTTTTTGTCTTACCCTTGACCCCTTCTCTTTCCCGTGATAAGCTCATTCTAGGATGCCGAGAGGCGGAAATTGCGGGGAATTGTGAGAAGTTTGCCACTACCACAAAAATGAAATTCCTGTCTTTTAAAAAAATGAATAATTGTCTTTGTGCTATCCCAGAAGATTTTCACAATTTATCCGGGCATTTGATTCGGATGCCAAATTCGGTTACCTTACTAAGTTTCCTTTCAATCAACGATGATCAATGCCACAAACACCTGCTAGTCTTTGTTAATTATTTCCAATCCATTAAATGCACTGCCTTGTTACTTTACGACCCCATTGAAATGAATAAAGACTCCGCGCTGGCCCTCTTGGCTGACGGGGTGATTTATTTGGACAGAACTTTATCGCAATCCCGTGTAATAGATTTGCATAAGATTGAAATTCAAAAATTAAGTAGCTCGGATTATTGTCCGGGTCACCAATAAAAAATACATTACGGAACTGAGCGTTATGAAAAAGAGAACAATTCTTCTTTCGGTAAAAAACCCGGCCGATTACAATCTGCTTGCCGATTTACTGCAAAAGGAAGGATACCGGGTAGAAAAACTTACCGGCGCCAACAAAATGGAGCTTGCAAAGAAAGCCGATGCTGTTCTGGTTGACGAAGTAACCGGCCTAAAGGTCTGTTCATTCCTGAAAGAAATAAAAGAATCAGCCAAGCCGTTTCTTCCACTTCTGGCTTTATTGCCTGAAAAAGCTCCGGCTGAACCCTGGCTGAACAAAGGTTTTGATGATGTTATCCGGATGCCCGTCGGGAAAGCCGAGTTCCGCTCACGGATAAATTCATTTTTGAAACTACGCGCCCAATCGGAACAGATTATTGAAAGCAGCGAGCAGAAGTACAAAGCCGTTTTTGAAGCCACCGGAACAGCAACCGTAATCGTTGACGAAGACACAACAATTGTCCTTGCAAACAATGAATGTGAGAAAATTACTGGATATTCCCCCGCCAAGCTTATCGGGAAAAGCTGGACCGAATTCGTTTACAAAGAAGATTTGCCGTTGATGCTGAGCCGGCTCAAGGCGCACAGAGAAAATCCTAAGTCAGTTGAAAGAAAATATGAAGTTCGCCTGATCAATGCCAAAGGAGAAATCAGAAATATTATTCTTTCTATTGCCATGATTCCCGGCACTAAGCAAAGTGTGATCTCCCTGCTGGATATCACCGAGCGCAAGCAGGCGGAAATGGCGCTGAAGAAAAGTGAAGAAAAATTCCGTACATTGATAGAAAATTCATTGGATATGATTCAGATAGTTAATAAAAAAGGTATCCTTACCTATGTTAGTCCCTCAGTTCAACGGATTCTGGGATACAAGCCTGAAGAACTAATTGGTAAACCGAGCGCTGCAATTGTCCATCCCGAGGACCTTCCAGTAGTTACCAAAGGTTTTGAAAAGATACTTAAAAATCCTGAAAAGCCTTTAAGTACAATTTGCCGATATAAACATAAAGATGGAACTTGGAGAATTCTTAAAGGTATCAGTACTAACCAACTCAATAATCCTTCTATAAATGGGTTTCTTTCAAATACACGCGACATCACCGAGCACAAGCGAGCAGAAGAGGAATTAAAAAACTCAGAAGAAAGACTTAAGATCATGTTTGAATATGCACCGGATGCTTATTACCTGAGTGACCTTAAAGGATATTTCATTGATGGAAACAAAGCTGCCGAAAATTTAGTTGGATATAAAAAAGAAGAAGTAATAGGGAAAAGTTTTCTAAACCTTGATCTCTTATCTGCGAAAGAATTACTTAAAGCGTCTAAGCTTTTAGCGAAAAACCTTCAGGGTAAAGGTACCGGACCGGATGAATTCACTTTAAATCGTAAAGACGGCAGTCAAGTTTCAGTGGAGATTCGAACTTATCCTGTAAAAATCAAAGGTAAAACTGTAGTTCTTGGAATTGCACGAGATATCACCGAGCGGAAGAAAGTGGAAATGGCGCTGAAGGAAAGCGAGGCAAAATTCCGCTTGCTATTTTCAGAAATGACAGAAGGTGTCTATCTCCATGAAGTTATCTATAACAAGAGAGGGAAAGCAATTAATTATCGAATAATTGAAGCGAATCCAGCTTCTGAAAAACATCTCAATATAAAACCCAAATATGCCATAGGAAAATTGGCAACAGAACTATACCGAACAAAAGAAGCTCCATTTCTTGATATTTTCGCAAAGGTGGCAGAAACGGGCAAAAGTGTGACATTCGAAGAATATTTTCCGCCGATGAAAAAATATTTCCATATCTCGGTATATTGTCCGGAGAAAGGAAAATTTGCAACAGTATTCACTGATATCACCCAACGCAAGCGCGCCGAAGAGCTGTTAAAACAAAATGAATACCTGCTGCGTCAGGTGCTCAATACCAATCCGGCTGTCATATTTGTCAAGGATAAAGACTCCCGAATTCTGTTAGCCAATAAAGTCATGGCAGCCTTCTATAACCTGTCTGTTGAAGATGTCATTGGTCAACGCCAATCCGACCTGCATCGCCGGTTCGGGGCAGATCCGAAACAGATCCAGAAGTGGCTGGCTAGTGATAAAGAGGTAATTGAAACCGGTCAGCCCAAACATATGATCGAACCTGGAACGGACAGTCAGGGCAGACAGATCTGGTTTAGGACAGGGAAATATCCAATCAACATTGGAAAAGGCCGGCGCGGCGTTTTGGTTATTTCCGAAAACATCACGGAACAAAAAAAAGCCGAAGAACAAATTCAAAAAGAGCTTCAAGAAAAAGAATTGCTGCTCCGCGAACTCTATCACCGGACCAAAAACAACATGCAGGTGATTTCCGCTATGTTGCGGCTCAGGGCGCGAACTATGCCCGATGAAACGGTAAGAGCCTCATTCCGGGATATTGAAATGAAAATTCGTTCAATGGCTCTGGTGCATCAAAAACTATACGAATCACAGGATTTGTCTTCGTTGAACCTGAAATCCTATTTCAACGATTTAATTTCTGGGCTCCGGCAAAGTTTTCTTTCGGAAGCTGATAAAATTCAATTCCATTTTGATGCACCTGAAGATATATACGTCTCAATTGATGCGGCTAATCCGCTTGGATTGATATTGAATGAACTGCTCACCAATGCGGTGAACCACGCGTTTCCTGCCGAAAAGAAGGGAAAAATCTGTGTGGTATTAAAAAAGGATGCTCAAAAAAGGCTAATCATTGAAGTCTCCGACAATGGCGCAGGATTCCCCGAAGGTTTTGATGTGGAAAAAGACAGCCATTTGGGATTGCAAACAGTAATAGAGCTGGTCAGGCATCAATTGGAGGGTAAGATCACTTTTACAAATAAAAAAGGATTAAAGTGCCGGATTGTGATTGAGAAAGAATTGTACACACCGAGAGTCTAAAAGATGATAAAGCCATTCAAGGTGCTCGTTGTGGAAGATGAGGTATTGACAGCGAAAAGCCTGAAGCTGGATATTGAAGATCTTGGGGTGAAAGTGCTTGGCCCGGTGGCCAAAGGCGAGAATTCCGTTGACATCGCACTCAAGGAGAATCCAGATCTTATTTTGATGGACATCCGGCTTTCAGGCAGCATGAACGGAGTCGAGGCTGCCCAACAAATCCTGTTAAAAAAGAAAATCCCCATTGTATTTATGACCGGTTTTGCGCTGAAAGATATCAAAGATCAAGCACAAAAATTAAATCCTATAGATTATCTTGAGAAACCAGTAGATATAAACAGAATAAAACAAATCATTGAAGCGTTGAAAACCAATTTATGATTTAAATACAGATAGGCCGCTATAACCATTGTGTTAACTTGGTTTGAAAAACGCACTATCTTTTCATTGTTTTTTCCTGATGCAAAGGAGTGACTTCTTAAAGAGCTTAAATACAAAGACAAAAAAGAGACCGGGATATTAAACGGACGATCCTTTACGTCCAACAAGAGGGGGAGCAAAAGGCAGGAAATGCCAAGGACCCGTTGAATAAAACCAAACCGAATCTCCTCAGAATTGATCTGTGCTTTTATTTTCTGGAAAAAGAAAATACCAGACTCGAAAAGGAACATCCTAAGAAAATCAAAAATTATTATTTTGACGGCATAATTAAAGAGGACGAATTGGCGTCCGATTACAAATTAAAGAACGGGGCCTCTCAGAGTTGGAACGCACTAAAGTTGAGGCGAAAGGTCTGGACAAAACTATAGATTTGAGAATAGACCTGGAATAGTGTAAAAAGGGGAATAAGATAGGAAGAAAAAATGAAGAACTTTAAAGACAAAAAGAATGCTGGAGACGGCAGGGGCTTAGGCCGGGGCGGAGGGCGCGGTCTTAAAGGAGGCGGCGCTTTTGGCCCAGGAGGGTATTGTGTTTGTGCTAAATGCGGCGCAAAAATACCGCACCAAAGGGGTGTCAAATGCACGGATATGAAATGCCCAAAATGCGGACATACCATGGTCAGAGAAGAGTTGCTGAATAAAAAACCAAAAAAATAAGGCTTTTTATTTGCACGATGATTCTCTCCACCACTTCATAAAAAAATGGCGATGAACATTTTTTTCTTTTGATTTTAAGGACATACATGCTTTCTATTAAAATGACAAATGAAATTTTTTTTGGCCAAGTTTTTACTTTCATTTTAATCGCCATTTTTTTAACATTAAAGAAAGCCAATGTTAAATTCAGATCTAGCTTATGCTCCCTTGTCACCATGAGATTGCTTCATCACTTTGTTCTTCGCCATAACACAACAACCTTGACTTGTTAGTTATCCAGGTTATTAAGCTTTTTACCTTAAATTTATGAAAAAGGAGGAAAAAAATGAGCTCTAAAAGGATCCTTCTCCTTATTGGTGTGCTTATCACAGTCTTTGCCCTCTTAAGCTCTTTTGCCAATCAGGCACCGGATTATGAAAAGGAGAATCTGAATGCTTACGAATACTGGGAAGGATGTACATCCATCCTGGTGGGGAAAAAGGCTTCGGCCGATGGTTCGACCATGACCACACACACCTGTGACTGCGGTATGTGCGATTGGACTTTCCGGTTTGTCCCGGCCGCTGATCATAAAGAAGGTGAGGTCCGCAAAATCTATCATATAAACCAGTACAGAACCTGGCCCCCTGAACAAGGAGTAAAATGGGAAAGATACAAGGATGATTATACAGGGCTGGATATTCCCCAGGTTCCCCACACCTATGCTTACATTCACGGCATGTTCGGTTACATGAACGAGAACCAGGTAGCAATAGGAGAATCCACTATCGGCTGTCAGCGAAAGATGAGAAACCCGACACCCTCAGCGAAATTCGATATTACCATGCTCACTCTCGTGGCCATGGAAAGGGCCAAAACCGCAAGAGAAGCTATTCAAATCATGGGGGAGCTGAGCACGACTTATGGATATGGATTCAATGACGGCGGTGAAATGCTAGCTGTCGCTGACCCGAATGAAGTTTGGATTTTCGAAATCATGCCTGTCGGCCCCCTTTGGACACCCGAAAGCGGTAAACCAGGTGCGGTGTGGTGTGCTCAAAGAGTTCCTGATGACCATGTGAGTGTTTGCCCTAATGAATCGCGTATCGGCGAAATCGACCTGGAAAATAAGGACTTTTTCATGGCCTCTTCCAATGTCATCTCTTATGCCATTGAAAACGGCTATTATGACCCGGAAAGCGGAGAGCCTTTTTCCTGGAAAAAAGCTTATTCACCTTCTCCGGGAAGCGCCCTCAGTTCCCAGGGAAGAAGAGGCAGGTTGTGGCGTTTTTATAACATTGTCGCTCCCTCTCTTAATTTAGGGCCGGACACAGAAGACATGGACCTCCCTTTTTCCGTAAAACCGGATAAAAAAATCTCTCTCCAGGATGTCATGGCCATTACCAGGGATAAATACAAAGGAACATTGTTTGATCCCGCCAAAGGTATCAAAGGAGGCCCTTTTGCCAACCCAAACTACTTCAAAGGATTTCAGGTGGACAAACAAAGATACAACGGCCCGCGCTGTATCTGCGTTAACAATGTGGAATACACAACCATTACCCAGTGTAGGGGATGGCTACCCAATCCCATAGGAGGCATTTTATGGGTTTCTTTTGGTGCCCAGGATACGGCTTGTTATATGCCGCTTTACTGCGGTATTACTAAACTCCCAAAATCATTCCAGGTGGGAGACCATTTCGTTTTCAACAGAGACTCCGCCAGATGGGCCTCGGATTATGTAGATTTCCACACCCAGGTAGTCTATTCTTATGCCATAGAGGACGTTAAAAAAGCACAGGAAAAATGGGAAGGGCTCGCTTTTCAAAATATCCCTATCATAGATGAAGCAGCGTTAAAGCTCTTTAAAAAGGACCCTGAAAAGGCCAGGCAGTTTCTTACGGATTTTTCAGTCAATCACGCCAACTCCGTTGTCAATGCCTGGTGGAAGTTGGGGGATGACCTCCTTGTCAAATACAATCACTTCCGCATCTACAATCCGGAAACAAGAAAGATCAACCGGATACAAACCCCTAAATGGTGGAATAAGGCAGTCATTGAACTAGACGATCTCAAGCCGGTCTCAACGTCTCCGCCACCACCGCCCAAGAAGAAGAAAAAAGAAAAACTGACAGAAAGTACCAGGTAAATATTATTTCTTGCGCGTCAGCTTGTGAATATAATCAGGGGGAGAACTCTCAAAAGAGTCCGGCCGTTGTCCATTCGGATTAAAGTGAATCTCGGCCTCATCATCAGAAATAAACCTCAGAATCCCAAAAGTTGTGACCCACTCCGAACCGGCGTTGTTGAATTTGCCCACGCATAAGTCAACAGAACAGGGTTCCTTGGATGGATCGAGCCTGTATTCTCCATCGTGGATCACAGTCAGCCCGTCCGAATGGGTTTCCTTTAGGGTGTATGTCATGTCAGCTCTGAATTCTGCTTCACCCTCCCCTTTACCGTATTTGTCAGCGACCACCCATTCTCCCAGGAGCTTCTCAGCCGGATCGTTCTGGCCGCATTCCATCCCTATTGCAAATGACAAAACCAGTCCTAAAAACAAAAAAATAAAAGCCGTATAATTCCATCTTGATTGTCTCATTGATCTTCCTTTCATTAGTTTTATTCTGACACACATATTTGAAGAAATACAGAAAAAACAAAAATATACAAACATTTCAAAAAAAAGAGAGCCTTTTCGCCACAAAAGCCATAGATTATGAGAAATCTCTCACAAGAATTTTCCCTCGACCCTCATACCCTCACAAATGTATAATAAAAGCGACTGGGAATTTTCATGGCAAAAAAAATCGTTCAGATCAGGTCAGAGTATACAAGTGCCCGGCTGATTCTTTCGAACCTAGAACACAGGCTGAAGGGAATCCGCTTTAAGCGTCTGCCCGGGTATCTTCCGCCAGAAGTGGATTTTCTGACGGAAGACAATAAACAGAAGACCATAAGGGTTAGGGACTATGACGTACGCGAACTGAATCCGCCGGATTCTCCCCGGGCGATAGAGCATCTCAGTCTTATTCTTGCTGCCCGCCATGGAAGCCTTGCGGCCGCACGCCGTTTAAAAACAAAAACTAAAAAAGCTTTTGATAAAATTTCGACCCGTTTTACTGGAGATAAGCTTATTGAAAACGAGTACGTCGTCCCCTACACGACATCCAGCACTTATTCTGAAACCGAAATCAGTAACAAAGGCGCAATCCTTCTGGCTCTTTCCAAGCGAGGTATCGCCACAGCGGACTTTTGCCTGCTCACAGCTTCAGCCTACTCGCTGCCGCCAGAAGAGCGGGAACCTCTGGTCAGAGCCATTGTCCGGAATCTCGAGATCCTGAGTGGACGAAAACTCGAAGACCCTGAAAATCCATTACTCATTGCCATGCGCTCCGCTTTGCCTGAATACCTGCCGGGATTTATGCCCACCTACCTTAACGTCGGATTTGTTCCAGATATGCTTCCCGGGCTTCAACAAAGATACGGTAAGGCCGGTGCGGCCCGAATCCGTTTCAACAACCGCAAGACCATTCTGGAAAATCTTGATCGAGAGGCTTTCCATCCTTTTGATATTCAGGGAAAAGCCCTTCTCTCCATCCAGCAAAACACTGAATTGGCTGAACAGATGGAATCCGAGATTGCCGTCCGCAGGCCAGAGCTTCTCACAAGCGCTTGGAGTCAGCTTCTGTTTTTTCTCAAAAAGGCCTATGACTACTACCAGGATCATTTGGATGTTCTCCGCAGTTTTATGACCCGGGAATTGTACCGTCCTGCAATCATTTTCCAACGAATGGTCTGTAGCGTCATTGATAGGACCTCTTATGCTGGCGTCATATACAGCCGTCATCCCCGATTAGGCACAGGTCTTTTCCTTCAGTTCGGACGGACGATCTTCGGGGAAGACTTGATGACAGGTCGCCTTCAACCCGAGGAACGCCACTTTCAGACTCGCGAAGAAAGCCGACGGGAATTTCCCGCTGTTTATCACTGCTGGGACAGAATTTTCCAGCTTGAGAATATTTTCCAATCACCGGTAATGGTCGAATTCACCGGAGTCAAGGGAACCTTCACTATCCTGCAAGTAAACCAGGCAAAGATGTCCGGAGCAGGTATGATAACAGCCGTTATAGATATGCACAGGAGCGGCCGAATACCAGAGGAGAGAGTCCGAGAGCTCATAAAACCCTACCATGTTCGGCAGATTGAATCAGACGCCATTGACCTGAAGTCTTTTCATTCGCTCACTCCTTTTTGCCGCGGCACATCTGTGCTCCCGCGTTCTGCCGTGATTGGCCGTATCTTTTTTTCCTCAGAGAATGCTCTGAAATTACGAGAAAAGTCAAGAGATACAAATGTTATCCTGATTAAGGAAAGGTTCACACCTATGGATGCCATTGAAATGCAAGAATTTGACGGAATCTGCAGCTTGAGTCCTCTTGCTATCCACGTAGTCTCATCAGCCCAAAGCCTAGGCATTCCCGCTCTGATTAACCTCGAAGAATACGGTGTGAGCATAGATCATGAAAAAGGCCTGCTTATCAACAGGGAAGGATTGGAAATTCCGGAAGGGTCATGGGTTACTCTTTCCAGTGCGTTCGGGTCGCTTTATGTGGGAAAAGCCCGGTTCGCTCCCGCACGTCTCCTCCGTTTCATGGCTGGAGAAGAAATAAAATTTTCCCCTGACGAGCGAATACGTTTCGAAAATCTGGCTAAAACCTACAGCGATTACCGTAATATACGGGAGAACGTTGACGCAGAAGATTTCGAGAGCCTTCAGGATCTCGGACATGCCGTCCGTTTCGGCAAGCTGGGAAAGAATGAACAAAAAGCATCCAAATTTGTTAACCGCTGCTTCGACCGGAAAAGCGAAATCATTGTGCATCGGCTTTTTGATTCAACTCTGGGTACTCATTTCCTCAACCAGGCAGCATTTGCCTGTCTTTCAGCAGACCGGAAGGCACGGCTTCTCAAGGGGGCCTTGCGTATCTGCGCGGAAAAAAGTATCTCCGGTTACAACGCCGGGGCCTTTGTGATCGGCAGCCTTATCCCCAATGATGCAGATGTTTCTTTTTGGAAAAAATTCACTCCCGGCGAGATCGCACGCCTTCTTAACGAATGGGTGCTCCACCAAAAATACCTTAACATCCTTAATGATGTTGGTGAAAAGAAAATCAGCCGTGCCAGGTCTTTAATCCAGTCAAACAGTCTCGGAGCACTTTGGGTACATAAAGGATTGCTCTCGGGCTTTATGACTCTCAAGCTTTCCGGAGCTCCATGGGATGAAATCAGCCGGAATATCCTTCCTTCTTTTGACTCACAGACACAGGAGGTTATAGATCTTTTGGGCCAACCTTATTCCACATTTTATGACTTCGACAATCCCTTTAGCCTTTCGCAGTTGAAGAAATTATGCGACGCAGCAAACCTCCCTGTTCCCAGGCCCGAAGACATTTAAGCAGGGATAGACAAAACAATGAAGATCATTGTCATTTATTGTTTTTTCGTTTTAGTTCCCCCTATAATTTATCTATGAACCAAGGAGAAGTGCCTCTAGCTATTTCTTGTCCTCAATGCGGTTCTTTAAATGTAGCCGAAGCAGAGAAAGAATTCAGCCGGGATTACCCTTTTTCCGTGGTCCTCATCCTCGTTTTTGTGCTGTTCGGGTTGGTTCTTTTTCTTTTTTTTCTCCTCCAGCTTCACCCGGTCATCCTCATCTTAGTTCTGGTCGCGGGAATAAGTTGGTTACTGAAGGCTCACCGGCAAAGCCCGAGAAAAAAGCAAAAAAAAGAATTCATCTGCCTTGACTGTGAGCACCGCTTCAGGGAAAAACTCGACTTTCCTGGTAAATAAAGGCCGACAAGAACGGTCAAACTAAATAAATACTTTCTCAGGATGAAATTGCTGATTTTAATGATAAAAAAAAATTCAGGGGCAATTTTAAAAGTGAAATGAGTGGCCAAACTAACTTAATGGCCCAGTTATATGACTTTTTTTTAGAACCATTCTTGATGAATTGTAAAAAAAGAGTAGCCCACGTGCTTCATCAATATAAACTAGCCCCGGCCATCGACATTTGTTGTGGCACAGGAACTCAGGTCAAATTTTTGCAAGCTTTAGGAATCCCTAGTTTCGGTCTCGACCTGGACAAGGGGATGATTCACCACGCCTCAAAGAAAAGCAAAATCCAAAGTTTTTTAGTGGCAGATGCCTGCCATCTCCCCCTTAGAGATTCATCATTCGGGGCAGCCATTCTCTCCTTTGCCCTCCACGAAAAGCCGGAGGAAGAAAGAAAAATCGTCATTAATGAAGCATTAAGAATCCTCCGTCCCGAGGGGATTATTTTAATCTTGGACTTTGAAAACCCCTGGGATAAACCTTCCCGTTGGGGTGCTTTTCTCCGCCAGGCTATCGAAAGGTTAGCGGGCAAGAACCACTACCGCTTGAGCCAGGAATTTTTAAGAAAAGGCGGTCTTTCTGCTTTCTTAAAACGTGTTAACCTTGGGGAAAGTGAACGCCACTATTTCCCCTTGGCGGCCACGATTTTAATTGTGGCCCGCCAGACTAGCCAGCCATAACTTAAATAGTTGGTTCTCTTCCCTATTCCCAATTAGGCATTCTGAACTTTCATTTGAAAAAGCGGGCTTAAATCAATAGCTGACCATCCATAATTATTATTCTTGTAATTGCCAACGATAGATAGTTTATAAACTTCTTTAGTTAAATCAAGGAAAGAACTCACGATGAATAGCGGCAACAACCTGACGCAGATATTCTCTCTTCACCAAAAAATAGCAGGCTACTTCTGATGCCCCAGCAGAGACCAACTCAACACTGACTCCTACTTGGGAAATCGCGGAAAAAACACGCGCAAAAATTCCTTTTTCCACCCGAAGACCCTCCCCGACTACCCCCACCAGAGCCAAGTTGTTATCACACCTAAGGTGGGAGATTATTCGGGGTTTAAGCTTGGCCAAGGCTAAATAAGCTCTCGATAAATCTTGTTGATGAAGAATAAAGTTTAGACAAGTTTGGGAAGTAAGGATAGAGTAAATGTTAACTTTCTCCGTGGCGAGAATCTCCCCAATCTCGGCGATGACTCCAGGCTTGTAGCCAACCCCTGGGCCTTCAAGAAGAAGAAGGCCAATTTCTT
>Ga0190360_1000987_pt1 | contig 15133 bp, 17 predicted proteins | sample 48721834_MG_FD_161271 | JGI IMG/M metagenome (GOLD analysis project Ga0190360, IMG submission 161271) | Hydrothermal vent microbial mat bacterial communities from Southern Trench, Guaymas Basin, Mexico - 4872-18-3-4_MG | ecosystem: Environmental > Aquatic > Marine > Hydrothermal vents >... | reverse complement strand
AAGCTGCGAGTATACAAAACCTGTAAAACCCGAGTGTCTGGAGAACTGGGTATGTTCTGGATGGACTGAATGCTCCCCTGACGGAATACAGACCAGAACATGCATGGACATGAATGCCTGCGGGACCTTCAAAAACAAGCCTCCTGAAACAAAAAAGTGCATTTACAAAACAAAGAAGACGAAAACCCCCTCTCCTCCTGTTCCCCTTACCGCACCTCTGATACTTATAGGGATGCTGACAGTGATTACGACAGCACTATGGGCAAAAAAGAGAGTTGCCGGTCTGGATATTTCCATTCCTAACGTGATGTTTTACATCAAATTTAAAATCAAACTCATTATCATACGCATAAAATTTAAAATCAAAGACATTTTTTTAAGAATCAGATACAGGATTTAGTCATGATAGGGACTTAAAAATCCACTTCTGTATTAAAAATCGCGAAGGATAAAAAGGAATCGGAATGTACTCAAACGAAGGAAAAAGAAGAACTCGATAGGCCATACCCTGGTGACAGGAATATTATAAGAAAGTGCAATACTTCTGATTCAGGGCTTTAATTATTTCAAAATTTTATGACAAATCTCAACCCCTCTGGGTAGTATGTCTAACGGAGGATGAAACGCGGGGTTGTCCACGGAATTGCTTGCATGAACCCGTACCTTGTTGAGTCCATACTTAGATTTTGTCCTTTTGCCCTGCAACATAGCGAGGGAGTCAGTCCCCAACTCGGGAAGATAGTGAAACTGACCATGAAAGCATACGCACCTTACATGTTCTGCCCCGTTTTCTATTACCCTGTCCACCGTGTTACCCATGGTCCTCCCGCTCATGATGAGGTCGTCGGGTATCAGAACACTCGCTCCGCTCAGATCAAGGTCAAAGACAGTGTTGTATGTCAGCTCGCCCTGCCCCTCGGAAGCGAGGTTTCTTTCCTTGTCCATATAACCTCCGTCTTTGCATTTTTCACCATCCACGACCCTTTCTTTTTTTAATACTGGCACACCGTCAGGCGTTATCACATACGTCCCGGGAAATCTGTCAACAACATCCTGAATATATGATTCAAGTATATCCGAGGCATCGACGTTGTAAAGGAAATCCGTCCAGTCAGCCAGTGTTTCGAGATTTTTCTGCTCTTCTCCGGGGAGTTCTTCCCAGCATGTTATTGGTTTCCAGCGTTCCCCTTTTCTGCACTTCTTGACTATCCACCCTTCTTTACCTCTTGAGTCATGGGAGCATATGGTAACGACCCTGTCAAAATATAGTTTCATCAGTCCCCTCAGCTCATCAACCGTGCATGGCTCACCGTATATGACATCCTTGGTTTTCTTTGTAATATATTCTGATTTGTCCTGCTTTTCGAAAGGTTCATTCGGCTCGAACAAGAACAATTTTTCAACTCCCAAGCCGTAAAAAGGCTTTTTCAGGTACGCGCCGAGAGCCAAAAGGTTGACTACGATATTGGCAGGTTTCCAGTTCACTCCGCTTTTTCCCCTGTAAACAACTATAACCTCCCTGTCTTTCTTCAGAGTTTTCTTTAATTCATCAGGATTTAAGAAATAATTTTCTTTTTCAGGATGTTTGCCGTCTATTAACCTGGGCACGGATTCCCCACCGACAAAGTTCCTTTCCAAGAATTCCCCATACTTAAGACCTTCCCTGTATTCCCTCAGTTTCTCGAAAAAGGCCTTGCAGAAACCGTCCCCGTATTTTCCGAGTACAACTGTCATATTTATTTTTCACAATTATAAATTTAAACCTTCTTTACAAAAAATTTTTTTAAAACTCCATGTTATTTGGTGAATATGAATAATCCTAACGAAGAGAGGGAAAAGAAAAGGCAGCCAGTTTCTCTGTGGTGGACGTTTATCCCCATGTTCTTGGGGTTCGCCGGGGGGCTGATAGCATGGAGACTGACCAAGAAAAAACACAACGAGATGGCAATGGTTCTCCTGATTTTTGGAATAGTTTTTACGGTTATTATAATTCCCTTCTACCTGTGGCTCTTGAGTATCTACTTCTGAAAAATTGTTAAGCCTCGGGAGGGAAACCCAAACCGAAAGCTTGCACGCGCAAGCAGATATCACTTACAAATGTTATCGGTTATTCGAACCCCCGACCTATCGGTATCGTTTCGGAGGACGCTTGCTCCGCAAACGTCAGCATATCAAGTCATTGAACGTTTTTAGACCGAAGCGGGCGAAGCCCGCTTCTTTACGTTCTACTAATACCGATACAAGCCGATCGCTCTGTTGCAGGTTGACAGAGGTGAAACCTGTGTCTTTCGAAACTGCCAGCTGAGCTACCGAGGCAAGGTGCGGGTGAAACCCGCCACTATGTTGTTTTGGTTTCTGGTATTTCTTATTATATGCATAACTATTTTTATTTATTAAAGTTTCCAGAATCAGGAACCTGATTTGGCTGGTTTCAGTTTTTCATAAATTTTATCAATCTGCCTGTAAAGCTCTTCTTTCGTCCCGTTGTTGTCCAGCGAGAAATTCGCCATTTTCATTGTCCTGTCAATGGGTTTTTCAGTCGGCCTCTTTTCAATCTCCAAGAACCTCTTGTAGGTCATTTTGCCTTCGCCCTTCGTCCCCCTTTTTTTCAGTCGCTCGAACCTTTTCTTTGCGCTACAGTTTACAGAAATGAGTCTGAAGGCATCACCGTAGGTTTCTCTGAAATACTCGACCTCTTCCGGGAACCTCACACCGCTAACCGCCCACAGACCTTCTCTTCTTATGATTTCGCACAGCGTTGGAACAAGGGCAGCGTTCCCCCCGAATGTTTTCCGCATATCCATTGCCAAATTTATCAGGTTCTCTCTCGTAACCTTCTTTTTCATACTTTTGAGCATGGGGGCAAGAACATTGTCAGTAAACGTGAGCACCCTGAAGCCGTATCTCTTTGAAAGGTATTCGGCAGTTGTGTCCTTGCCTGCTCCCCTCCTTCCGGTGATGCCCAAAACAAACAATATCATATTATTAATTGCGTAGACAAGTTAAATAAAATTTTCCAGCCTTCTTATTGCTCTCATCTTTTCCTTGTTCCCTAGTTTCGCATTTTCGATCGCGTTCCTCAAAATCTTATTCCCCTCGTCATACGCCTTCCTGTCGACAGGGTAGGGCGTCCCGTCCTTCCCGCCCCTGGCAAAAGAGAACTTGACAGGGTCCTTCCATGAAATTTCGGAACCATATATAAGCTTGCTGGTTAAGGCAAGTGCGCGAATGGTTTTCGGACCCACCCCTCTGAAAGCAAGGATCTCTTCGTAATTTCTGGGCTGGAATTCCTTCAAATCGAGCAGTTTCGAAAAAACCCTTTTGTCTATCCAGTGATAGCGGCCCATTATAAGATATTTCCTTACCTTCCCCAAACTGTCCTTCACGATGTCCACCGAAATCTTTCGCGATTCTTCGCTCTCCTTTGCAACCATGTTGAGCGTGCGATTTCGAAAATCACAGCATATCGCCGTATGCGGTTCCTCCACAAAATTTTCCATTTCGCCCGAAAGCCAGTGATAACGGCGGGCGTATCGGGTTTCGGGATTCATACCCTGCTGTATTACTGACCATTTCCCATTCTCCGAAAGAATGAAATTGTGATGGTAGAGTTGATAGCCGTCCTGGACGGCAGAGGTATCTACTTTGGCCGACATTTTGCTGGAATACTTCAGATATTCCGTTTCATTCTCTGTGAGCGGAAAAATTTGGCTCATCTTTTCGATCTCGTCCGGTGTTTTCCTTGATGCCGACCCTTTTCCCCCCAGGACGGCCACGCCGTGCTTTTCGGGGTCGAGTGACTCTTTCAAAGCTCCTAGAGTCGTTGTGGTCAAACCAGAGGAATGCCAGTCAAAACCCAGAACGCAGCCGAATGATTGAAAAAAATACGGATTGGATATCCTTTTCAGAAATTCATCAGTCCCGTATTCATAGATAATAAATTCGCTGATTAAACCTGAAAGTTTCTTCATTCTTTTGAAAAGCCATGGAGGACATCTTCCTCCGTGTAACGGAAGGTCCGACACACCAACCCTCTTCATGAAAAGAAATTGTTTTCAAAATTTATAACTGATGCTTTTGGTTGCCCGGGATGAGGTTTCATGGACACCCCGGTCTAATCCTCAAATGCCTTCAAGACCTCTTCCGTGTCTTCCAAGGAATTGAAAAGGAAATCAGGTTTTTCTTTCTTAAGTTCTTCTTCAGAACTAAAACCTGTGGCAACTGCAATAGTTCTGCAGCCGAACTCCTTTCCTGCTCTCACATCGTTTACGGAGTCCCCGAGTATGAAGACATTCCTCCTCTCAGGGAAGAAATCATATTTCTCCTTTGCAAGTTCCACCGCCCTCTCGATCATTTCCGACCTCTTCCGTGCAACATCCCCGAAGGAGTGTATCCTGAAATACTTTGAAAGCCCTGTCTTTTCAACAATTAGCATGCCTACTGTCGAAATGTTCCCTGTCAGCAGACCTACAAGTTCACCCCTATGTGAAAGCGTTTCCAGAAGCTTTAAAACACCGGGAAGGACAGCCTCCTCCATGCTCATTTTCCTGAGATTGTGCTCGAGATGTTTTTTGTATGATTTGTACGCGATCTTCATTTTCTTTTCTACGGTCACGGGATCGATCCCCCTTTCTGTCATGGGGTCACCTATGACTATCCGTGCTGGTTTCCCTATGTTCTTGATTATGTCTTCAGGAACAAGGTCAACCCCGAAGACGTCTTTGCCCATTTTTATGAATGCATTTATGTGAAAATCAAATATGTCTACTAATGTACCGTCCAAATCAAAAAGTATGAGATGTCTCATCCATATAATTGGGGCAAGGTCTTTAAAAGAATTAAAAATCAGAGTAAGAGCGGTCAGGCGTTCATTCCTGAAATGACGCTGCCTACCCTCTGATCTCCTCATCAAATTGTGCTATCTGGTGTTTTAACGTGATAAGCATGTCGTTCGTTCTCTGCAGGGATTTCTGTGTCATCTCCTTCTCTCTTTGGAGGTTTTTTATCTGCTCGTTGAGCATCAGTTTCTCTGATTCCAGTTCTGCCCTGTCATCTTTCAGTTCATTTATCTTTGACTTCAAGTCTTCTTCCTGTTTCTCCCTTTTCTTGAGCTCTTCCTGCATCTTGTCTCTCGTTTTCTTGAGATGCTCGACAACTTCCTTCAGCTCTATTTCCTCGTCCTTCAGCTGTCTTACCTTCTCCTCCAGAATCTTCCTCTCTTCTTTTATGTCCAGTGCCTTCACAACGTCATCGGAAAGCGTGCTCAAAACACCTTCAAGACCTGTATGTATATCCTTCATGGATTTTCTCTTTGCCATCTCAACACCTCGCTATTTATTTATAAGATTTGTTTCGTATTTAAACGTTCATTCTGTGTTTTCTTATCATACGGAGTATTTCGGAAAGCTGGTTGTTTATGGTGTCAATGTCAAGCATGCTGGGCGCGACTTTTATTTTCCCTTCATCCAGTGCCCCCTGTTCTATCCAGCCGCCCTTTTCATACGAATACACGTAACTTTTTTTCATGTCCTCCGTGAGCATCTTTATCTTTTCCTCCATGAGCTTTACCAGTTCCGTGAGTTTCTGGTTGTTTTTCAGAAGCTTCTCAACCTGAAGTTTTAGTTCCTCGTTTTCTCTCTTCAGTCTGGAGACGAGAATTCTGTCCTTCTTGAGGATCTCGCGCGGGTCATCCGGAAAAACTTCCTTCTTGGTCTCCTCTATCATTTCATCAAATTCTTCCATAATTATAATGGTGCGTAAGCGTTTATAATGGTTTTCCTTCTCATTTCTGCTTTCTGATTTTGCCAATAAGTCTCGTAATAATGCATGAAAAAATATAGGAAATTGTTATATGCCGATGGCGGGAATTCCAGAAGCTTCTTTCAATAAGAAGCTTCAGCAAGAAGGAGTCTCCCTCCATTCTATTGCGGTAAACTTCCGTTGGAAGCAAGCGGAACAAAGTGGAGTAAAGCTCCTTTCTGCTTAAGCTCTTTCCTGAAAAGAGCTTATTTGAACCCGCGACCTCTGCGTTTCTCACCAACGAAAGACGCAGACAGTATCTACGTCAATTGCAACGCAGACGTGTTCAAATTCTTTCACAGGTTTCGGGGTTTTAGCAAGGCCGTTTCACCGAAACAGCAAGCTTCCCCTTAACCTCAAAGCTCATACTTTCGGTATGAGCGCAGCGCTCTAACCCCTGAGCCACATCGGCATCTGATTTATATAAATGCGTTTTTCGTTCTTGATAAATGATATTAATACGAGTTGCAATAAATAAATATACATGAAGTTTCTGAATATAGCTTTTCACCCCGGTTTTATAGTTTACAGGAACGGTCCAGGCCCTGTGTGGGTGTGTCCACATTCAGGTCCTGCCATCGAAATACCAACGGCAAGGGATCAGTGGTCAGAAACTATCGCTTCCTTATGCTGGCTAAAGCTGGGCGGAACGCTGATAGTTTCCGGTATTCCTAGGAAGCAGATGTACGGCATGGATTTCAATAGAGAGATTCCCCCAAAGGATTCAGCCCTTACACTCTGGCCCGAATTCGTAAAGGATGAAAATAAAGAAAGGCTTGAAAAATACAGAAAGGTTTATTCTTGGACAGCAATAGATGACCCTGATTATAAAAACAGGCTGAAAATTTACAGTGATTTCTGGAACACGGTAAGAAGGTCTGGGGATGTAATAATTTTCCTCCACACACAATTTACAAGAATCAAGAATTTCCCTTCTGTAATGGACGTAATAACCTATCAGGGAAGGGGGGTCAAAAGGGAAATAGCGAATGCCATAATAAACAAAGCTAATAAAATACATAAAGATTTCTTCAAAAATATAGAAAAATCATACAAGGATGAAATATATCATGAACATTATAGGATAATAGAGAGGGTAAAAAATGTTTTTTCTGAATTTAATTTAGATAGCGTAAAGGTAGAATACAAAAAAAATATACTGGATGATATGAAAATCATTAAAAGATATGCAAAGAAAAGCATTTACAAAAGACTGGAAACTGAGTTCAACGAGAAAAATTTTATGCTGGCTGTCAAATCGGCTTTGAACCAGAAGGTATCTCCCCGCATAACTCTCGAATCTATATTCAAGGGACAGAAGGCTCTAAACATGAAAAAACCTCTCTTCGAAAAAGGTAAGTTAGTGATGGAGGTTGAGACCACAAGATTTCTGGGTTACTGGTATCCTAGAAAAGCAAGCGAGATTATAATGGACATTTTAAATGATCTGATATCTGTTGATATATACAGAAAAATGGGAGCAAAGCAAACACAAATAATAAAGTTTATAAAGGGGGTAAAAACTGGGGAGGATGGTTACAGCACCTTTTTCAAAAGGTAGGAAGTCATTTCATCCCACTGAGAAACCGGATTGAATGCCTTTGAACCTGTTGTATTTTCAATTTCTTCCCTCCCAATGTCTGTTACAGTTCCCTTTCCTGTGAAGAAGACGGGGGTGACTCCAAATTTCTTTTTCATTAAGATTTTACCTCCGTAAGCTCCTACGGGATCTTTCACACTCAATATGTAACAGGGTTTGTATTTCGTTAGAAGTTTGCTCTTCATTAGCATTGCACTTTCTCTTTGGGTAATGCCATCAGCAATTTCCAGTATTATGAAATCCGGATTAACTTCCGCTAAGTTTGAGTATATCTTTATGAAAACTTCATCAAGCTCTTTTTTAGAAAGCCCAACGCTCGATGGCCAACCCGCATCGATAATGGAGAGAACCTTTTTTGCCCCTTTAGATTTTGATAGAATTACATCTGTGTCATCTCCAATTCCAGTAAGCTTACCTACACAAACTTTGTAGCCCCTCTTAACCAGACCTTCCGTAAGCCCGGCAATGGTTAGCGTCTTCCCAGAATTTTCGACAACACCCACAACAACAATAATTTTGGGTGAGATTTTAACTTTCTTCACCTTTATACTGTAGTCCACTATGTTGATCTTTTTTCCATTTGAGGAAACAAAACCGAGGAATTCTATTTCTCTCTTCGTATAACCAGGTCTTGCAGATTTTACAATCCCGATTGCCCCAGCGCTCTCCAAAAGATTTAGCGTGTCTCCCTTCTTTAGACGTTTGGGAATAATTGCCCTGAGAATTTTCGGGGCATACCTATCACTGATACATCCCATGAATACATTGCCTTTACGCACCTTGACCTTTTTACGGTTTTTCTTCAGGTAATTTCTGGGTTTTTTCTGAGCTGAAAGAAGTTTCGCGAGAACTACATCTCCTTTTCTGCATACCCCATTCTCTATAAGCTTGAATTTCTTGGGTATCAAGGCATTTTTGGTAATGTTGGTTCTAATAATTTTCATAAAAAGTTTATTGTTTCTGTGGAATAAATATATGTTTAGGCAGGAACCAAATCTAAATTCTGATATATCTTTTTCACTACCCTTTTCGCCCACGTATTGAGTTTGTAATTTTTTTTATCAATTAGCTTTTCAAAAGTTACAATCCTCAGAATTCTTTCATGCGGTTTATAAACAGTATTTTCAAACGGGACACTATCGACTAAGATAAATTCTCCCCTTTCTTTCAAATCTCTCAAATTGTAACCACGTCTGAGATATTTTAGCTTCTTATCCTTCATCATGTAAACCCCAGATTTTAGAGATTTTCTGTTCCTGGCTAGACCTTTGTATTTGTTAAAAAGAATAAGATGTGCACCAGTTTTAAGTTTTTTCATCAACTTGTTGACTTTTTCAATATCTAGGTCGTAACCCTCCTCAAGAAATTCCAAGATGTGAAACCCTATGAGTAAAGGCTCGTTATTCAATTCCTGTACCATTGTAATTACAGGGAATGAACCAAGAAGTCTAGGATTTATTTCGGTAACATAGATTTTATCATTTTTTTTGTCTATGATCATATCCAGACCGAATATTCCTTTATAGCCCATAGTTTTCAAATATTGCCCGATTTTTCTTGCATAAAGATAGGCCTGTTTCTGAATCTCTTCAGGGAAATCATTAGAAGAGGTCCAGTCATGACCGCAGAAGACTCCGTTTCCCACTTCAGGGTTCATGACCTCGTGTATATCCAGCAACTGATACTGCAGGTTCGTATAAAGAATTCCGTGCTTTGTGACACACCCAGTGAGACTCGGGGAAGGACCTTCTATGAATTTGGTGACAACAACTTCTGAACATCCTTTTTCTAGGATTTTCTCTTTAGCTCTTTTGAAATCCTTTTGCGAGTCAACAAAAAACGTTCCCTTTCCTCCGCTCCCCTTAAAAGCTTGGATAACGATCTTATTTCCGTACTTGTTTCTTAACTCCTTGTAACATTTTCTTGGTAAACTGCAAATCTCACCTGGAATCGCTGGTAATCCACATTTATCCAGAATCTTTCTCAATAATGCTTTATTGTCAATTCTCTCGTATATCTCATTTCCTATAATGTTCCATTTTTCTTCATTGCACAATTTCTTTATCTTTTTTGTAACTTTGTAGAACAAAAGATATGGATTATCAAAAGAGTTCAGGAATTTTTTTATAATTTCCAGTCCCAGTAAAGAGCTAGAATTCCTCCTAATTTTTAAATTTTTTTCATTCAGTTCTTCAGCACTGAGGACCTTTACGTCTCTTTTTATCAGTTCCAAATCACGTCCATTGGCTAAACAGACTATATGGTAATTGGATATGAATTTTTCAGGTCCCAACCTGCTGAAAGCAGAAATCCCGATCCCTATTAAAGGTTTTTTAAAATTTTTAAAAATTTCTCTAAGATCATCTATGTTTGTTATCCTCCTCATCTTATTTAATAAGTATAGTCCTCTTAAAAATATTACTCCCCCTTCTTCAGCTTCTCCCATTTCTCTTTGAATTTCTGCCCAATGGACTTCTTCATAAAGCTGTCCAGAGAAATCTGGCCCCCCTTAGGTTCCGGATGAGAAAGGTCTTCTTCGCTGTATCCAACCGCGTTCAGTATCCTCATGGCAGCGGGAAGAATCTGGTTGTTTATGTAATATTCAGGGTCGTAGTTCTCTGCGTACTCGAACGGTTCTGCCCTGCTGGAAATCGATCCCATGCCCTTCGTTATTATGTATCCTATAACCGCCCCTTCCTTTATCGTATGCCCGCGGGCGACGTACTTCTTCGCTGCTGCCACATGCGGGCCTATTTGCTCGTAACGTTCAACAGGCCTTGTTATCTGCGTGTAGATAACGAGCTCCTCCTTCTTCACCTTTCCTGCCTTCAGCCTGTCTATGGTTTCCTCCACGATGTTTACCGCCATTTTCTTGTCCCTGTCCTTCAGGATTGACAGCAAGACCTTCTCCTGCGTTTCCTTTGCTATCTTGCACCAGTCCCTTCTCACCCTTTCAAAGCCCCTGATGACGATTCTTTCATTCTTGTCAAGCAGTGCATAACGTTTCTTTGCAGTGATTCCGGTCTTTGCAGGGACGAATATGCCCGCCTTGTATATGCCTTGGAGATCAAGTCCCATTGTCCCGGGAAGAATTTTGTTGACCTCTTCAAGGAATTTTTTTGCCTTTGATTCGCTGCAGTCCGCCAGAAACAGTGAATCGGTATCACCGTATATCACTTTCAAACCCATTTCCTCTGCCTTCTTTATGACCTTCTGTATGTAATACCTCCCCCAAGCGGCGATCGACTTCGCACAAATCCTCGAGTACCAGCGGGAGCCGGCATAGGCGTAATAACCGTAACTTGCGTTCGCTATAATCTTAAGGGCATACTGCCTGTTGTAGAGGTCCCGGTATTCAGGGGAATCAGGGTCGAGTGAAGCCATCTTTCCTTTTATGGTCATTCTTCTTTCGACAAGGTCCTGCAGAATGGAGGTGATGAAGCCTTTCCTTTTGAGTGAAAAGAAATGATCTTCCCCCGGCACGCTGTTCTTTTCCTTTGAGACCTCCGGGTCCTTGTCTAGGGTTTCAGGAGAAATGTTATGAGTGATGACGGTTGAAGGATAAAGGCTTGCGAAGTCAAAGAGAGCGATCTTTTCGTGTATGCCCGTTTTCGGCTGGTAGACATATCCGCCCGTGTATGGCGAAGCCTCCCTTCTCCTCTTTATTTCGTCATATTTAGGTCTGTTGAGAACGATCTCGTTCTTCTGGCAGGCGTTTTTTATCAGCAGCCATTCAACAAGCTGTGAATAGGTCATTCTCGTGGTATCAAAAAGTGTCTGCCCCACGAGCCTGCATATTTCAAATATCTGCGGGAGCAGGTGGTCTGAAAGCCTGAGAGCGAGTGTGGAGTCCCATTTACAGTAATCAGCAAGCTTGTTGAGATTCTTCTTCTCCTTCCACATCTCCTCTATGTCCTTCCATTTCACGTTTCTTTTGCCCCTGCCCAGAATCTCACGGGAAACCATGTCCAGCGTGAGGGTCTCCGACTGCATGGTATCCGCCAGTATGTGTTCAATGAAATCATAGATATCAACGTGAACCCTTCCCGTTATCTTTGTGGCGTATATCCTCCCCCTCTTTGTGTACATTGCATTGCTCTTGTCCCTTCCCAGAGCCAGATCCATTTTGTAGTAGCCTGCCCGCTTCCTGAGCTTGACAAAGTCGAAAAGGTCCCCGTTGTAGGTAACAATTATGTCCGGGTCCCTTTCCCCCACAACTTCCACAAACCTGTTTATCATCTCCCTTTCATTCTTCAGTATCTCTATATCTGCCTTTTTCTTTTCTTCTTTCCACGACCCGTAGGTAAGAACCTTGTTAAACTTCTTCGAAACCAGAGAAATCATTATAACATCCTCATCCGATATCTCAATGTCCATTGCAAGGACGTTCAGTTTCGGGCGTGGACCTGAAGAAGGTTCGATATCGGAGATTTCCAGGACCCTGTCAACATTGAAATTCCCCTTTACCTCTTCACCGGAGACAGATACCCAGTCAAGCGGAGTTAGACCTTTGTCTATGAGGTAGCGCTTATAAAACGTGATGTCGTATTCATACGGCTTTTTAACGCCTTCCCAGTCCTCTATTATCCTTCGGAGCTTTTGAATGTCTGTCGGGTCCTGTATTACTATCTTGAGAAAGGTTTTCTTCTCCCCGAGGAGCTTTTTCTCCACCAGCTCGAGCTTTTTGAGCTTCTCACCCCCGATGTCTTTCAGTTCCTTTATCCTTCTCTTTATCGTTTCCACACCAGACATGGTCGTAAAGTTTTCGCTCAGTTCCACATAAAAGTAGGGTGAGAAGTTCCGGTCCATCGCGAGAACGCTCTTCCCTGTCTTTGTCTTGCCCCAGAGACGAATGATGGGCCGCTCATTCTCAATGACGTAGTCTATGTCGAGAAGGCAAAAGCTAACCTTGTCCATGATTTATGGTTGCTTTTTGGTTTAAAAAAGTAATTAGTCATATTTATCTAATTGTGCATTAACTTTATTCATGAATGTGCTTTTTATCTGCAGGGGGAACGTCGGCAGGAGCCAGATGGCCGAGGCGTTCTTCAACAGGATGTCCGAGAAAAATCATGCATTCAGTGCCGGGACACGTGCCCTGAAACACGAAGGCCGGAGGCTTTCGGAATTTGCCGGGAATGTTGTTAAATGCATGGCTGCGCTTGGTTATGACTTGTCGGATAAACATCCAAAACAATTAACTAGGGAAATGGCAGAGCGGGCTGATATGGTTGTTTCGATGACTGATAAGAAAGACCTTCCCGGATACGCAAGAAATTCGCCAAAGCTTGTGCTCTGGGACGTGGAAGATGCTAAGGGGAGGTCGTACGAGTTCCACTGCAGGATAAGAGACCGCGTGAAGGGTCTGGTTGAAAAATTAGTTGAAGATATTGGGTGAACAACGAATTCATTCCCCTTCCCTTATCCTCGCAAAAGAAACCACTGCATCTCCCCTGTTCAATCTCATAACCCTGACGCCCTGCGTCGCGCGCCCCATCTTATAGAATTTTATACTTATAGATTTAATGTATTTTTATGTTTAAACATTAAAGACTAAAGCTTATAAAGCTTCACATCAATCTTTACTAAGAAGGTGTCTAGATGAAAAAAGAAGAAAAACCCGATTTTGATGATATAACAAGAAGACTTGATGCAATAATACGTATACTGCTAAGACAAAATCAGGTACAAGAAATGAGCTCAGGAGAGCAAATAGTTTTACTGAAAACAGCTGGTTTAACTGATATTGAAATAGCTAGATTTTTAGGAAGAACAAGAAGTTACGTGTCCTCAGCGGCAACTTTAACAAAAAGAAAGAAGGTGAAGAAAAATGTCAGAAAATGAATCTGAAATAATTAAAAAATTGGATATGTTGATAAAATTGGCAGCTTTGAATGCTCTGAAAGGTAGAGAATTCAGAGACCAAGTTAAAGTTCTATATAATATAGGGTTTCGACCAAAGGAAATAGCTGAGTTGTTGGGAAAAACACCTAACAATATTAGGGTTACACTTTCTTTAATTAAAAAAGGAGGTGGATAAGATGGGTAAAAGGAAAACAGAAAAACTAGATAATACAGAAGCGATAAAAAGACTTATGATATTGAGTTTGGTTAGATCTGGTTTATCATCAGAAGATATCGGTAAAACTTTGGGTGTAACCGGAAGAACTATAAGAAACATGATTCCGGTCAAGGAAATCAAAAATAAAGCAAAAAAGAAAAGGTGAACAATTTGGGTGATGTGTCTTGGTAATGTCTAAAGAAAAAATGGAAACTATTAAGAAACTACAGGAAGCTGCTAACTCAAGTTCTAGGTTAAAAATAATCAAAAACATCAACAAAGGAGAATCTATAAAAGAATTGACAGATAGGTTAGGTATCCCTCAACCAACAATGAGCCAAGCTATCAACAGGTTCAAAACCTACGGATTAATAGTGTTTTTAAAGAAAAAGGGTAATTCTGAGGTGTATGACAAAATACCTATGCTTAAACAGATAGGTAGCCTAGATAGATGTGTAAAATTAAAAATTGAAGAAAGAGAAGAAGAATTACGTAAATCAAAAATTTTAGAGCGTAAACCAATAATCCCCTCAGATTTTCCATTTATTGATTCAAAAACAGAGTCAGATGCAGAAAGAATGGTGGAACCTTATATAATCTTGTATCTTTTTGAAAATTCTCTTAGGAATTTCATAAATAAAATATTATCCGAAAAATATGGAGAAGACTGGTGGAAAAAGATAGTAACTAAAAAAGAAATTTACAAAAAAGTAGATGACAGAAAAAAATTAGAAGGGATACACAAATGGCATGTTCCACGTGGAGCACATGAAATTTTTTACACTGATTTGGAAGATCTTGCATATCTTTTGAGAAAAGAAGAAAAAATATTTAAAAACTTTTTAGGATTAAAAATATGGGACACATACATAACAGAGATTATAAAATTGTCAAGAAATATAGTAGATCATCATAACCCATTACCTCAAAGAGAAATAAACAGACTTAAACAAATTTTTGAAGACTGGAAAAGACAAATGAAATAAATTATTGATTATTTCGAATTCTCAACAACCCTTGCCATAGAAACCAGTTTATCCCCCCCATTTAGTCTCATTACATAAACACCCGAAGCGCTTCTACCGGTTTCCCTGATCTGCTTTGCAATGGTTCTCGTTATCATCCCGTTTTTTGATATAAACATGATTTCATCATCCTCTTTTAATGGTGTTATCCCAATCACGTTACCGGTTTTTTGAGTAATCTTTAGATTAATAACCCCCATTCCTCCTCTATTTGTCAACCTATACAATTCAAATTTGCTTCTTTTTCCAAAACCATTTTCAGTAGCTGCAAACAAATAACCGTCTTCCTCGAGTTTACATACGCCCACTACTTCATCATCTTTCTTTTTAAATCTTATTCCAATAACACCAACAGCATTAGTCCCCATTGATCTTACCTTATTTTCATTAAATCTTATAGCCTGTCCTAGTTTAGTTCCTATTATGATTTCTTGCTTACCGTCCGTAAGTCTCGCCTCCACTAGATCATCCCCCTCTCTTAATTTTATTGCCCTTTTACCTACACTTCTTGGTTTGCTGAAAACCATTAAATCCGTTTTCTTCACAAGCCCACGCTTGGTGACGAAGAATATGAATTTTCCTTCTTCAAACTTCTTCACAGGGATTATCGTTTTTACCCTTTCGCCTTTCTCTACCCTGAGAAGGTTC
>Ga0190360_1000984_pt1 | contig 15144 bp, 13 predicted proteins | sample 48721834_MG_FD_161271 | JGI IMG/M metagenome (GOLD analysis project Ga0190360, IMG submission 161271) | Hydrothermal vent microbial mat bacterial communities from Southern Trench, Guaymas Basin, Mexico - 4872-18-3-4_MG | ecosystem: Environmental > Aquatic > Marine > Hydrothermal vents >... | reverse complement strand
TTAAGCCCTGATCTAAAAAGAATCTTGTAGGCCCGGTTCAGACAATTCCGCACCCAAGAAGGAAAATTGGCTCTCCGCAGGCCAATTACGTTAAGTCCCCAGAGGTGGGCAGGATGACCATCGGCCAGAGTAAAGGGAGGGATATCCTTGACCACCTTGGCACAACCACCAACCATAGCATATGCACCTATCCTGACGTATTGATGCACAGCTGTTAAACCTCCAATTATTACTCGATCTTCTATCCTCACGTAGCCAGCCAGAGTTCCCATATTGGCAATGACAACATGGTCTCCTACCCAGCAATTATGTGCTATATGACAGAAAGCCATGAGAAAATTATCGTTTCCAATGTGGGTTACACTATCCTCATCAGTTCCCCGATGGATGGTTACATACTCACGAATTAAATTATTATCTCCTATCTCCACAAAACTCCTTCCACCTTTATAACGAACATCCTGGGCTGGAGTTCCAATAACAGCACCCTTTAATATTTGACATTTTTTTCCAATCCTGGTCCAACCCTCAATTGAAACCGAGGGTCCAATCTTGGTTCCCTCTCCAATTTTCACATTATCCCCTATTATTGAAAAGGGACCAACTTCCACTCCATCCGCCAGCTCTGCTTTTGGACTTACTATAGCTGTAGGATGAATGATTATTCCCATTTCACAGTATTCCTGCTTTTTCCATTATCTTATCTACAAATCTTGTGTAGTAACTCCTGTTAAAAATTTCTGCTATCTCTTCAGGGGTTAACCATTTGCCAATTTCCGAATCTTTCTTCACTAACTCCTCAAATTCTCTGTGCTTCTCCCAGCTCTGCATAGAATTTCTCTGCACCAGGTCATAAGCCTCCTGACGGGAAAGTCCTTTTTCTACCAGCTTTAGCATGAGCCTCTGAGAGAAGAAAAGACCACGAGAAAGTTTCATGTTCTCTTTCATATTTTCAGGATAAACCCTTAAGTTCTCAATTACTTCAGCAAATTTTGTTAACATGTAATCTATAAGTATTGTTGAATCTGGCAGAATTACCCTTTCGCAAGAAGAGTGAGAGATATCTCTTTCTCCCCAGAGAGGTATATTTTCCAGAGCCGCCTGCAGATTAGATCGCAAAAGACGTGCCAGACCACAGATCCGCTCGCAGATTATGGGATTTTTCTTATGCGGCATGGCTGAGGAACCTTTCTGTCCTTTACCGAATCCTTCCTCCAGCTCTCGAATCTCCGTTCGATGAAGTCCTCTTATCTCCAGACAGAACTTATCCAGAGATGATGCCAGAATGGCCAGGCATGCCAGGTAGAAACAATGCCTGTCTCTCTGGACAATCTGATTAGAAATGGGACAGGGTTTAAGTCCGAGTTGCCGGCAAACCCATTGCTCAATCCAGGGATCAAGATGAGCATATGTTCCCACAGCTCCGGATATCTTACCATAAGAAATTTCTTCTTTTGCATGCTTAATTCTCTCCAGATTTCTTTTTATTTCCTCATACCAGAGAGCAAATTTCAATCCCAATGTGATAGGTTCAGCATGAACTCCATGAGTTCTACCCATCATGACAGTGTCTTTATATTCAAGAGCCTTTTCCTTTAAAATATCCAGAACCCTTTCAACATCGGCAATAATAATTTCTGAGGCTTTCTTTAATTGAACGGCAAGTGCAGTATCCAGGATGTCCGAAGAGGTAAGTCCCATATGAATGTATTTTGATGCTGGTCCCACATTTTCAGAAAGATTTATCAAAAAGGCAACCACATCATGTTTTACCTCTTTTTCTATTTCTTTTATTCTCTTCACGTCAAATTTTGTTTTTCTTTTGATTTCCTCAACCACTCCCGCAGGAATCTTTTTTAACTTTGCCCAGGCTTCACATACCAAAATTTCTATTTGCAACCATATTCTGAATTTTTCTTCCTCCTCCCAGATAGCTCCCATCTCACCTCGTGTATATCGAGAAATCACTTATGTTCCCTCCTTATTCGGGCAAGACTCTCTAAGGGCAAACCCCATATGTGAATAAATCCAGCAGAAGCCTTTTGATCAAAAACATCCTCCTTTGTGTAGGTTGCCAGTTTTATATCGTAAAGTGAATAGGGGGATTTTCTGGCTACTACCTGACAGTTCCCCTTGTAAAGTTTAACTTTTACCTTCCCACTGACCCACTTTTGGGTTTTTTCTACAAACCCATCAAGGGCTTCTCTCAGGGGTGCATACCAGAGGCCGTTATAAATTAGCTCTGCATATTTCTGTGAGATGAGGGGTTTAAAATGCAGAGTCTCTTTGTCCAGAGTTAAACTCTCAAGTTGATGATGTGCCTCATGTAAAATAACTGCTGCTGGAGCCTCGTAAACCTCTCTTGATTTTATTCCCACCAATCTGTTCTCCACCATATCTATTCTGCCCACTCCATGCTCTCCGCCTATTTTGTTTAATTTCTGAATCAATTCAACCAGAGAATATCTTTTGCCATTCAACCCCACAGGACAGCCCCTTTCAAACTCTACTTCAACATAGAAGGGTGTTGAAGGCGCCTCTTCAGGGGATTTCGTTAACTGATAACAATCATCAGGTGGCTGAGTCCAGGGATCCTCTAAAGATCCACACTCAATACTTATCCCCCAGAGATTACGGTCAAGAGAATAGGGAGATTTTTGCTTTACCTCTACAGGAATTCCTCTGGATCGGGCAAACTCAATTTCTTCCTCCCGCGAGGAAAATTCCCACTCTCTAACTGGTGCGATGATCTTGATTTCAGGACAAATAGCGCGGGCAGTAACTTCAAATCTCACCTGATCATTACCTTTACCGGTGCATCCATGAGCAATGGCTTCAGCATTTTCCTGCAGGGCTATATTGACAAGTTCACGGGTAATTAGAGGACGAGCAAGTGCTGTAGCCAGAGGGTAACCCTCTTCATAAATAGCTCCTGCTTTAAGTGCTGGAAGAATAAATTTAGAAGCAAATTCTTCTTTTAAATCCTTGACATAAACTTTACTTGCTCCTGTTTTTTGGGCTTTTTCTTTTACTTTTTCCAGAATTTCTCCCTGGCCAAGGTCAGCGGTAAAAGTTATAACCTCTGCACCGTACCTTTCCATCAACCACCGCAGAATAACGGAAGTATCTAACCCTCCCGAATAAGCCAGAACAACTTTTTTTATTTTCCCATCCTTCATTTAACCCACCTTAACTTTTTTATTTACAAGAAGATGAACAAGTCTTAAAGGTTCGGGAATCCTGTAACCTCGACTGCAATTTAAAACCACCTCCAGGGTCGTTTTAAAATCTATAAAGTTACCCGGAGAGGCAAAAACAGGTTTAGTGTTGTATCTTGTTCTAACTACCCATCCTATCATCTCTTTATCATCGTAAAGAGGCTGATAAGAACCCCTCTCTGGTGGTAAAGGAGAGTGTGTACCTGTGAGTTTAGATTTAGCACATCCAAGAGAGGCCATCCCCAGATATATCCCCAGGTGTGTGGCAATTCCCATTCTGCGGGGATGAGCTATTCCGTGTCCATCTAACATTAAAAGATCAACTTTTTCTTTTACCTTTTTAAGTGCTTCGATGATAGGGGGTGCTTCCCGAAATGCCAGTAAACCCGGTATATAGGGAAATTTCACAGGTTGAGAAACTAAAACTTCTTCTAATAGCTCCAGTCCGGGATAGGTGAAAACAAGCACTCCCGCTGTCGCTTTATTTCCCAGATAGGTTACATCAGCGGCCGCAACTTTGGTTAATCTATGAGGTTTACAAAGACAGATTTTCTTTTTCAGTATTTCCTGAATTTTCAAAGCTTCTTCAACACTGACTTCCCATTCGTGTTGAGAATAAATATCCATCCTGCCTCAACTCATGATTTCAATAAGAATGGCTCTTTGAATATGCAGTCTATTTTCAGCCTGTTCCCAGACAATACTGTTTTTCCCATCCATTACCTCATCGGTTATTTCCTTTCCCCGGTGTGCAGGAAGACAGTGCATAACTACCACATCTGGTTTTGCCAATTTTAAAAGAGAGGGATTTACCTGATATTCCTGGAAGATTTTCTCTTTTTCCTCTTTTTCCTGTTCCTGACCCATACTGACCCAGACATCGGTATAAACCACATCTGCCCCCCTTACAGCCTCTCTGGGCTGGGAAATAATTTCAATTTTTCCCCCTGCATCTTGTGCTTTCTCCACTATGGAAGGCTCAGGCTGGTATTTTTCTGGAGTAGAAACCACCATATTTACTCCCAGCCTTGCTGCTCCTAAAATGAGAGAATGGCAAACGTTATTTCCATCTCCAACCCATGCCAGTTTTATTTTTTTTAAATCTTTTTTGAGCCAGAGAGTATAAAAGTCAGCCATTGCCTGGCAGGGATGTAAAAGGTCAGAGAGAGCATTAATCACCGGAATACCGGCTATACTGGCAAATCTCACCAACCTCTCATGTTCAAAGGTACGAATTATCACACCCTGAACATAGCGTGAAAGAACCCTTGCTGTGTCTTCAAGAGACTCGCTTTTTCCCAGATGAATATCCTGAGTTGAAAGAAAAATAGAGTTTGCTCCCAGTTGATTAATTGCTACCTCAAAGGACACTCTTGTCCTTGTTGATGGTTTCTCAAAAATAAGAGCTATGTTTTTCCCTTTTAGAGGATAAAATGGTTGACCGTTTTTCATCACCTTACGAAGACGATTGGCCAGCTCAAAAATTTGATAGATCTTTTCTGTAGTAAAATCCCATATTGAAAGAAAATCTTTTTTCATGTTTCTTCTCTGGAAAGGGACTTTAGTTTTCTCTCTATCACCTGATTGGCAATTTGAGGATTGGCCTTGCCTTTTGTCTTTCGCATAAGCTGACCCACCAGGAACTTTGCTGCCTGGGTTTTTCCTTTTTGCCAGTCTTTTACCGCTTTAGGATTCTCTCTTATAACTTCATCAGCCATTTGTTCTATACTTTGGTGGTCACTTATCTGCCTCATTCCTTTTTCCTCTATGATTTGAGATACTCCTTTTCCGGTTCTAAACATCTCCTCCAGAACCTCCTTTGCCATGCTGGTGCTCAGTGTCCCCTTTTCTACTTCACTTAAAAGATCTGCAACTCCTCCAGGACTTATCTTAATGGTAACAAGTTCTTCTTGCTTTAAAAACCTCATAATTTCACTCATTATCCAGTTACTCACAACCTTAGGCTTAGGAAAAAGTTTTACACATTCCTCGAAGTAATCAGCCACATCACGTGATTCAGTTAAAACAGATGCATCGTAGGCGGGAAGGCCATACTGAGTTATAAATCTTTGAAAACGTTGTTGAGGTAATTCTGGAATTTGAGCTTTGATTTTTTCAATTAAGTTTTTATCTATATAAAGAGGAGGAAGGTCAGGTTCTGGAAAATAGCGGTAATCATGTGCTTCTTCTTTACCTCTCATAGCATAAGTTCTTTTTGTCCTGGGGTCCCATAGACGAGTCTCTTGAATTACTTTCTCTCCTTTTTCCAGAAGTTCCATTTGTCTTCTTATCTCGGCCTTTAATCCTTCTCTAAGTTCCTTAAAGGAGTTCATGTTCTTGAGTTCTGTCTTGGTTCCCATTTTACCTGGCTTATCGCTTAAAGAGATGTTGGCATCGCATCGCAAAGATCCCTCTTCCATGTTACAGTCACTCACTTTAAGATAACGCAAAATTCGGCGCAGGGTCACAAGGTATTCGTATGCTTCTTCAGGAGATCTTATCTCCGGGGAAGATACAATTTCCATCAAAGGGATTCCCGCTCTATTGTAGTCAACAAAACTCCAGTTTTTCTCCTCCAAGTCTTGCATATCATCACCATGAATTAGTTTGCCAGCATCCTCTTCCAGATGGACCCTCTGTATACCGATTCTTTTAGTTCTTCCGTTGACTTTTATCTCCAGCCATCCATTTTCGGCCAGAGGTTCATCATACTGAGATATCTGGTAGTTTTTAGGAAGGTCAGGATAATAGTAATTTTTACGTGCAAAGCGACAGTTTTCATTTATGGTACAATTAAGAGCAAGAGCGGTCATTAAAGTGTACTCCACTGCTTTTTGGTTGATAACTGGCAATACACCTGGAAGTCCAAGGCAAACCGGACAGGTCTGGGTATTGGGTGGAGCTCCAAATTTTGTCCGGCAGCCACAGAAAAGTTTACTTTGAGTGGAAAGTTCAACATGAACCTCAAGACCAATATAAACCTGGTATTTCATCAAAGCCCCACTCCTTCTATTAAATTACCACAAAAAATACATTTACCTTCTTTTATATTGATCTCGGTTATAAAGTAGCCTCTTCTTTTAATTACAATTCTTCCACAATTCGGACAAAAAGTGTTTTCACCTTCATCACCTGGAACATTTCCAACGTAAACATACTTTAAACCTTTCTTCAAAGCCATCTCTCTTGTCCGGTGCAGAATTTCAATAGGCGTTGGTGGAAGATTTTCCATTTTATAAGCAGGGTAAAATCTACTTAAATGCCAGGGGATATTATCCCCTATTTCAAGAAGAAAACCGGCAATTTGCTCAAGTTCTTCCTGTGAATCGTTCATTCCAGGAATTATCAAAGTGGTGACCTCCACCCATATTCCTTTTTCTCTCATCAATTTAATACTTTCAAGAACAGGCTTTAATCTACCCCCACATACTCTTCGGTAAAATTCATCACGAAAAGATTTTAAATCCACATTAGCCCCATCCAGAAATAAAGCTACTTCCCTGAGTGGATCAGGCATGATATAGCCATTGGTTACAAAAATATTTTTTATACCTCTTAAATGTGCTAATCTACAGGTATCAAGGGCATATTCATAAAAAATTGTAGGTTCAGTATAGGTGTAAGCGATACTTGCCGCTCCCTTTGCCTCAGCAACTTCAACCAGCTTTTCAGGTGAAAACTTCTCTCCGGGAATATGTTCCATCTCTCTGGGAAGTTGTGAAATGGTATAGTTCTGGCAGTTCCGACAGCTCAGGTTGCATCCACAAGTTGCCAGGGAAAAAGCAGTTGTTCCAGGATAAAAATGATAAAGAGGTTTTTTTTCAACAGGATCTACAGCCCAGGAGATGACTTTTCCATAAACCAGAGAGTAAAGTGTTCCATCTATATTCTTCCTTACCTGACAGATTCCTTTTTTTTCAGGCTGAATGACACACTGGTGAGGACACAAATTACATTGTACCTTCCCTTCCCCAAGCTTCTCGTACCACATGGCTTCCTTCATCGCCCTACCCGTTTAACCCTAACCATAATAAAAGCTAAGGGTTTGTCAAGCTCATTTTTGTCAGTCTAAGAGGCGAAAAACTTGACAGGGAAAGTTAAAATTTTAACTATTATAGTAGAGAGCTTGCTTTGTCTTTATGAGTGCTATAAATTTATTTATCAAAAGTAAAAGACATTTTGATTCAATTGCTCCAGGGCAGGTGTTCAACATGGGCATCTGCATCATAGCAGAACTTCTTGGCGTTAATCCAGATAAAATATCCAGGGCGGAGAAAGTTAAAAAGATCCTGGATAGGGGTATAACTGAAGCTGGTCTCCATATTGTAGCCCCTCCCTGTTATCACCAAATTTACCTGCGGGGATAAAGCCTCGCACTAAAGGCATTTGATGTTGTAGTGAACTCATTTCATCCAAAAAAGATTAAAAAAACAAACAATAAAGAGGGAGATCTATGAGTTCCAAAAAGCTGGAGATCCAAATTATACAGCACCTGGCTAAGTCAGAAAAGAGCATATGGGAGCTTTTAGCTTTAGACCATTTTCCTTTAAGGGATTTTATAGAAACAGTTAACAGGCTTTATAAACACGGGATTATTGATTCCGATGGAGAGAGAATATTTTTGACCGAAGAAGGCAAAAAGGAGGTTAATCCCGAGTATATTCAATTTGAAGGAAAACTTTGTAATAGGTGTTTTGGTAAAAGAATAATTTTTGATGATAGATTTAATGAAGTTCTGAAAAAATTTCGGGAAATAGTTAAAAAAAGACCTTTACCTGCATTAGATTACTTCCAGGGTTACATGCATGAGTATGACACGGTTGCCCGAGTGGCTTTAATGCACCACTATGGTGATTTATTTAAGAAAGATTTTATCCTTATAGGGGACGACGACCTTCTCAGTGTTGCTCTTTCCTTATCAAAACTTCCTTCCAGAATATTGGTCTTAGACATTGATGGTAGACTAAGTGATTTTCTCACCACAGTTAACAAAGAATACGGATTTAACATTGAATTTCGAAAATATGATGTAAGTGATCCCTTACCTGAAAAATTTGTTGGAAAATTTGATGTCTTTTCGTCCGAGCCCTTAGAGACACTAAGTGGTTTAAAAGCGTTTGTTTTACGCGGGATCACAAGTCTTAAAGAAAATGGTATCGGATATTTTGGTTTAACTACCCTTGAAGCCTCACCCAAAAAATGGCTCGAAATAGAGAAAATGGTTACCCAGACAGGTTGCATGATAACCGATATAATCAGGGACTTCTCTAAATATCCCATGAACTATGATTCAGTAAGCTACGAAACATTTATCGCCAGGTTTAACTTTCCTGTAAAAAAGAATCCCGGGATAGATTGGTACAGATCTTCACTTTTTAGAATCGAAGTTTTACAAAAACCATCTCCCGATATAAACCCAAAACTAAAGATTGAAGCTATAGACCCGGAAGAGGATGTAACTTATCCCAATTTATAATTTTTTATTTTTGGAAAATTGACTAAATGAGTATTTTTGGTAAATTAATCTCAAGAGGGGTTAAATAAAAAAATGATTTCTTTAATCGGGAAAGATAAACTTAAGGAGGTGAGGAAAGTAAGAAATTTAAAAAGGTCACCATTTTACAAGTTACAAGGAGGGAGAGATGAAAAAAAGATGGATACTGGTGGCATTGTTAATGGTTGTGCTTTTAGCCAGCGGAATAGCACTGGCTAAAACCAAGGTGCACTTTGTAGCTGCCCGTTATCATACCGGAATCACTGATGATTACTGGGCTAAGGTAGCAAGCGAGTTTGAGGCTGCCAATCCAGACATCGACGTCGTAGTCGATGTTATTGACTGGGGAACATTGCACCAGAAACTCACCACCATGATCGGTGCCGGTAAACCCCCTGAACTTGCCAACATTGCCACCATCTGGCTGCCCGAATACATTTCTGCCGGTGTAGCTGAGCCTCTTGATAAATATATGACTCCGGAGTTTAAGGAGCAATTTATACAGTCTCTTTTTGATATCACCGTAATTGACGGTAAACTTTACGGTATTCCTATTGCTGTATCGGCAAGAGCTATGTTCTACTTGCAAGACCCTTTAGAGAAAGTGGGAATGGCTCCTCCCAAAAACTGGGAAGAGCTTCTTGCTGTGGCTAAAGCTATACACAACCCTCCAGAACTTTATGGCTTTGGCATTCCCTGCACCACCTGGGAAGGAGAAGCTTACTATGCTTATTTTCTATGGGCTGCAGGTGGAGAATTTTTTGATGAAACTGGAAAATTTATAGTGGACAGTGCTGAAGGAATCGAGGCTATGCAATTCTTGGTAGATCTTGTTCGTAAATATAAGGTTACCTATCCCGAACCCTGGGCTATAAACCGTGATGAGATGCAAAAAGTTTTTGCGCAGGGGAAAATCGGCATGTTCATCACCGGCCCCTGGCAGGTAGAAATTAACGAAAAGGAAAATCCGGATCTAAGATACGGTATAACTCTTATCCCTGCTCACAGGAGACAGGTGACCATGGCTGTAACCGATACTCTCATGATGTATAAAGGTGCCCCCAACAAGGATGCCGCCTGGAAATTTGTTGAGTTCGCCTATCAGGACAACTACCGGCTGGAATTTGATGTGAATGAGGGAATGTTGCCCGAGAAAAAAGTGGTAGGCGAGAAAATAATAGAAGATGTCCCCTATCTCAAGACCTTTATTGATCTTCTACCATACGGGAAATTCTTGCCCATGCATCCCAACTGGGAAGAGATAACCGGAGAAATAGTTAAACAGATGCAACTTGCCTATATGGGGGAAAAGTCTCCAAAACAAGCCATGGAAGACTGTGCAAGAGAGGTCAATACTCGGATAATCATTGGATTCTAACTCCAAACAATGACCGGGCTATCGGAGTTTTCTCCGATAGCCCATATTTTGATCTCCGGACCGAAAAGCTAAAATGACCAAAGAACAAAAAATAGCCTATCTTTGCCTTGTACCAAGCTTAATTTTGATGGCCACAGTAATATTCTTCCCCATCGGAAATACTTTCTTAACCGCTTTTTACAGGGTAAATCCCTATGGAATCAGGTTAAAGTTCTGGGGGCTAACGAATTTTACCCGACTTTTTTCCCGTGAAGAGTTCTGGACATCTCTTAACAATACCTTTATATGGACAGGGGGGGTAGTTGGATTTACCATAATCTGGTCTCTGGGTTTAAGTTTGGCTTTAAATGAAAGATTTAAGGGAAGAAGTGTTGCAAGAAGTATACTTATGCTCCCCTGGGCTACCTCTCTTATAATTACAGCTCTTGTGTGGAGATGGATTTTAAATCCTGAATATGGACTCTTAAATCATTTTCTATCTCAAATAGGCGCGCTTAGAGAGAGGGTAAATTGGGTGGCCGAATGGCGGACATCTTTCCCCATGATGATCTGGATAGGAATTCTGGTTTCCATTCCCTTTACCACCACTGTTTTTCTGGCAGGATTGCAGTCAATCCCCCTGCAGCTTTACGAGGCGGCTAAAGTTGAGGGCGCTGGAAGCTGGCAGAGATTCCGCTATATAACCATGCCTCTTTTAAAACCGGTCTTTACAATAGCAGTGCTGCTTAACGTGATATATGTTTTTAATTCCTTCCCCATCATCTGGGCGGTAACTGGAGGAGATCCTGCAGATACAACCCACATAATCATCACTTATCTTTATAAGGTGGCATTTTTTTACAATGATTTTGGTGTGGCATCAGCCATGGCTATAATAGTGTTTATAATACTGCTTTCTTTTAGTATGGTTTACACAACGATTTATTATAAAGGTGAATTGTATTGAGACTGAAAAGAATAGCTTTTGTGCGTAAAACAGTTATATACATTGTCACGGTGATCACTTCCTGTTGTATTCTCTTTCAATTTTTTGTAATGCTTTCCACTTCTTTAAAACCTAAAGCTGAAGTATTTCATATTCCACCTTACTGGATACCTCATCATATTCGGTTTCTCAACTATATTGAAATGTGGAAGATAGCTCCTCTTGCCCGCTATTTTTTAAATTCAATAATCGTAGCCTCGGGGGCAACGGCACTTGCTATTGGTGTAGCCATACCAGCTGCCTATGCACTTGCCAGATTAAGATTTAATGGAAGAAGGGCATTTCTGTATCTGGTCCTCATCACTCAGATGTTTTCCCCTATTGTTATAATCATCGGGCTTTATCGGGCTATGGCAGTGATGGGGATGCTAAATACCTACCAATCCTTAATTATCACCTTTGCCGCTTTCAATCAGGCCTTTTCTGTCTGGCTTTTGACAGGATACTTTCAAACCATTCCACTGGAAATAGAAGAAGCAGCCCTTATAGATGGATGTTCCAGAATGCAGGCTTTAAGGTGGATTCTTTTCCCCCTATCAGCTCCCGGTATAGTAGCTACCGTGATTTTTGTTTTTATCTGGGCCTGGAATGAGTTCATGATCGCCCTGACATTTACTTCCACTCCTGAAATGAGACTGCTTACTGTAGGTCTTTTCAGGTTCATGGGAAGATATGAGATCGAATGGCATTACCTGATGGGAGCATCTCTCCTTGCAACCATACCTGTTCTTGTCTTATTCTTGCTTATCCAGAGAAAACTGGTTCAGGGACTTACTGCCGGAGCAATTAAGTAACTCAATAAATGTATATCAATCCAAATAGATAACTTTTCCCGTTTCTACTGATTGATATATCCCACAGATAATTTTTGTAACCATAAACCCATCCTCGGGGGTAATCATCGGAGATTGATTTTCACATATACAATCTAAAAAGTGTCTTATACTCTCAAAGGCAAATCCTGTAGGTTTACCATGAATTTCGGGACAAACTAATATATCTGGATATGAAAGACCTTCTTGAGTGTATTTTTCTATACACCTGTTATGAGTGAAATCTATATTAAACATCCCCTTACTGCCTATAATTTCACATTTGAAATCGCCCAAAGTAGGCATTTTTTTCGGTAGTATCCAAAAATTCTCAATAACAGCTACACTGCCGTTTTTAAATTCTAAAGTGGAAATGAAAAAATCGGGTGTACTAATACCAAGACTATTCAAAATATCTTTTTTGCTGATAGAGTAAATCTTCTCAATCTCGTTTCCGATTAACCATCTCACAAGATCCACAGAATGACTACCTAAAAACCAGACTGAAGACGATTTCCCAGACCAACTTAACATTTCCAAAGGTACATAGAGGCTATTGCTATGTCTCATATAAATATATAAAGGGGTACCTATCTCCCCATTCTTTATAGAGTTATAGGCATGGGCAAATGGTGGATTCCATCGATTGTGGAAATCCACCATTAAAATTCTTTTCCTTTCCTGTGAAATTTTCACCATTTCCCTGGCATCTTCAATAGAAGTAGCCATGGGTTTTTCTACAATAACGTGTTTCCCGTTCTGCAGAGCTTTTATTACTGGGTCTCTATGGGTAAAATCTGGAGTTGCTACTGAAACAGCAGCTATTTCTGAATCTTCCAACAGATCTTCATAATCTGAATACCACTTCTGGGCCCCGTATTTTTTAGCCATCTTTTTCGCCCGCTCTACATCCTTATCACATACGCCTATCAACCTTACTCTTGGGTCAGAAGAATACACTTTAGCGTGTATTTCTCCCCATATCCCTGCACCAATAATACCAACTCCTAAAATCATATGTTCCTCCTTTTTTCAACTTAAATCCTGTGACAGGCAACCAAGTGGCGCTTTCCCACATCAATAAGTTCGGGCTCAATCTCTGAGCATTTTGCTGTCCTGAAGGGACATCTCGATTGTAAACGGCATCCGGTAGGTAAATCCACAGGACTGGGCACTACACCTTGGAGAAAAAATCTCTGACTTGAACTTTTCCTCTTTGTTCCTGTTGGAATTGCTGATAAAAGAGCCCTTGTATATGGATGTAATGGATTTAGAAATATTTCATCTGTTCGACCTATTTCCATTATCTTGCCCAAATACATGATAGCTACCCTATCACATATATATTTTACCACTCCTAAATTGTGAGTGATCAAAACCATGGTTAGTTGAAGTTCCTCTTTTAGTTCCGCAAGAAGTTGAAGTATTTGAGCCTGAATAGAAACATCTAATGAAGAAGTAGGCTCATCAGCTACGACAAACTTTGGATTAGTAACCAGAGCTCTAACAATGCTTATTCTCTGACGTTGTCCCCCACTGAATTCATGAGGATATTTATTGATACTTTTGATCGATAAACCAACTCTATTCAACAGATATTTAATTCGTTCTTCACGTTTTTTTCTCTCTTTCATACCGGAATTAATTAGAGGTCTTTCCAATATCTGCCCCACAGTCATCTTAGGATTCAGAGAAGAAAAAGGATCCTGGAATATAAACTGAATCTCCTGATACAACTTGCGCATTCTATCTTGCCTTAACAAACTCAAGTCTTTTCCTTCAAATATGACCTTTCCTTTCGTAGGGCAAGTCAAAAACGTCATTGCCCGACCAAGTGATGTTTTTCCGCATCCACTTTCTCCTACCACTCCAATAGTCTCCTGTCTAAAAATCGTGAGGCTCACACCATCTACTGCCTTAATATACCTAATTTTCCCTCCAGCAAAGATTCTATCTATAATTCCTTTAGCTAACGGAAAATAAACCTTTAATCCCGAAATTTCCATAATTTTCTCATTAGGTAACTTATCCGAAGAATTTGAAATACCCGAAGAAACGGGAAAAGAACTTCTGTTTTTTATATCGGGAAAATGACATTTGCAATAATGGCCACTATCTATCTCTACAAGTTTTGGCTTAATTTCTTTGCAAATACTTTTGGCTTTTTCACATCGAGGTGAAAAATAACATCCCTGAGGTAAATTTATTAAATCAGGAACATCTCCTCTTATTGGCTTAAGACTTCCTTTAGGAGTATCTATTCGAGGTATAGAGTCCAATAACCCCTGAGTATAGGGATGTAAAGGATTTTTTAAAAGTCTCTCAGAATCTGTACTTTCAATGATTTCTCCTGCATACATAACGTTTATACGCTCGCACCTTTCTGCCACCAGATGAATATCATGTGAAATAAATAAAACCGAGAGGTTGAGATCTCTCTTTAGACTTTCAATGAGATCCATTATTTCCGCCTGAACAGTTACATCAAGGGCTGTTGTTGGCTCATCAGCTATTAATAAAGAAGGCTTGTGAGCAAGGGCAATAGCTATTAAAATACGCTGACGCATGCCCCCACTAAACTGATGAGGATAAGTTTTGACTCGAGTTACAGCATCAGATATTTTTACTGTGTCAAGCATCTTAATACACTTTTCTGTAATTTCTCCCCGGGGAATATTTTTCTCGTGAAGCTTATATACCTCAGCTATTTGCCACCCTACAGTATATACAGGGTTCAATGAAGAAAGGGGATCCTGGAATACCATACTTATTCTACTACCTCTGAATTGTCTCATCTCTTCCTCGGTTTTTATAAGAAGATCTTCACCTTCCAATAAAATTCTTCCCCCAACTATTTTACCAGGATAGGGAACTAATCTTAAAATAGAAAGAGCAGTGGCACTCTTACCACACCCTGACTCTCCTACTAAGCCAACCATCTCACCTCTACGGATAGAAAAACTAACATTGTTAACTGCCTTGATCGTTCCCTGACGCGTAAAGTAATAGGTTTTTAGATTCTCAATTCGGAAGAAATCTTCTTTTTTATCCATGGCTAATTATTTTCATAACTGTTTTCTGTAACGAGGGTCCAGAATATCTCTTAAGCCATCTCCCAGAAAATTGAATCCAATTACGGTGAACATTATGGAAATTCCTGGAAATACAGAAAGATAAGGAGCAACCATCAAGAAATCAGCGTAATCAGAAAGCATCAAACCCCAACTTGGAGTTGGTGGTTGAGTGCCCAGTCCCAA
>Ga0190360_1000982_pt1 | contig 15147 bp, 17 predicted proteins | sample 48721834_MG_FD_161271 | JGI IMG/M metagenome (GOLD analysis project Ga0190360, IMG submission 161271) | Hydrothermal vent microbial mat bacterial communities from Southern Trench, Guaymas Basin, Mexico - 4872-18-3-4_MG | ecosystem: Environmental > Aquatic > Marine > Hydrothermal vents >... | reverse complement strand
CCTTTACTACAAGTTGCGGAGGTGATCCGATGAAGCCCGGCGATCGCGTTGTCTTTCCCTTTGCCGGAGGGGAGAAGGAAGGGGTGGCCTGGAGGGTCACCCCCAAGAAGGTCTACATCAAGGTGGACTTCCCACGCCATAAGGGGAAGGTGGTGAAGCGCTCCATCCACGAGGTCAAGGTCAAGTGAAGACCCTGGTGGTGACCGCGGGCCTGATCCGGGACGGCTCCCAGAGGGTCCTCTTGGCCAAGCGGTCCGAGGGACGCTTCAAGGGCTGCTGGGAGTTTCCGGGGGGGAAGCTGGAGGAGGATGAGTCCCCTGAGGACTGCCTCCGGAGGGAGCTCCGGGAGGAGCTCGGTGTGGAGGTGACCGTGGAGGGGATAGAGGAGGCCGTCTGGATGCCCTATGGGGAGTTCAACCTCCTGCTGCTCCTCTACCGGTGCGAACTCAAGGCAGGGGAGCCCCGTCCCTTGGGCTGTGACGGGGTAAGGTGGTTCAGGCCGGAGGAGCTCGAGGGCCTGGAGATGCCCCCGGCTGATGTGGAGGTGGCGAGGAGGCTTCGCAACAGATGGGCTTCCGCTGCGGGATAGTAGGGTTGCCCAACGCGGGCAAGTCCACGGTCTTCAACGCCCTGACTGCCGCAGGGGCCGAGGTGGCCTCCTATCCCTTCTCCACCGTCGAGCCCCACGTAGGGGTGGTGCCCGTCCCCGATGAGAGGCTCAGGGTGCTGGCTGACCTCATCAAGCCCAAGCGGGTAACCCCCACCACCTTGCAGTTCGTGGACATCGCCGGTCTGGTGAAGGGGGCCAGTCGCGGCGAGGGCCTGGGCAATCAGTTCCTGGCCCACATCAGGGACGTAGACGCCGTGGCCCACGTGGTCCGTTGCTTCGAGGACCAGGAAGTTCCCCATCCCAATGGCTCCATCGACCCCCAGAGGGACGCCGAGGTGGTGAACCTCGAGCTGGTCCTGGCCGACCTCGAGGTGCTCGAGCGACGCCTCCAGAAGGTGGACAAACTCGCCCGCACGGGCGACAAGGCCGCCCGGAGGGAGGTGGAGCTCCTGAGGGACCTCAAGGGTTGGCTCGAGGAGGGGAGGAGGGCGAGGGACTTCCTCAGGGGGCGTGAGGGGGAGCTACCGCGGGACATGCCCCTCATCACGGCCAAGCCCTTCTTCTACGTGGCCAATCTGTCCGAGGGCTCCGAGGGGCACCTGCAGGAGTTGAAGAAGTTGGCGGAGGAGGAGGGGGTCCCTGTGGTCCCCCTGGCGGGGAAGGTGGAGGCGGAGCTTCAGGAGCTGGAGCCCTCAGAGAGGGAGGAGTTCCGGAGGGAGCTGGGCCTCGAGGACTCAGGTCTCAGGAGGCTGGTGGAGGCGGGCTACAGGGTCCTAGACCTCATCACCTTCTTCACCACCGTGAACCTCGACTTGAGGGCCTGGACGGTGAAGCGAGGGACCAAGGCCCCTCAGGCCGCCGGCAAGATCCACTCCGATATGGAGCGGGGTTTCATCCGGGCCGAGGTGATCTCCTTCGAGGACTTCGTCAGGGCGGGCTCCGAGCATGCGGCCCGAGAGAAGGGGCTCATCAGGTCCGAGGGCCGAGACTACGAGGTGAGGGACGGTGACATCATCCACTTCCGCTTTAACGTCTGAGGGGAGGCGATGGATCCCTTAGAGGTCCTTGACGTGCCGGAGGTGCTCTCCTTCGTCTTCCACCCCCGCAGGGCCTTCTCCAGGGGCAGAGGGGGTGAGGTCGTGCTGTTCGAGGTGGAGGACGGTGTGAGGATAGGCTGTAAGTTTTGGGGGGAGGGGAGGGAGAACGCCACCATCCTGTACTTTCACGGCAACGGCGAGATCGTCACCGACTACGACGACATCGCCCCAGAGTACCTCCGTCGGGGCCTAAACCTCTTGGTGACGGACTACCGAGGCTATGGCCTGAGCGACGGTCGACCCACCCTGAGGGCGATGCTCGATGACGCCCATCGGCTCCTTCGACACGTCACAGAATGGCTCAAGCAGAGGGGTTTTCGTGGGCCCCTCTTCGTCATGGGCCGTTCCTTGGGGAGCCTTTCAGCCGTGGAGTTGGCCAGCTCCTACCGGGAGCAGTTCCGAGGGCTCATCGTGGAGAGCGGCTCCGCCACCAACTTCCGCAACCTCCTCGACTCCTTCGGCCTTATCCCCTGGGATCACCCCATATGGGAGGAGGGCCGAGGTTTCTTCAACAAGGAGAAGATCCGCAGGGTCGAGGTCCCCACCCTCATCATCCACGCCGAGAGGGATTCCCTCATCCCCCTGTCCGAGGCCGAGGAACTCTACAGGAACGCAGGGGCAGCCGACAAGAGGCTTGTGGTCATCCCCGGGGCCGATCACAACGACTTGATGTTCGTGGACAAGGAGCGCTACTTCGGCTCCATAGAGGACTTCGTCAAGGAGGTTTGGGGTAAGGGATGAAGCTCTTTCTGATCAGACACGGCAGGACCGCTTGGAACAGGGAGGAGGTCTTCAGGGGCACCGCGGACGTCCCCCTGGACGATGTGGGCAGAAAGGAGGCGAAGTTCTTGGCCCGCCGCCTCAAGGAGGAGGCCCTGCGGGTGATCTACACCAGTCCCCTCAGCCGTGCCAGAGAGACCGCTGAGATCATCGCCTCCGAGTGCGGCACCGCTGTGGAGGTATCCGAGGGCCTCCTCGACCTCGACTTCGGCCTCTGGCAGGGGCTCTCCGTAGAGGAGGTTAAGGGGCGTTTCGGGGACCTCTACCAGCGGTGGATGGAGGCGCCCCATGAGGTCTCCTTCCCCGGGGGTGAGGACCTCGAGGCGGTGAGGGAGAGGGCGATGGGGATGGTCGAGGACCTCAAGGGGAGGCACCGGGGCGAGGTCGTCGCCCTGGTGACCCACAGGGTGGTGCTGAAGGTCCTCATCTGTTCGCTCCTGGGGCTGGGCCTCGACGCCTTCTGGAGGGTCGCCCAGGGGACGGCGGCGCTCAACGCCTTCGAGTGGAAGGGCAACTGTTGGGTGGTCCGCCTGCTGAACGATACGTGTCACCTCCGATCCCTGAAGGGGGAAGGGGGGCTCGAGTTTTGATGTGGAAAAATTGTGGAAAAGTCTCAAAAGTCCCCTTCTCCTTTGGGGAAAATCTCCACCGTCCAAGGACCTGTATTCCCAGGGCTTCTCAAAAAGGTCAATATTTTCAAGGGGTTACAGAGGGAGGGCTTGAAAAGCCTTAAGTTCTCAAGGGGAAGGTCACGCCGAGGGCGTTTTTCCACAATTTTATGAGGAGGAGATGGCGAAGTGTCGCCTTTGCGGTAGGGTTTCCCCCTTCATCTCAGCGGCCATCGGCTACTGTGCCGACTGCATAAGGGGCAACTTCTCCGACATCGAGGGAGAGCTTGCCGCCCTCCATCGAGACGGCAGGCAGCGGGAAGGGCTCCCCCCGGCGGTGCCGAAGGCCCCGGAGGGGAAGGGGTGTCGCATCTGTGGGAATAGGTGCTCGATCCCCCCAGGGGGCAGGGGTTTCTGTGGGGTCTACGAGAACCGGGGAGGACGGCTCCAGCCGGTCTCCGGGAGCTGGCGGAGGGCCTTCGTCCACTGGTATTACGACCCCCTGCCCACCAACTGCTGTGCGGCATGGGTGTGTCCGGGCTGCAGCTCCAGCGGTTATCCGCGCTTCTCCTACAGCAGGGGGCCGGAGTACGGCTACAAGAACTTGGCGGTCTTTTACAGCGCCTGTAACTTCGACTGCCTCTTCTGCCAGAACTGGAGCTATCGCCAAGGGGTAGGGGAGGGGGGGCTCGAGGTGGAGGACCTGGTGAGGGCGGTGGACGAGGGGGTGAGCTGCATCTGTTACTTCGGCGGCGACCCCATCCCCCAGGTGGTCCACGCCATCCTGACCTCCCGGGAGGTCCTGGAGCGGAACAGGGGTCGGGTCCTCAGGATATGCTGGGAGACCAATGGAGGGGTTTCACCTCCACTTTTGCGTCAGATGGCGGACCTCTCCCTCTGCAGTGGGGGATGTATCAAGGTGGACCTCAAGTGCTGGAGCGAGGAGATGAGCTTGGCGCTCTCCGGGGTGAGTAACCGGCAATCCAAGGAGAACTTCAAGAGGCTTGCGGAGCTCCACCGTCAGAGGCCCGATCCCCCCTTCTTGATCGCCAGTACCCTGTTGGTCCCCGGTTACATAGACGTGGAGGAGGTGAGGGCTATAGCGCACTTCATTGCCTCCTTGGACCCCTCCATACCCTGGACGCTTCTGGCCTTCCATCCCGATTTCCGCATGAGGGATCTCCCCGCCACCCCACGCAGTCAAGCCCTGGAGTGCCTGGAGGTGGCCAAGGCCGAAGGGGTGCAGAACCTACACCTGGGGAACGTCCACCTGCTGTGGTGACTCACTTCACCACCACTCGGTGGTACCTCTTCTTGCCGGCCCGCAGGAGCAATTCCCCTCCTTGGAGGTCTTCGAGGGTGATGAGTTGGTCGAAGGCCCGGAGGCGTTCTCCGTTGAGGTATCCTCCCCCCTGACTTATGAGGCGGCGGGCCTCGCTCTTGGTGGCAGCGAGGCCCGTAAGGGCGAAGAGTTCGTAGGCGGGGATGCCCACCCTCAGGCGATCCTGCTCGAGGAAGGTGGTGGGGAGGGCCTCAAGGTCCCCGGCTTCGCCGCGGAAGGCCCGCCTTGAAGTCTTTTGGGCCCTTCGGGCCTCATCCTCGCCGTGTACGAACTTGGTGACCTCGTAGGCCAGGACCTCCTTGGCCTCCCGTAGCTCCTCCCCCTGAAGGGCCCCCAGCCGCCTCACCTCCTCCATCGGCAAGAAGGTGAAGAGGGCGAGGAACCGCTGCACGTCGCGGTCGTCCACGTTTATCCAGTATTGGTAGAACTCGTAGGGGGAGGTGAGCTCGGGGTCAAGCCACACGGCCCCCCTCTCGGTTTTGCCCATCTTTTCGCCCGTGGCTGTGGTCAAAAGGGGAAAGACCATCCCGTAGGCCGTCCCACCCTCGACGCGACGGATGAGGTCCACGCCGGCGCAGATGTTGCCCCATTGGTCGCTGCCGCCCATCTGGAGCCGGCAACCGTAATGTCTCCAGAGGTGGAGGAAGTCGTAGGCCTGCAGCAACATGTAGTTGAACTCGACGAAGTTCAGCCCCGTGGTCTCAAAGCGCAGCCTGTAGGTCTCGGCGGCCAACATCCGGTTGACGCTGAAGTGGCGACCGATGTCCCGCAGGAACTCGATGTAGTTTAGCTTGGTGAGCCATTCGGCGTTGTTCAGGAGCAGGGCCCGCCCCCCCTCGAAGTCCAAGAAGCGGCTGAGCTGCCCCTTCAGGGCCTCGGCGTTCTGCTGCAGCTCCTCGGGGCTCATCGCCCTCCGCATCTCCTTCTTGCCGCTCGGGTCACCGATGAGCCCGGTGCCACCCCCCATCAGGGCGATGGGCCTGTGGCCGGCTCGCTGCATGTGGGCCAGGGCCATGATGGGCAGAAGGTTCCCCACGTGGAAGCTCTTGGCCGTGGGGTCGAAGCCGATGTAGCAGGTGACCCTTTCGGAGCCGAGGAGTTCCCTCAGGCCCTCGGGGTCGGTCACCTGTTCCACGAAGCCGCGTTCCTGCAGCACGTCGTGGACGTTACCCATGGCCTCCTCCCAGCATCCTCCTGATCCTCCTTATGCTGCGGGCAAGGCCCGTGACCTCATCCACCTCGAGCAGCACTCCCTGCAGCTCCACATCCCCTTTGGCCACCTGGAACTTGTTGGGCAGGAGGGTGAGGAACCCCTCGATGGCGATCTCCTTCCTCATCCCTATGACCGAGTCCAAGGGCCCGGTCATGCCCGCATCGGTGATGTAGGCCGTCCCCCCAGGCAGTACCCTCTCGTCCGCGGTCTGGACATGGGTGTGGGTGCCGATGACCGCGGTGACCTCCCCGTCCAAGAACCACCCCATGGCCATCTTCTCCGAGGTGGCCTCGGCGTGGAAGTCCACCACCACTATCGGGGTCTCCCCCTTGAGGTACTCGATCTGCCGTTCAGAGACCCGAAAGGGCGACTCCACGGGCCTCATGAAGACCCTTCCCTCCAGGTTGAGCACCCCCACCTTCATCCCCCGCCTGCTCAGGAAGATCCCGCTCCCACGGCCTGGGACCCCTGGGGGGTAGTTGGCGGGGCGCAGCAGCCGGGGGTGGCTCTCCAGGTACGGGAAGATCTCCTTCTTCTTCCAGATGTGGTTGCCCGATGTGAGAACATCTATCCCCAGGGCGAGCAGCTCTTCGGCCTTCTCCGGGGTGATGCCGATGCCGCCCGCTGCGTTCTCCCCGTTGGCCACCACGAAGTCTATCCCCTCCTCCTTTATGAGGCCAGGGAGGATCTCCCGCACCGCCCTCCTGCCAGCCCTGCCCACGATGTCACCTATGAAGAGGATCTTCAAGGCCCCTTCCCGTCATTTGGCGTAATCCACCGCCCGGACCTCCCTGATCACCGTCACCTTGATCTGGCCCGGGTAGTGGAGCTCCTTCTCTATCTTCTTCGCCACCTCGCGGCTCAACATCAGCGCCTCCTCATCGGAGACGCGGTCGCTGTAGACGATCACGCGGACCTCACGGCCGGCCTGGATGGCGTAGGCCTTCTCCACCCCGGGGAAGGAGCGGCCGATCCGCTCCAGGTCCTGGAGCCTCTTGACGTAGGTCTCGTACATCTCCCTGCGGGCCCCGGGCCTGGCCCCAGAGAGGGCATCGGCTGCCTGCACCAGCACGGCCAGGAGGTTGTCAGGGCTCGGCTCGTCGTGGTGGGCCGCTATGGCCCTTATGATCTCTTCAGATTCCCCGTACTTGCGCGCCAACTCCGCCCCGATGGCCGCATGGCCCCCCTCCACCTCGTGGTCCACGGCCTTGCCTATGTCGTGCAGCAGCCCAGCCCTCTTGGCCTGCTTCACGTTGAGGTTGAGCTCCGCGGCCATGATCCCGCAGAGGAAGGCCACCTCCAGGGAGTGCTGGTAGACGTTTTGACCGTAGCTGGTCCTGTACCTCAACCTCCCCACCAGCTTGATCAGCTCGGGGTGCAGGTCGTGGATCCCCAGGTCGAAGGCCGCCTGGTTGCCGGCCTCCTTGATCGACTGCTCGATCTCCTCCTCCACCTGGCTCACCACCTCCTCGATCCTGGCGGGGTGGATCCTTCCGTCGCTCACCAGCCGCTCCAGGGCCAGGCGGGCCACCTCCCTCCTGACGGGGTTGAAGCTCGAGACGATCACCGCCTCGGGGGTGTCATCGATGATCAGATCGACGCCGGTGGCGGCCTCGAAGGCCCTGATGTTCCTGCCCTCTCGACCGATGATCCTCCCCTTCATCTCCTCAGCGGGGAGGTTCACCAGGGAGACGGTCTTTTCGGCTACGTACTCGCCGGCATAGCGCTGCACCGCCAGAGCGATGATCTCCTGGGCGCGCTTTGTAGCCTGCTCTCGCAGTTCATCCTCTATCTCCTTGATCCTCTTGGCCGCCTCGTACTTGGCCTCCTCCTCCATCCGTTCCATCAGGAGCTTTTTGGCCTCCTCGGCCGTCACCCCCGAGAGGTGCTCCAAACGCTGACGTTCCTCCTGGAGCAGCTCTTCGTACTGGCGCTCCTTCTCCTGCACCCTTTGCTCCCTCGCCTTTAGCTCTCCCTCCTTCCTCTCCAGCTCCGCCTCCTTGGCGTCCAGGAGGTCCACCCTCTTGTCGATGTTGTTCTCCCGTTGCTGGAGCCTCTTCTCCAGACGCAGGAGCTCCTCCCGCTTCTGGGCCATCTCCCTTTCGACTTCCGCCTTGATCCTGTAGGCCTCCTCCTTCGCCTGCAAGGAGGCCTCCTTGCGTTTGATCTCGGCCTGCCGCTCTGCCTCCTTGAGGATCTCAGAGGCCTGCCGCTCTGCCTCTCTGAGCTTGCCCTTGAGGGCTCTTCGGCCCCACCAGATCCCTAAGACCAACCCCGCTGCCGAAGCCGCTGCAAAGATTGCCACTCCGGCCAACACCATTTTCCGCCTCCTTTCCGGAAAACAGCGAGGGAGGGCAGAGGATGAAAGGCTCAGGACTTCAGAGGATTCGGCCCTACTCTGATGGGTCTTTCCCTCTCCTTCGACATAGCTATGGGAAAAGGCCCTTTAGGCCTTTGGAGGCTCAAAGCGTCTTCTGGTCGATCCTCTCGAGGGCTATGAACTCCTCGAGCCTTTCGACCCGCTCCCTCAACCTCTTGCGCATCTCCTCGCTGTTTCTCCTATCTCTTATATACTCCTCCGCTATATGCAGCGCGGCCAGTATAGCCACTTGGAGGGTGGACACCGCCCCCGTCCTCTCGGCCACCTCCCTCATCTTCTGATCGACGAAGCCAGCAACTTCTCGGACGTATCTCTCAGGGGCATCGCTCCTCAAGGGGTACCTCTGACCGAAGATCTCTACCTCCACCCTCCTCTTGACCATCTCATCCCCTAATCCAGGGGCGCGGCCTCAAGCCGTTCAATGAGCCTCTCCACCCTGGAGCGCACCTCCCCTCTCTCCACCTTGAGGGCCTCCACCTCCTTGTGGAGGTCGGAGAGCTCCTCCTCCTTCTGCCTGAGGAGGGAGAGGAGTTGGTCGCGCTCCGCCTTCAGACGCATATACCCGTCGATCACCCTCTCGATCTTCTCCTCCAGCAGCTTGAACTCCTCCCAGTCCATAGCGCCCTTTGTTTGAAAATTCTACGCCTTGGAAGCTCCGAAGTCAACACGAGCTGGGGTCCCTCCGCGGCAATTGATCGGCGGTGTAGAAAAGGGTATATTAGCGGGGCAAAAACTGGCCGAGGAGGTGCGCCATGGCTCTGAAGGAGATAAGCTGGGATGAGGCCTTGGAGTGGGTTTCCCCTTTCCCTTATGTGCTGGGGGTCACGGTGGACAAGGACGGTCGCCCCAACGCCATAGGGCTCGGGTGGTGGACCTTCATCTCTTGGGAGCCCAAGATGGTGGCCATCTCCGTCGGCAAGGGGCGTTACTCCTACGAATGCTTGAAGCACAAGGGGGAGTTCGCCCTCTGTTTCCCCTCCGAGGAGCTGAAGGAGGGGGCTTGGCTCTGCGGGGTGAAGTCCGGCAGGAAGGTGGACAAGTTCAAGGAGACGGGCTTCAAGCAGGTCCCCTCCAAGGTCATCACCCCGCCCCTTATCGAGGGGGCCACGGTGGCCCTCGAGTGCAAGGTGGTCCAGGAGGTGGAGGCCGGTGACCACGTCCTCTTCATAGCCGACATCGTGGCCATCCACGGCGACCCCGAGCGCCTCAAGCACCTTTACTCCATCCATTACAGGAAGTTGGTGAGCATAGACTGCAAGGGTTACTACAAGTTCGACCTTTAGGCCATGATCCGGATGGAGATCCCCGGCAGGGGCACTTGGGAGATAGAGAACCTGGTCCTCGACTTCAACGGCACCATCGCCAAGGACGGCAGGGTCAACCCCAAGGTCAAGGACAAGATAAACCTGCTGGGGAAGAAGTTGAGGGTCTACGTGCTCACCGCCGACACACGCGGTGACGTCGAGGAGCGCCTTGTACGGATGAGGGCCGAGCTGGTCCGCTTGAAGGGCGGTCCCGAGGCGGAGCAGAAGGGGAACTTCGTGAAGGGGCTCGGCCCCCAGAGGACCATCGCCATCGGAAACGGCTACAACGACCACCTCATGGTCAAGGAGGCCGTCTTGGGCATCGCCGTCATCGGGAGGGAAGGGGCTGCCAGGGAGACGGTGATGAACGCCGATGTGGTGGTCACCGACGTGCTGGACGCCTTGGACCTCATCCTCAAGCCTCTTCGCCATAGGGCGACCTTGAGGGCATAGGATGCACTTCTTCCTCTACAGGGATGGAGAGCTCTACTGCGAGGAGGTCCCCATACGGGAGATAGCCCGCGAGGTGGGGACCCCCTTTTACCTGTACAGCCACAGGACCCTGGAGCGACACTGGAGGGTCTTTGATGGGGCCTTGGAGGCCTTGCCCCACCTGATTTGTTACTCGGTCAAGGCCAACTCCAACCTGGCGGTGATCCGCACCTTCGTGAAGCTGGGGGCAGGGGTGGACGTGGTCTCCGGGGGGGAGCTCTTCAGGGCTATGGAGGCGGGGGTGAGGAGCGACAAGGTGGTCTTCTCCGGGGTGGGAAAGACCGAAGGGGAGATCAGGTACGGGCTGCGCACCGGGATCCTCATGTTCAACGTGGAATCGGAGGGGGAGCTGGAGCTGATGGAGGAGATCGCCCGGCAGGAGGGGCTGAAGGCCCCGATCTCCTTCAGGGTGAACCCCGATATCGACGCATCGACCCACCCCTACGTGGCCACCGGGTTGCGGTCCTCCAAGTTCGGGATAGACATCGCCTTGGCCCCCGAACTCTACCGCCGGGTAGCGGGCAGCCGGCACCTTGAGGTGAAGGGGATCAGTTGTCACATCGGTTCGCAGCTCACCGAGCTGGGGCCTTTCCTGGAGGCCTTCGACCGCCTGAAGGACCTCTATCACCTCCTGAGGGGGGAGGGGATAGAGGTCCAATACGTGGACCTGGGGGGCGGTCTGGGCATCCCCTACAAGGACGAATACCCACCCCATCCCGAGGAGTACGGCCGGGCCATGGCCTCCAGGGCCGAAGGGATGGACTGCCTCTTCGTCTTCGAGCCGGGCAGGGTCCTGGTGGGAAACGCAGGGGTCCTCATCACCAAAGTCCTCTACAGGAAGCGGAACGGGGGCAAGGAGTTCGTCGTGGTGGACGCCGGCATGAACGACCTGATCCGTCCGACCCTCTATGGGGCCTATCACGAGATCCTCTCGGTGAGGGAGCGGGAGGGGGAGAGGGCGGCGGTCGACGTGGTGGGACCCATATGCGAGACGGGGGACTATTTCGCCAAGGGGCGGGAGCTCGGGCCCGTGGAACCGGGGGATCTGCTGGCGATCATGGGGGCCGGGGCCTATGGTTTCTCCATGGCCTCCAACTACAACTCCCGCCCACGGGCCGCCGAGGTGATGGTGAAGGGCGGCGACCTTTACGTGGTGCGGAAGAGGGAGACCTACCAGGACATCGTCCGAGGGGAGTCCATCCCCGAGTTCCTGAGGTGAGGATGGAGCCCTTCGAATTCTACAAGATGACGGGCGGCGGGAACGACTTCGTGATCGTGGACAACCGCAGAGGGACCCTATCCCTCGATGAGATCCGTTCCCTGATCCCAAAGATCTGCCGAAGGCGTCACTCGGTGGGGGCCGATGGCTTCATCCTGATCGAGCCATCCCCTCGAGCCCACTTCCGCTGGCGTTTCTTCAACGCCGACGGCAGCGAGGCCGAGATGTGTGGAAATGGGGGCAGGTGTGTGGCGCGGCTGGCCCACCTCTTGGGGATAGCCCCAGAGGAGCTCGTCTTCGAGACGGCGGTGGGCCTCGTCAAGGCCGTGGTGAGGGGGCCGAGGGTGAAGATCTGGCTCCCCCCACCGGCGGAGGTGGGGAGGGACCTCAGGCTGGAGCTGGGCGCTGAGGAGGTCTCCCTCCACTTCATATACACGGGGGTCCCCCATGCTGTGGTCTTCGTCCAGGACTTGGAGGACGTGGACGTCACCGGGATGGGGAGGAAGATCAGGTACCATCGGTCCTTCAGACCCGCCGGGACCAATGTGGATTTCGTCAAGGTCGAGGGTGAGGGCCACCTCCGCATCCGCACCTACGAACGGGGGGTGGAGGACGAGACCCTGGCCTGCGGCACGGGGGCGGTGGCAGCGGCCCTTGTGGCCCACCTCCGAGGACTCGGCTCATCCCCCACGACCGTCGTCCCCCGGGGGGATGAGCCCATGCAGGTCTATTACAGGTACGAGGAGGGCAGGTTCATCGAGGTGGCCCTGGAGGGGGACGTGAGGTTGATCTACAAAGGAAGGATAGAGGAGGAAGCCCTATGGTAGAGGAGGAGAGGATAAAGGCGATCGTGGTAGGGGCGGCGGGCAGGATGGGGCGCACCGTCCTCAAGGTGATCCAGGAAACCGAGGGGATAGAGTGCGCGGGGGCCGTGGAGGCCGTTGGGCATGAGGCCGTGGGGAAGGACGCCGGTGAGGTGGCTGGCATAGGGAGGATCGGGGTGGAGGTGGCCGATGACCTTTCGGCCTTGATCAAGGAGGCCGATGTGCTGATAGACTTCACCTCCGCCGCCTCCTCCATGTACAACATGGAACTCGCCTCCTTCTTCCGCAAGCCCATGGTGGTGGGCTCCACCGGCTTCAGCCCGGAACAACGGCAGAGGATCGCTGAGCTCACCCAGAACTTCCCCTGTGTGCTCTCGCCCAACATGAGCGCCGGGGTGAACCTGCTCTTTCGGCTGGTGGAGACGGTGGCGAGGGCCCTCGGGTCCGCGTACGACGTGGAGATCCTGGAGATGCACCACCGGGGGAAGAAGGATGCCCCGAGCGGTACGGCCCAGAGGCTCGGCGAGAGGGTCGCCAGGGCCTTAGGGGTGGAGCTTGAAGAGGTGGCCGTCTACTCCAGGAGCGGATTGGTGGGCGAACGCAGACAAGGGGAGATAGGGATAATGGCCCTGAGGGCGGGCGACGTCGTGGGCGAGCACACCGTGATCTTCGCAACGGAGGGGGAGAGGATAGAGCTTACCCATCGGGCCTCCTCCCGGGAGACCTTCGCCCGAGGGGCGGTGAGGGCGGCCAAATGGGTGGTGAATAAAGAGCCGGGCCTCTACGACATGGAGGACGTCTTAGGGCTCAAGGGCTGATTTAGGGCCTCAGTCAGCCCGACCTCCGTACCTTTATCATCTCGGCCACGATGCTTACAGCGATCTCCTCCGGGGTCTCGGCGCCGATGTCGAGGCCTATGGGGGCATGGACGCGGGAGAGGTCCTCTTCCGAGAAGCCCTCCTCGCGGAGCTTCTTGTAGATGGTGTCCCGTTTCCTGCGGCTACCGATCATCCCTATGTAACGGGCCGGCGAGGGGAGGAACTGTTTGAGGACGGTGTAGTCGTGGAGGTGTCCCCTGGTGACGATGACCAGATAGCAGCTTTCGTCCACGGTGATCCTCTCCGCTGCCCTCTCGAAGGCCTCCACTACCGTCTCGTCGGCTACGGGGAATCGGTCGGGGTTGGCGAACTCGGGCCTGTCGTCCATCACCACCACCCTGAAGCCCACCATCTTGGCCAAGGGGGCGATCTGTTGGGCCACATGGCCAGCACCGAAGAGGTAGAGGGTCGGCTCCACGAAGATGGGCTCCACGAAGAAGTGGAGGCCCCTCCTCAGGGATACGGAGAAGGCCTTCCTCTGCTGCCAAAGTTCTGGGTGGTCCTTGAGGAAGTCGTGCAGTTCCCCCTGCAGTCCATCTGGCAGGGGGCTGACCATGTCGCCCTCCTCGGTGATGAGGGCCTTACCCCAGGGGCCTCCCTCAGTCGGCAGGATGGTGAAGAGGAGGCCTCTGCGGTCGGCCTCCTTCAGTTCCACGAGCTTGCGGTAGAGGTCCCCCTGTTCAGGGTCAAGGGGTTCTATCAGGACCTCGACCTCCCCTCCGCATATCATGTCGGTGTCGGCCACGTCCTTGCCCGTGAGGTGAAAGGCCATCCTCTGGGGCTTCCCTCCCTCCATCACCCCCTTTGCCCCCTCCATCACCTCTGCTTCGAGGCGTCCGCCGCCGACACTCCCCACTAAGGTGCCGTCCTCCCCCAGGACCATCTGGGCACCGAGGCTCCGTGGGGAGGAACCGGCTTGGTAGATGATGGTAGCCAAGGCCCCCCGCTTTCCCCCCTCTATAAGCGTCAGGGCCTCTCGGTAAATGTCCTCCATCACAGAGATTTATGCCCTCTCTTCCCCCTAAAGTCAACGCCCCCTCTTGCCGAAAAAATTTTTCCCTACGACTTGGCTTTGTGAAGAAAAGATGCTATTATTTTAAAACTTTTTAATCTTCGGAGTCCGAGATGAAGGCCAAGAGCTTGGTGTTGACGATCTTGATCTGTTTGATCTTCGCTGCGGGGCGGGATCGGTACGGAGGTCCTCCTCAGCCTCATGCCCAGAAGGGGCTCACGGGACCTGAGACCCTCGAGGTGACGATCTCAAAGGAGGAGGAGATCCACCGCTTCATCCAGAACTTCCACACGGGCTTGAGCCCTGAGGAGGAGAGGGAGTTGGCCAAGGTCATCGTTCGGGAGGCCCAACGGTATGATTGCCCTCCGGAGTTGGTCCTGGCCATAATCGTGGTGGAAAGCTCCTTTCGCCACCGTGCCGTCAGCTCCAAGGGGGCTGTGGGATTGATGCAGCTGAGGCCTTTTGTGGCGAAGGCCATGGCCAGGGAGATGGGGATCCCCCTTGAGGCAGGGAGGGTCTTCGATCCCGAGTTGAACGTCAAGCTCGGGCTCTTCTACCTGTCGAGGTTGTTGCTCCGATTTGGGGACCTTGAGGTGGCCTTGGTGGCCTACAACTACGGACCCACCTATGTGGCCCGTCGGCTCAAGGCGGGGAAGCCCCTGCCGCGCACCTACGTCCGACGTGTCCTGAGACATTACCACCGGATGACGTCGGAGGGTCGCGTCGGAAGGGCTACCGACGCTTAAGCAGCTTGCTGTAGTAGTCGGGGCCCAGGAACCTCACGAAGTCCTTGTAAAGGTCCCAATCCACCTTTCGCCTCATCTCCGTCTTCATCAGCTTCAGGGCTTCGTAGGGGGTGAAGGGCCGTCGATAGGGTCGTACTCCGCACAGGGCCTCGAAGATGTCGCAGATCTGCACGAGGCGGGAGTAGGGATGGATCTCCTCCTCCTTTAGCCCCTTGGGGTAACCGCTGCCATCTGCAGCCTCGTGATGTTCCTCCACGATCCTGAGGATTTCCTCATCGGTGAGGTGGGCCCGTTTCAAGGATTCCCCGCTGTAAAGGGGATGTTTCTTCATCTCCTTCCACTCCCCGGGGTCGAGCCTGCTCGGCTTCTGCAGGATCTTAGGGTCTATCCGCTCCTTGCCTATGTCGTGGAAGATGGAGGCCAGGCCGATCTTCTCCACCTCCTTGGGGGGCAGCTTTTGGTGGATGGAGAAGGTGGTGGCCAGGAAGAAGACGTTGTTCAGGTGGATGTAGGTAGCGAAATCGTGGGACATCATCTTTATGATCTTCTTGCCCAGTCGCGGCCCCTTTTGGAGGTAGCTTATGGCCTCCTTGACGAAGGCTTGGCCCTTCTCTATGGTCTCGTCCTCCGGGTTGACGAGCA
>Ga0190360_1000979_pt1 | contig 15154 bp, 12 predicted proteins | sample 48721834_MG_FD_161271 | JGI IMG/M metagenome (GOLD analysis project Ga0190360, IMG submission 161271) | Hydrothermal vent microbial mat bacterial communities from Southern Trench, Guaymas Basin, Mexico - 4872-18-3-4_MG | ecosystem: Environmental > Aquatic > Marine > Hydrothermal vents >... | reverse complement strand
ATGCCGTTTCAATGCTATCCTTATATCGAAGGATAAATTCAATTCCTTCATGGCTCACCTCCTGTGTTCTCTGTGATCTTTTCACAGTTTAAGGTGAGCCTCTCTTCTTTTCAATCACGGAAAAAAAGATGCTTACTGCTTACAAAAGAATATCCCGTTTTGATTTAATTAATGGTATAATCATTATTCATGAATTTCAGTTTTTTTAAGATGAGCATATTGCTAAATGCATGGAAATCAGGGATATGTTCCGATTTTTCCAAATCGGTGGCGTCTTCATTGATTTAAAAATTAAAAAAAATGTTTAAGTACTGTCCTCGTTGCGGTACCCGTTTAAAACTAAGAGAAGAAGAAGGAAGAAGAAGACCGTTCTGTCCGGCCTGCCACTGGGTAAATTATGAGAATCCTTTACCCAGTTCAGCAGCTTTGGTCAGGCACAAAAAAGGAGAAGTCCTTCTGGTCAAACGAGGTGTAGAGCCAGGCAGGGGAAAATGGGCTCTGCCTTCAGGCTTTATTGAGATTGATGAGACTCCTGAACAGGCCTGCCTCAGAGAGCTTAAAGAAGAAACAGGCCTTGAGGGCAGAATTTTAAGGTTAATAGGAATTTATTCCCAAAGATCGAAGCTTTACAAAAATGTTCTCATTGTTGGCTATGAGGTTGAAGCTCACGGCCAGCCCATACCAGGTTCTGATTCTCTGAAAGCTCAATTTTTTCCAGCTGATCAACTTCCCCGAATTCCTTTTTCCAGCCACCAGCAGATAATCAGAAATGGAATAAAACAACAGAAATGAAGGCTTATTTAGATTGCTACCCTTGTTTTTTTAGGCAAGCTCTTAAAACCATGAGATTGATTACTCAAGACGAGAAGAAAATCCTGGAAGTGCTAAACCAGATCAGTTTAACCCTCCCTAAACTTTCTTTTGAAGCCACTCCGACTGAAATCGGCCGACAAGTTTATAAGATAATTTCCGAAAAAACAGGTGTTATTGACCCCTATAAAGCTGTTAAAAAAAAGTATATCGATCAGGCTCTTTCTTTCTATTCTGACCTGAAAAAACTAATCAACTCCTCCCAGGATAGATTGATGACCGCCATTAGATTGGCCATTGCTGGCAATATCATTGATTTTGGTTCAGATGCAGATTTTGATTTGGAAGAGGATATCCAAAAAATTCTAATTCAAGATTTAGCCGTCGATCATTCCCAGCAATTTTATGATGCTTTAGAGAAAACAGAGAGCATTCTTTATCTAGGCGACAATGCTGGAGAAACAGTATTTGACCGCCTTTTAATTGAAGAGTTGCCCAAACCTGTTATTTATGCTGTCCGGTCCAAGCCTGTCATTAACGATGCTACCTGGGAGGATGCAGTCAGCTCCGGATTAAATAAAGTAGCTGAAATCGTCTCTAGTGGTTGTGATGCTCCAGGTATAGTCTTAAAGCTCTGCTCTTCAGAATTTTTAGAAATTTTCCGTTCAGCCGCTCTTATAATCAGCAAAGGCCAGGGCAATTATGAGGGACTCTCTGAGGAAAAAGGTTCAATATTTTTTCTTTTAAAAGCCAAATGTTCGGTTATTGCCCATGATATTGGTGTCAAGGAGGGAAGTATTGTGCTGATGAAAGCTAATGGTTAGTATTCATTGATCCACCCAAAAATATCTCATTTCCATCTTAAAATCCTTTTTTGTCTCTAAAACACTCTTTTTTTCTGTGGTTAAGATCTTTTAAGTAATCTTGAAAATGGTCAGGCTGGATGTTGATGATGCAATCAGCCTGATCAATAATGAATTGCCGGTGGGGTCAGACCTTCATAAGTTTCATAACTTTGATTTTTACAATAATTGTAATTACTTTTGTCCTTTACAAACCCACGAAATATATCAATAGATAAGCATAATTTATGAAACTTATGAAGGTCTGACCCCGTCTGCTGGCTATTATATGTATATTACCCACTTTTTGTTATAGAGCCCTTTCCGGTTTGACATAGGAAAAAGATTAAGAATAGAATTAGAGAAAAATTATGGGAGGATTTGAAAAAATGGCTTACAACCCTGATATCAAAAAAAACAATAATTTTAATGGCCTTTCCAGAAGAGATTTCGTTAGATATTTAATTGGAGGTTCAGCTTTCTCTGTTGCTTCTCTTAATAAGCTGAATGCTGCTGTTTACCAGAGCATCTTATCTCTAAATCAAAAATACATAAAAGATGAGGCCCCCGATGGTCTTTATTGGCAGGCTATCAGAAAGCATTTTCTATTCAAGGACGGATTGATTATGATGAATAACGGTACTCTGGGCCCTATGCCCAAGCCTGTTTTTAACACCTTGATTAAGTGCTTCAAACTCCAGGTGACCAATCCTTATAAATGCTACAGTTTCATTCCCAGAAAAAAAGAAGAAATACGCTACAAGCTGGCTGAATTTATTGGGGCCACTCCAGAGGAAGTGGTTATTACCAGAAACACAACTGAAGGCATGAATTTTGTGGCCAACGGACTTGATTTAAAAGAAGGCGATGAAGTCCTTCTTTCCACCCTGGAGCATCCTGGAGGCATCCAAACATGGAAGCTTAAAGAGAGAAGATTCGGCATCAAAATTAAAGAAGTTCCTTTTGGCTTGCCTCCAAAAAGTGTCAAAGAAATTGTGGATGCCTTTGAGAAGGCCATTACGCCTCGAACCAAAATTATCAGCATAAGTCATACTATCTACATTACGGGCCTTATAACTCCTCTTAAAGAGTTAAGCCAGATGGCTCATGCCAAGGGAGTTTTAGTCTTGGCCGACAGCGCCCATGGTCTGGGCATGCTTAATTTAAACATGAAAGAATTGGGGATTGATTTTTGGGCCTCAAGTCCCTATAAGTGGCTGGGTGCTCCCACGGGAGTGGGCGTTCTATATATCCGCCGAGAAGTCCAGGATAAACTCTGGCCGACTATTGTTACTGGCGGTTGGGATAGATATAAAGATTCGAGAAAGTTCGAGACTTTAGGTCAGAGGGCAGACGCTTTGATAATTGCCTTGGGAGAAGCCCTTGATTTTCAGAAGGCTATTGGTAAAGAAAGAATAGAAAGGAGAATTAAAGCTCTGGCAGGCTATTTGAAAAAGGAATTGAAGAAAATCCCAGGGGTAAAGCTTCATACTCCTGAAGATCCATATCTGAGCGGCGGGCTGACTGCTTTTTCGGTGGAGAGGATCGACCCTGAGAGAATTGTTAACTACATTCGAGAAAAATACAATATTGTAGTTAGGACAATTGGGAGCAAAGATAAGGGAACTTATGGAGTAAGAGTTTCTACACCTTTATACGTATCTTTTAAAGAAGTGGATCTTTTATTAGAAGGACTCCGCCATTTGGTTGCCCATAAAGTCTGAGGAAATTTATTTTTTTATCCGCTCCTTTAGTTTCTGCTGACAATGGTGGCAGAAGGATGCACTTTTCTTATCGGTATCCAGCAGGCTGTTGGAAAAATGCATAACACACTTTGGATCAGGACAATGGCCAAGTCCAAAGGTATGGCCAAGCTCATGGACAGCCTCTTTAATTGCTCTTTCCAAAAAGAGCTCTCTGTTTTCCTTTAGCCCATAAAAGCTCTGGCGAAGACGTGAGAGGGAAATGACGGCTAACTGACCACCAAGCTCAGCTTCGCCGAAAACAAAATTTAGCTCAGGAACATAGAGGTCAACATCTACTACCGCCAGGACTTTCTCCTCTTTTTTCAGCTTAAGAGTTGATTTCATTTTTTTTAATATCAAAGAAGAATAGTACTGGTTTCGGGAGAGATTGAAAGCTTCTTCTGGGATTTTTCTTCTTTCCAGCATTTCCACCGGGAAGTCAAAGGTTTTTTCCAAACGTTGGACTAGGAAAGCAAGGACATCTTCCTCAACTTTTCCCAGAGGCAGGAGATAAATCTTATTTTTCATTAGGGGGGAGGGCCTGCTAAATAGATTCATCTTGGCACTATTATATATAAAAATTAGCAGATACAAGCATAGTATATAAAATATATGTTTTTTTAAAATTTTTCTTTTTCCCATTATTAGCACTTATAATAGGCTAAAATTCTTTCTCTATTTTCGTTTTCTTTATTGCCTTTATAAAAGATTTCGATTAATTCAATTTTATCTTCTTTTTCAAAATATGCATATATTACTCTTATGCCTGGTTGGTGACCTGTTCCTTTTAGGGAACGACAAGCAAATTTTTTTGCTTTATATATTTTTGGGCTTTCAATCCTTAATCCTGAAATCTGAAAAATACCTTTATTATCTATTTTCTTTTTATGATAGAGATTTAACTGTGTCTTTATAAATATAGTTAGGTCATTCTCAATAGTGGAAAATCTTTTACTAAGTTTTTTTATATCTTTCTGGAACTCTGGAAGGCGAGATATTTTATTGAATATCTTCTTCATATTCTCTTACTGAATAAAGGGGAGTTCTGTAAAAGACTGACTCGTATTCAATTATTTCACCGTCATCTGTTGTCAGCCAAGGGACATCGTTATGAGAATATTCACTTATTTGGGCAGCTGTCATATCCGAGAGTCTTTTCAAGACATCGTCGACGACCTCTATTTCATGAGCCTTCAATTTTGAAAGATCAGCCTTTCGTAAGGCAACGTATTTAGTTTGGGGGTATTGGAAGTATTTACTTTCAATTTTAATTATTTCTTTATTCTCCATTCTCTTAATTATTTTTTTAAATTCAATAGGAGTTGGGCCGTAACGATTTTTAATATATGTTGCACCTATTAATTGCTCTTCGTACTTCTCATAGAAATCGAAATCTATGAAATATAAGATTTTATAAAGTACTGTTTCACCTACATTTGGCTTAGAGCCAATTTTATTAAGAATGTAAATGAGTATTTCTTTAAATTTTTCTAAATTATTTTTAGGGACGTTAATTCTCATCTGAAATTTTGGTTTTTTATATTTCTTTTTTCCTTCTGTTAAAATTACTTTTGGCGGCTTTTCTAAATTTAATAAACTGTCTACAGATACTCCGAATATCTCTGATAATTTGATTAATTCATCAGCATAAACTTTTCTTTCCCCATTTTCTATTTGGGAAATTGTAGGCCGAGAAATTCCCATCAACTCTGCGAGTCTTTGTTGACTTACTCCAAGATGTTTTCTTAACTTTTTTATTCTCAAGCCAAAATCACTCATTACAGCCTCCAAAAAGAAGTTTAATTATTTATGCAAAATATTATTTTTTTATTAATATAATTAATGTTAGATAATATGTCAAGGCAATGTTTTGTTTTATTACATAATTGTAGCTGTGCTATTAAAAATTAAGTTTAAATTTGATTTTTTATAGGGATCGGTGTAGAAATAATCTTCCATAATTTCATATAAGGAGGTTTTTAGTGAAGAAACATATTTGTATTTTGTTGACTTTATTTTTACTGGCCTTCCCAGCTCTTGCTAAAAACAAGAAAGTAACTTTTGATGCTCAGGCAGCCTTGAGCTACATCAAGGATTTAGCAGCAGATTCAATGATGGGAAGAAAGAGCGGCCAGCCAGGGGGAGTAATGGCCGAGCAGTATGTGGCTTCTAAGTTTAAGGAATGGGGACTTGAACCGGCTGGTAATAACAACACTTATTTCCAGAATTTTGCTATTGAACACAATAATGTGGCTGAAGGCGTGGTTTTTGAGGTTATTACCCCTAGAGAGAGAAGAAGCTTTTATTATGGGGATGACTGGCGGATTCAGCGTTATTCAGGCTCTGGACATTTTTCAGCTGAAGTGGTCTTTGTGGGCTATGGTATTCATGCTCCTGAGAAGGGATATGATGATTATGCTGGGATTAAGGTTAAAGGTAAATGGGTTCTCTTTTCAACAGGTGTACCTTCTAAGCTGGACGATAAATTAAAAGAGGAAACCAAGATACAAAATAGAGTTAAAGCGGCTCAGGAGCTGGGTGCAGTGGGAGTTCTTGGCTTTAGACAGGAGACGGGCCGTAGCCGTTATTTCAGACTTCGACTTGAGAAAGAAATCTACAGACCTGACTTTGTCATTCTGTCAGTGGAAAATAGGATTCCTAACTTTATCTTTAAAAACCTCAAAACTGAACTGCGCTATCTTTTTCAAGAGATAAACAAGACCTCAAGCCCTATGTCTTTTGAGACCGGAGTTAAGATTTTTGTTTCGGTTAAAGCCATCTTTGATGAGAAGCGACCGACCAGAAATGTCCTGGCCAAAATATCCGGTGTGGATAAAAATTTAAAGGACGAATATGTAATTATTGGGGCCCACATGGATCATTTGGGAATAAATCCGCTGGGAGAGGTGATGAATGGAGCCAACGATAATGCTTCAGGAACAGCCGTGGTTATGGAAATCGCCCGCATAATGAAACTTAATCACCTAAAGCTCCCCAGGACGGTTATTTTCGCCCTCTGGGCTGGAGAAGAGCAAGGTCTGCTGGGGTCAAGATATTATGCTAACCACCCCCTATATCCGATAGAAAAAACCGTTGCCTATATCAATATGGATATGGTTGGTCATGGCAATGGCTTTGTTCCTTTTCGGGGTGTTTATTATGCACCTCACATCTGGGAGATAATAAAAAAGAAACTTCCTCCTGAAATACTAGGTTATGTGCACCCAGGCCGAGGTGGACCTGGGGGAACAGACCATACTCCTTTCCTGAGCAAAGGAGTTCCTGGTTATGCTATTATGACTGAAGGCTATCATTTCAAATACCACCAGAGCCGAGATGACCTTGACCTTATTAAACCAGAACTTCTAAAAAAGACAGGAGATTTTGTGGAAAAAGCGGTAGAAATCTTGGCTTCTGAACCAGGCAATTTGATTAAGCCCATGAGACAGGAAACATATAATCTTAAATATCAGACGCTAATTAATTTCAATCTTGTCAACTTGAATGAATTCATAAAAAAACACCAGCAAGTCAAGGAGGCGGATGTTGACCTCCAGCTGGCTTTGGTCTCAGGCAAAGAAGGATTGAGTGGAGACAGACTGCGCTTAAACATTCTTGACAACCTACTTTCTGCTTCAGAAAAAATTAAAAAGACGTCAGGGCTCACTTTCTATTCTTCGGCTTACAACCTTTCCAGAGACATTCGTCAGGGAAAAACCATCATTTTAACTGGCCTTAAAGGTATTGATGCCTTTAAAAATGATCCTCGCTGGCTACAGATTCTGGCCAAACAAGGAGTTTTCTTTGTCATAGTAGATAATCCAACTCTTCTTTTTAGCCAAAAACAACTCACTGTCGAAGGCCAAAAGATTGTTAAGACTGCTAATAACTGCGGCTTGCTCCTTGCTTTCAGAGGTCTTAATTCCAGTCAAGCTAAATCGCTTCTAGAAACATCATCTAAACCTGTAATTATTATGACAAACAACCTTCCAGATAATGGAGTAATGGAGTTGATCAAGCAGAAAAAAGCGGCTTTAGGCCTATTATTAAGCAAAGAAGATGATCCTCTTGGCTATTTTAAAAAGCTTGACGAGGCTAAAAACTTAATTGGAAGTGAGCATTTAATGATCGTTAACCAGCAGAGTTTTTGGGACAAAGCAGGAATCGAACAGATGTTGGGATTAATAACGGAAATTCTAAAAGCTAAATATGAAAGATCTGATATGGCCAATATTTTTTCTGGCTCTTTCCTTAGAGTATTGAGAAGCGCTAAAGGAGAGGAAGGCTCAGGCATCTATCCTTATATTCCTTTTTAACTAAGAAAGCTAAGAGACTTGACAGGCTGAAGAAGAGATAGGCGAAAGAGGAATTTTTGCTTAGATTCAAATTTAAGAAGAAAATAAACTAAAATATTTGCCTCATACTTATTTTGTTTAATAAATTTTAAACAAGAAAAGGAGAAAGGCTATTAAAGAGCTTATTCTGGTCAGCACTCTTCTTTTGCTTTTTTTTCTCTATCTTTTAAGTGAAATTGTCAGAGTCAACCGATACCGGCGTCACCTTCCTCTGAGAATCGCAGTTACTGGGACAAGAGGAAAGTCAAGCGTGGTCAGGCTTCTGGCTGCCTGCTTGAAAGAGGCCGGCTTTAGGGTGCTGGCTAAAACTACTGGCTCTAAAGCAGTCATTATTTATCCTGATGGTCAGCAGCGAGAAATAAAGCGGCTGGGTCCGGCCACTATTCTTGAACAGAAGGGACTTTTAAAGATTGGAGCTGAGCTTAGAGTTAATTCTCTTGTGTGTGAATTAATGAGCATTCAGCCAGAATCAGCCTGGATTGAATCAGTCAGGATTTTAAAACCCCACATTCTGATTATAACCAATGTCCGCCTTGATCATTTAGCCCAAATGGGCTCAAGCCTGAAGGAAATTGCCACCAGTTTAGCTTCTTCAATTCCAGAAAATAGTACAGTTTTTATACCCCAGGCGGAGTTTTTTTCTGCTTTTCAAAAAAAGACCGACAAGGGAAAAACTAAAATTATTCAGGTTACAGAAGAAGATCGGCTGCAAGAAATTCCCTCAGATTTGAAGCTTCATTATTTAGAATTTAGAGAAAATATCAGGTTGGCTCTGGCAGTGGCTGAATATTTGGGGATTAAAAAAGAAATAAGCTGGCAGGGAATAGCCAAAGTTGAACCTGATTATGGCTCTCTAAAGATCTGGAAGATGAAGCTAACCTTTCCTGGAAGAGGGCTATATTTAGCAAGTGCATTTGCCGCTAATGACCCTCAATCAAGCCGTCAAGTTGTGACGGAGCTTTTAAGAAAGAAAGAGTTAGCGGGCAAAAAAATTATTGGGCTTCTTAATTTCCGTCGAGATAGAGGCGATAGAACTCTTCAATGGTTAAAGGCTTTAAAGGAGAACACTTTTCCAGAGATTGATGAATTTTATCTGGCTGGAGGGCATAGTCAAGCTTTTATGAGGAGAGTAAATAGGGAGATTAAATCAAAAGTAAAGATGGTGAATAAAGAAGAGCCCGAGGCGATTATAAAGCAAATTGGCGCCGATCAGAGAGAGGATATATTATTGATAGGTATGGCCAATATGGGAGGCTTGGGCCAAGAGATGGTCAATTACTGGCAAAGGATGGCTGAGGCCTATGATTTATGAGACCCTTTTTATTGGACTGGTGGTGGCTGTTTTCTATGTAGAATTAATGGATATCTACCCAGGGGGAATAATTGTTCCGGCTTATATTGCATTTTATCTTGATCAGCCTCTAAGAGTCCTGATTACTCTTATTATTTCTTTTTTAAGCCTTCTCACTTACAAATTTATCAGTCGGTTTTTTATCCTTTTTGGCAAGAGAAGATTTGTTATTTTTGTTCTTTTGGGGGCTGTTTGGGCTCAGCTCTGGTTTTTAGTCCTGCCCTATATATTCAGCCAATCGTTAGGGCTGAAGGCAATCGGCTGGTTAATCCCAGGTCTTCTAGCCAATAATTTAGAAAAACAGAAAGCAGTGCCTACCCTGGCTTCTTTGTTCACCGTAGCTGTTATTACCTATTTTCTGGTGAGGCTGGTAGCTCTGATACATTGATAAAGAAATTAGATTTTATGAAACTAAACTTGCTCAAGGAAAGAAAAAAGTCAGATTCAACCCAGAGCAAAAAGAAACATTTCAAACTGATAGCTCTTCTTTTTTTCTTGAGCGCTCTTTTTTTTGTAGGGGCTCAATTAATCCCTCTTCAGACTGGCCGTCCTCTGCTTAAGCAGATGATCACTTCCTCAAGAATTATGGCCAGAGCAATAGCTGCTATTAGAAACTGCCAGCGCAGCCAGGGTCTCCGGCTTAACAAAGAACAAGATCCTAATCTAACTGGACTTATTGGCCAGAGAATGTCCTCCATCACTACTTCTTTAGGTAGCCTGGAGGCCAAGAGAACAACCACCAACCCCAATTTTGCCGCTTTAATGGTTTTCCTGTTAAAAAAGGCAGGTGTTATGAAGGGGGATACTATAGCTGTCGGGGCCTCAAGTTCTTTTCCGGCTCTGATTGTGGCTGTTCTCTCAGCTGCCAAGACCATGGAGCTCCATCCACTTCTTATTTCTTCCTTGGGCGCTTCCCAGTGGGGAGCCAATTGCCCTCATTTTCACTGGCTGAAGATAGAAGACTGCCTCCTCAGTCAAGGTATATTCCAGGTCAAACCAATCGCTGTTTCTTTGGGAGGAGAGGGAGATTGTGGCCAAGATATGGACCCAGCAGGACGTCTATTTCTTCTTAAAGAGATTAAAAAAAGAGGATATTTTTTTCTGTCTGAGCCTGATTTAAGAAAAAATGTAAGTTTAAGGATGGCTCTTTATAAAAGAGAAGCTGGCCAGAGTAAAATTAAAGCTTTTATCAATATTGGAGGAAGCTGGGCCAATCTGGGACTTGACCCCAGTGTCTTAAAACTTAAGCCAGGCTTGATTAGAGAAGTCAGCCTCCCCCCCACAAAGAAAAGAGGAGTAGTTTTTGAAATGGTTGCTGCCAGGATCCCTGTTATTCATCTTCTTTTTATTAAAGGACTTAGCCAGCGCTACGGACTTCCTTGGGATCCAGTGCCTTTGCCTAGTCCAGGAGAGGGAAGAATCTATCAGATGGTTAAAGAAAGACAGCCTGTTTTTCTTTGGCTGGCTTGTTTATATCTGATTTCTATCCTAGTTGTCTTCAGTTTTAAAAAATATATTTAGCTCATCTTTACTGTTTACTCTTTGCTTTTTACTAAAAAAGGTCTGAAATTCTAATATTTTTGCCTAATTGTTAGTGAAGCCAGGCAATGGTAAGTTTGGTAAGTTTTTTTACTTTTGCACTGTGTTCTTTCAATGATTAGGATGCCTTCAGGATAGTTATCCCAGCGGTAATGATTGATATCGAATCTTGAACCAGTAATTGAAGCCAGTTCTGACACTCCTGAAGTTACCGGGGGCAAGCCTAACTCCTTGAGGATTTTGTTTAAGTGAGATATGTCCTTCAAATTAAGATACTTACCTTTTTTATCAAAAGATAATATAAGCTTAGGCCTTGGCTCTTGAAATACATAACGGATATAATTTTCGTGGATCAAAGAGCCTTTTTCGACTCGATATTTATGCTGAATTTCTTTTTCTGGGAATAAATGATTTTTTATTTGATAATAATTCCAGTTGCCTATTTCACTTTTTTGAAAAAAAATAAAAGCCAGAAGGACGAAGATAAAAATCATAGAAGCCCGGAATAAGTATCTTATTTCCTTTTTTAGAAAGATTTTAAGAGCCCAGAGAAAAGAAAGAACAAGAAGAGCCATGCTGATAATCCGAAAAGTAATGAAGTTAACAATAGAGTGAAGTAAAGACATTATTTATATCAGGAGAAATAAATTTAAAGGGAAATGACTTTTCAAGGCCAGGGCTGGCTGTTCGAGTCTAGGGAATGTTAAGAAATTGGACATTATTGCCATTTCCCTTAGTATTTTATCAATAAATTAAAAATGAGTAAAGAAAAGTAAATGATTTCAATCATTGCTAGTTATTTCTATTTTATGTAGGGCCCGCTGGCCTCAGCGGGCCGTTATTAAATCATCTAAAAATAAAATTCATTTTAACAGCCCAAGAGCCGCTTTAAAATTTGGCAGTTTTGGACAGCGTAGGCCCGATAATCATTGTTAAAATAAACATAGGTTTCTTCTGCCCCGCTATTTTTTATGGATTCAGCCCACCCAGCCAGCTCTTCTTCTGAATAGCTGTATTTATAGCCTCCGGTCAGACCGTGAAAGCGGAAATAGCAGTTATCAGCCGTCTTAACCACCGTTTTCGGTACTTTAGTCGAAGAAACAGTACAGAAAATGACATTGAAGGCCTTTAGTAAGCTGAAGACTTCATCTTTGTACCAGCTTTCATGGCGAAATTCGATAACATTTTTATACCTCGGAGAAAGGATTTTAAGGAATTCTTCCAGTAAATTCAGATCAAAAGTGAGGGAAGGGGGAAGCTGGAAAAGGATACAGCCCAGCTTGGGCCCTAAAGAATCGGCCAGAATATAAAAATACCTAACTTCAGCCTTAACATTTTTTATTCTTTTGAGATGGGTAATCTGGCGGTTAGCTTTTAGGGTGAATTTGAATTCCTCAGGCACTTTCTCTAGCCAGCCTCTCAAAGTTTCTGGCTTAGGGTAGCGGTAAAAGGTCATATTTATCTCAACGGTATTGAAATGCCGGGCGTAAAAGGCAAGCCACTCTCTTTGAGGGAGGCCCTCGGGATAGAACCTCTGCCTCCAGCCTCCATAACTCCAGCCTGAGGTACCCAGATGATAAATCATTACTTTTTATTCAATTTACCATAAAAAGAGCTGCTTTGTTTATCGTTTTATTATTTCCGCCAAGATTTTTAATCGAGATTAGGACATAATTAAGAATAATCTTTTAATATTTATTACTCAAGTTTTAGATTTAACGTAATTAACAATGATATTAGGAATATTTTTTTCCTTTAAGAGGGCATTGAAAGCTACTAGATCTTTGGTGATTAGCTCATTATAGCGACTGCTGTATTCAGCCAGCTGCTTTGTGAACATTTCGTGTACCTCGAGCTGTTGGTTGGTCGGAGGAAAATCCGATTGGCCGATACTGGAAGCCAGAAAACGAAGCTTGCTGTAGAACTTGTCAGGCCAGCGTAGGCTGTCACCAGAACCGGTCATTCCCAGAGGAATAAAAAAGTTCTCCACTTCTATAAATTTTTTATCCAGTTGCTTACTTGCTTTCTTTATCGCTTCTGCCACTTCGTGTCCTTCAAGAAGTTTGTTCAAATCATAAAGTTGCTTTCGAATTAGTTCTATATGGTTTATCATATCGGCCACTGTGTTTATATTATTGTAGATTTCGAGCAAAATCTTGTTCTGTTGCCTAATATCTGCCTCAGTCCCAGCTGAATGAGGATCTTTTTTTACTACCAGTTTTTGAGTAAATTCATTTTGGCCCAAGCTTAACTTTATAGTATAAGTACCGGGTGGAACGAGAGGTCCGTTTGTTCGTTCCCTTCCTAGGGACCGCCATCCTTTAGGCCCGACCTTAACATGCTCATGACCAATGGGGCTTGTTCTCAATTTAATTCGCTTTGTCTTGTCGTATCTTAAGTCCCACCAGATACGGTTAAGGCCGGCCTTCCTGGGGACCTTAAATGGCTTGGCTGCTTGTTCATCCCTTTCTTGCTCAGAGTTAATTTCTTTTTCTGTCTTGAGAGTTCTTACTGTTTGCCCTTGGTCATCCAGAATGGTGATTATAACTTCATCCTTTGGCTCAGATTTAAGATAATAATTTATGGAAGCACCATAGGGTGGGTTTTTTCCAAGGCACTGGTCGTTAGGAGTAGTTCTGGGTCCGGCTACACTGCGAAAACGGTATGCAGCTCGTGGTTTAAAAAGATAAATCTCTGAGTTCAGGATTTCAGAGTTAAGTTGCTGAAGAGGAGTGACATCATCCAGAATCCAGAAGCCGCGGCCATAGGTAGCCACCACCAGATCATTGAAATGTTCCTGGATAACTAGCCAATGGACTGGAGCATGGGGAAGGTTGCTCTGGAGCGGAATCCAGTTTCGGCCGTCATTGAAAGAGATGTAGAGGGCATTTTCTGTTCCCAGATACAACATCCCTTTGCGGACAGGATCTTCTCTTACACAATGAGCATAGCTTAAGTCGCTTTTGGGAATATCTGAGCTTATAAATTTCCAGCTCTGGCCGTAATCAGTTGTTTTGTAAACATAAGGATCACGGTTATTTACCTGATGAAAGTCAACAGTGATATAGCAGGTGCCTGCCTCATAGCGGGAAGGTTCTATATTACTGACTGTGCCCCAGGGTGGAAAATTGGGAATATTTTTAGTGACATTTATCCAGTGGGCGCCACCATCTCGAGTGACTTGGAGCAATCCGTCATTGGTTCCTGCCCAGATAAGGCCTTCTTCAAGAGGTGATTCGGCTAAAGCGAAAATAGTACAGCAGTAGAGGGGGCTGGCATCATCTTTGGTAATTCCTCCTGTTCTCTGTTGTTTACTTTTATCATTGGTAGAAAGATCAGGACTGATGATTGTCCAGCTTTGGCCGCCATCAGTGGTTTGATGAACGTACTGGCTTCCGACATAGACTTTATTATGGTCATGAGGTGAAATGGCTATGGGAAAAGTCCATTGAAAACGGAATTTTACCTGGCCAGCTGCCCAACCCTGGATACTTTCAGGCCAGACAGTTACTGCCCGGCTATGCCCAGTACGCTGATCAAAGCGATCAAGCATGCCGTCGTAATTACCCGACCAGACAATATTGTTATCCACTGGATCAGGAACGGCGAAGCCGCTCTCAAAGCCACCCACTGGATGCCACAATCCTTGAGGTATACCCGCCCGTCCTAACCGACTATTGCTAGGACCACAGTAAGATGAGCCATCCTGCCTATTGCCGTAAACATAATAAGGAATACGGTTATCAACGTAGACATGATACATTTGGGCTACAGGAAGCTGGACAGCATGCCAGGTTTGGCCGTGGTTGGTGGAGATACAGAGGCCCTGGTCGTTGCCGACTATCATTCGCTCTGGATCAAGAGGGTCGATCCACATGTCGTGATGGTCGCCTCCCATTACCTTGAATTTTTTTATAGTTTTTCCTCCATCAAGGCTCATCTGAAATCGAGTAGCCGGAAAATAAATTTCATCCTGATCATTGGGAGCAACGACACAGCGGGTGTAATAAAGGGGGCGATTGAGCAGGGCGTGGTCATGGTTGATATGGACCCAGGTTTCGCCCCCATCATCCGACCTCCAAAGGCCTTCGTCTTTAGTTTCAATTAAGGCGTAGATGCGCTCAGAATTGCTGGGGGCTATGGCTACAGCCACTTTTCCAATTTCAGTCTCGGGCAGTCCGTTTCCTTTCAACCTTTTCCAGGTAGTACCGCCGTCAATTGATTTATACAGGCCTCCTCCTGGGCCACCACTCCACTTTCCCCATGTTCTTATGAGCATCGGCCACATGCCTGCAAATAGAATACGGGGGTTGTTGGGGTCCATGGCTATATCCGAGCAACCAGTGTTTTCATCGACAAAAAGCACTCTCTCCCATGTCCGACCGCCGTCTTTTGTCCGATAGACACCGCGTTCAGGCTGAGGGCCGTAACAATGACCCATGGCTGCGGCTAGGACAATATCGGGATTTCGAGGGTCGATCACTATCCGGCCGATTCGGCCTGTTTTTTCCA
>Ga0190360_1000978_pt1 | contig 15165 bp, 9 predicted proteins | sample 48721834_MG_FD_161271 | JGI IMG/M metagenome (GOLD analysis project Ga0190360, IMG submission 161271) | Hydrothermal vent microbial mat bacterial communities from Southern Trench, Guaymas Basin, Mexico - 4872-18-3-4_MG | ecosystem: Environmental > Aquatic > Marine > Hydrothermal vents > Microbial... | reverse complement strand
TAAGTATTGAATCTGCAAAAATCTTCCCTCCATTTACCCTCCCAGTAACAACAACGATTTCTTTTTCAACGCAGCGTTTTCCGTATTCGTTAAACGCAGAAGGGAAGACCACTACTTCACCGTTAGAGTTTGAATCATTTATACTCAGAAATGCCATTTCCTTATCGTCCTTCGTGGTAACCCTTTTTACACTGAGAATCATTCCCACCACAGTAACCTTCGTATCTTCAGGCAACCTATCCAAATCTACCAGTCTGGCAGTAGCAACCTTTTCAATTAAGTCAAGGTAACTGTTTACCGGATGAGTATTCATATAAAATCCAAATACCTCTTTCTCATACTCTGACTTCTCAATATCATCCCATTCAGGAGTTTTTTCAAGCCTGTAATACTCGTTTTCACCTGAGGATTCATCATCCCCAAACAGGGTACTCTGACCCGATATCTTATCTGCGAGAATTTTACTCCCATATTCCATGGCCGACTCAACACTATTAAATAAAGTACTTCTGGTTTCACCCAAGCAATCCATTGCACCAGCCTTAATCAAACTCTCTATCACACGCCGATTAACAATCCGTAAATCAACCCTGGATGTAAAGTCAATAAAGGAAGTATACTTTCCATTTTCATTACGGACCCTTACTATCTCCTTTGCTGCATTCTCGCCAACATTTTTTATTGCGGATAATGCATACAGGATTCTATCATCTCTAACCTCAAAATAAACCCCGCTTTCATTTATTGAGGGTGGTGCAACAGGCACATTCATCCTTCTAGCCTCTAGAATATACTCATGAATCTTATCGGTATCATTAAGCTCCCCTGAAAGAAGACTGCATATATAATACACAGGATAGTGGGCTTTAAGGTATGCAGTATGAAATGCAAGAACAGCATACGCCGTTGAATGGGATTTATTAAATCCATATCTTCCAAATGTTTTCATCATCTCAAAAATATCCTCAGCAACATGCCTTTTTACCTTCCTTTCGATAGCACCTTTTATGAATTGTTCTTTTAACTCCTCTATTATCTCGGGTTTTTTCTTCCCCATAGCCTTCCTTAAGTTATCAGCCTCAGCCATGGAAAATCCGCCAATTTTTCTGGCAATTTCCATAACCTGTTCCTGATAAACAATAACTCCATAGGTGCTTTCAAGAATCTCTTTTAACCTTGGATCCGGGTAGCGGATAGGTCTGTTACCATTCCTCCTCTCTATAAACTCATCAACCATACCACTATCTAGTGGGCCAGGTCTATACAAAGCAAGAATTGCAATAATGTCTTCAAAGCTCTCCGGTTTCAACCTTCTCAGCAGGTTCTGCATCCCGCTGCTTTCAAGCTGGAAAACGCCCAGACTCTCGCCTTTTGAGAGCATCTCATATACTTTTTTATCTTCAAGATCAAGTGAATCCATATCAGGAGGTTCATGACCGGATTCCTCAATAAGCTTCAAACAACGGTCGATAACTGTTATGTTCTTTAAGCCAAGAAAATCCATTTTTAACAGACCCACATCTTCAAGATATTTAGCCTGATACTGGGTAGATACAACACCACTTTTTGGGTCTCTGTACAGTGGCACTATCTCGGTAAGATCAACTGGACTGATTACTACCCCTGCTGCATGGGTTGATGGATGTCTAACAAGCCCATCCAACTTTTTTGAAATTTCAAAAAGTTTTCTAATTCTTTTGTCCCTGCCAATTAATTCTTTCAATTCATATGAACTCTCTATCGCATCTTCAATTGTTATATTATGCTTCTGGGGAATCATCTTTGCTATTCTGTCTGCCTCCGATGGAGACATATCAAGAGCTCTCGCCACATCCCTGACAACCATCCTTGGTTTCATCGCACCAAAGGTTATTATCTGGGCAACTTTTCCCTCACCGTACCTTTCCCTCACGTAATTAATTACCTCATCCCTTCTTTCTCCATCAAAATCAATGTCAATATCCGGCATGGAAACCCTTGAGGGATTTAGAAATCTTTCGAATAAAAGTCCATACCTCAGAGGATCTACATTTGTAATTCCAAGGGCATACGCCACAATTGAACCCGCTGCGCTCCCTCTCCCAGGACCCACTCCTATTCCCTTCCCTCTGGCAAACCTTATAAAATCATGAACTATCAAAAAATAAGTACTGAATCCCATGCTCGCGATCACCCTGAGTTCCATCTGAGCTCTCTGAACAACCTCATCTGTTAATTCTCTATACCGTCTTTTCAGACCTTCCTCTGTAAGTTTCTTAAGGTATGTCTCAGGCGTAAATCCAGATGGGACCGGAAAATTGGGAAGATGGGGTTTACCCAGTTCAAGCGAAATGTTACACCTTTCTGCAATTTCTATGGTATTTCGAATTGCATCGGGGATTTCTGAAAAGAGTTTCTTCATCTCTTCGGGTGATCTGAAGTAAAATTCATCAGTTTTAAACCTCAGTCTATTTTTATCATTGATACTTTTTGATGTCTGAATACAGAGAAGTACGTCATGGTACTGGGCATCTTCTCTGTTCAGGTAATGGACATCATTCGTTGCAACAAGACCAACACCAAGCTTCCTGGCAAGTTTAACCAGTTCCCTATTCACTTCTCGCTGCTCTTTTAAACCATTATCCATAATCTCAAAATAAAAGTTCTCTTTCCCAAAGATATCCCTGTAATATCCGGCAACCTTTTCGGCCCTCTCTCCAGAACCCATCAATAAAAGCTGAGGGATTTCTCCGGCAAGGCATGAACTCAATGCCATGAGACCTTCGGAATGCTCCTGAAGAACTGTCTTGTCTATTCGGGGTTTATAGTAAAATCCGCTCAGGTACCCATGGGAAGATAATTTTAAAAGGTTTTTGTATCCTCTTTCATCCCTCGCGAAAAGAATCAGGTGATAGGGCTTTTCTTTTGAGTTTTTTTCCGAGGAATCGCCCTTCGCGATATAGAACTCCTGTCCAATAATAGGCTTTATTCCCATTGATGTGCAGGCCTCGTAAAACTCAATTGCTCCAAACATATTTCCATGATCGGTCAACGCCAGGGCAGGCATTTTATATTCTCTGGCTCTTTCAACAAGTTCACCTATTTTTGTAGCCCCATCGAGTATACTGTATTCAGAGTGAACGTGCAGGTGAACAAACTCAGAATGTTCCATTTCAAATCCTCTTATTAAGTATTAAAATAAATACCCGTCACAATAAATACTCTTCACACATTAAACACTCGTCACACGGATAAAAAAATATTTAAAACCAAATAAAATCCGAAGTAAGAACACCGTGTAATCTTACTTTTTGAAGGAAAGAACCTGACAGCCATATAAATGGAGAAATGCACAAATCCAGGATCGAGCAATCCTGAAAAAATTACTTCTCAAATTAATACCTATAGTTTAATTTCCATGCCCTCACGGGCAAAAAATACATCGATGTTCGTTTTCTTAATCTTTTTTACTCTGGCCCTTATCTTCCTCTCAAGAGCATCAAGCTCAACATCTTTTCTTGTCGGATCATGATGAAACAATGCAAGCCTTTTGACGCCCATCAGAATTCCGTTTTTAACAACAAGTTCCATCGGAGAATGACCCCAGCCAAGTTTTGAACTGGTATACTCTCTGTTAGTATACTGTGCATCGTGAACAAGAAGATCTGCTCCTCTGATAAATTCCAGAACCCTTCTGTTATTCTCCTCTGCTGCCTTTTGCCCCTCCCTTACCGCTATTTCATCGTAATCCGGGTCATCCGGGTTAGACTCAAACAGATTTCTAAACGGCTCATGATCATATACTGTAACCAGAACCCTATCATCAGCCTCGATCCTATAACCCAGGTCTATTATAGGGTGATTTAGAATTTTCGTTGTTATTTTAACACCACCTGAAAGCTCAAAATGACCCTCCTTAAGAACCTTGTACTCTATATCAGCGGCAAGTTCATCAGCCTTTACAGGGAAATAATTGTAACTCATCTGCCCAGCTACTATCTGCTCAAGGTCTTCATCACCTATATTAACCGGCCCATGCACCCTAATTTTATTACCAGGAATAAATATTGGAGTAAAAAATGGAAAACCCATTATGTGGTCCCAGTGAGTATGGCTGAGAAATAAATCGATATCAAGAGGACCTTTTTTCATATCCTCCATTACAAGCTTATTACCCAGAGCCCTTATTCCACTGCCTGCACCAATTATAATTATTTTGCCATTGTTAAGTCTAATCTCAAGGCAGGTTGTATTGCCCCCATATTTTACCGTTTCGGGTCCCGGAGTCGGAATCGACCCACGAACTCCCCAGAATCTCAGTAACATTTTTGATCTCTTCTGATCATTTTGATACAGGTTTGATTCCAACTATCATTTTTCATTATAAAGAATCAAAAAACTCATAGCCAGCCTTAATTTACAGGGTTTTTCCCAATCTAAAAAACAAACAATGGTATTCACTTCAGTCCCATTTTTCTCCTGATAATCACAAACGCGAAATAATTTACTAAACCTGGAGAAAAATTGAGGCCTTCTCAATCTCAGAGGAAATACTCTCAAAGAGATCATCAAGATATTCTTCGGTAACACCAACCTTCTGAAGCATATCGTGATCAATCATCTTGGCATATCTGTTACCAGAAAATCCTATCTGATTTATATTGCAGTAAACATTGGCAATGCTCACCACACTTACAAGAACCGCATTCTCCTTTGATGCCAAATCAGGTGAGTGGTGGTGGAGGATACACTCATAATTTTCATCTGTTAATCTCCACTTTTCTGCTATCATCCTCCCCACCTCTGTATGCGTTATACCAAGAATATCTTTTTCTGCTTTAATCAGCTCTACCTTTTTAAAATCAGCTGTCCTTATTGCCTTTATGTATTCATCCTCAAAAAGAACATTCAATGGTATTTTGCCAAGATCATGTAGAAGTCCACCTATAAAAAACTGCTCTCTCAGGTTAACCGGAACACCAATCTTACCAGCTATCAATTTACTGGCCACACCAACACCTATTGAATGTCGCCAGAACCCATCCACATTTAAAGCCTTAAAATGAGAACCTTTTTTCATATTTGCCAGAACTGCTGTCGATAAAGCAAGGTTTTTAATTGTGTTTATCCCAAGCATGATTATCGCCGTTACAAGAGAGGTAACCTTGTTCTGCAATCCATAGTAAGCCGAATTAACAAGTTTTAAAACTCTTCCAACCAGCACAGGATCGAGACTGATTACCTTATTTAAATCCTTTGCTGTGACCTGAGGATTCCTTGTCACCTCCAGAATTTTAGAAACAGTAACTGATAATGAGGGCATCTGATCGATGTATCTATTCAGCCTGATTAAAGCCTTTTCGTCCATAGCAGTTATAATATATAAATTGAATTAGAAAAACAAGAAGAAGTTTGAGATATCAGTATATGTAATACCTTGGTCTTTTCCTTCTTTTTATAATCAAAAGATAATACACATACCCAAAGAATAGCCCTGACAAATGTGTGAAATGACCGATCCTCTGCATGCTCCCCGTAAGGAGCATTATCAGTTCAATTCCACCAAAAATAATAGCAGCGTATTTCGCCTTAACGGGTAATAAAAAGAAAAGCAGAAGCATCGTATCGGGGAACTCAAGCCCAAATGCGAGCATAACACCAAATATTGCACCCGATGCTCCTATGGTCGGTATGAAAGGATTCTTTACATTATTCCATAAAAAAGTTACAGCACCTGCACCAATTCCCGTCAATAAATAATACACCAAAAATCTACCACTTCCCCACTTTTGTTCCAGGGGAGAACCGAATAAATACAGGGCATACATGTTAAAAAAGATGTGGAGGAGACTTCCGTGGAGAAACATATATGTAAAAACCTGCCATATCCACCCCATTTTGCTTATCAGAATTGGATATAGGGAGAACAAAGTAATTGGTAGTCCATAATACGCAGCATTTCTCGCAACATTAATGCCAACCTTTGAAGCAATACGAATGAGCAGAAATCTCGGCACAGGTATTTGAATAAAGTTTGTAAACAAAAAAATCACTGCATTTATTATAACGAGAGATATTACAAAACTTCTGCTGGAATAGAATCTTCTATACAAAGCTTACCTCACAAACTCTTTCTCTGTTGATAACTTGTGGATAATTGCCCAATTTTTTAATCCATAATTAAATAAGCAGTTAGAATCTTATTATTTCACAACAGCCAATTATTTACAACGATTAACTACGAGAAACCACATATTTTTTGCATAAAAAATGTATTTTTTTACATTTTTGATGGGCAAAATCAAACCATTATAGCAATTATTATCGTAATTATCTATACAATTAGTGTCAAACATAAATCTCATCAAATAGGTAAAGTTTTATCAATAAGTTAACCTCACCTTCAAAATTAACAATTGTGGACAACTTGTTGATTAAATGCGAATTGGTTCGAAATTTTCAAGTTTCTCAAGAATAAGGTGTTTCAATAATTCATGCGATTGAGGATCGGGATAATCGTGTAAGTATACCACCCTCTTAATACCAGCATTTATCATGCTTTTAGCGCACCATGAACAGGGAAGATGAGTTGTATAAATCGTTGCACCCTCAATAGAAATCCCATATCTTGCTGCAAAGTTTATTGCGTTCTGTTCTGCATGTGCACCCCTACAGAGTTCAGACCTCTGCCCTGAAGGAACCCCTTCTCTGGCACAACCTATATCGAGGCAGTGTGGTAGTCCCTGAGGTGCACCGTTATAACCCGTGGAAACAATCTGTTTTCCCCTGACAATAACAGATCCCACTTTCCTTCTCAAACACGTGGATCTTGATGAAACCATCACAGCTATATTCATGAAATAATTATCAATACTTGGTCTCTTATCAGACACTTAAAATCCTCTAAACATTTATTTGAGGAGTATAATAATTATTGGACCAGGAACTCCTTACTGGCAATGATTGATATTTTTACACAGCAGCTGAAGCCGGTTTTTTCTTGGCGTGAGCTACAAAAATGTAGCCTTTATTTGGACCCGGAACCGCTCCTTTAACTATGAGAAGATTTTCTTCAGGTTTTACATCAACAACAAGCAGATTTTGAATGGTAACTCTCTCCCCCCCATAACGTCCCGGCATTCGCTTTCCCTTGAATACCCTGCTGGGAAAAGCTGAAGAACCTATAGAGCCTCCATGCCTGAAGTACTCATGGGTTCCATGACTTGCCTTTGCCCCGGCCATGCCATGCCTTTTCATAACTCCGGCAAAACCTCTGCCTTTTGTCTTACCCGTTACGTCAACGAAATCACCCTTTTTGAAAATATCGATACCAATTTCCTGACCAATTTCAAATTTATCGAGATTTTCTTCGTCGACTCTTGATTCGATGAGTATCTTTTTCGGAGGAATACCCAGCTTTTTAAAAAGACCAAGTTCACTTTTCCTTAACTTACTCTCTTTCACATCTTCATAACCAAGTACAATTGCACTGTAACCATCTTTCTCAACCGTCTTTTTCCTGACCACAATACATGGTCCTGTCTTTAAAACTGTAACTGGAATAACCTTCCCCTCCTCATCAAATACCTGTGTCATTCCAACTTTAATCCCCGGTATTGTTAACCTCATCTTCTTTCCCCTGAATCAGCTTTAAATATCAGAATAGCGCGTAAAAACAGCAAGTTTTTTTCAATATTTCGAGTAAATATAACAATATTACAAATCTTAAGCAAGCAATTCATTGAATGGTGGGATATAATTTCGAATAACGCTTTTCATCGGGCGGGAAGCAGATAAACACTTCTCAGCTCATCCAAAAACTTCAAATCTATATGTCTGGCTTATCTCATCATCAATTGCCACGTTTCTCAATATATCAGGATGGAGAATATAATTGATGTTATACTGTATTTTGCCTCTTCCAATTCCAATAATATCAGCAAGTTCTCCACCCTTGTACAGAGCTGTAAGAGCTCTGGTCTGATACTCTGAATTACCTGTTCTTTCAAACAGTTTTTGATATGTAACTCCCAGATTGTTGTAAACCCTCGATGCCTCTAAGAGAACCCGTTTATGATAAGCTCTCCACGGTTTTATCTCACCAAGCCCTTTCACAAGCTCGTCATAAACATCGGCCAGCATAATAAACTCTCCCAGCGCCGCCTCATACCTGCCAAGGTGAAGGAGTGCAGTACCAAGTGCATATCCAACATAGGGGTTGTCCGGCATTTCTTCTGACAATTCTGCCCAATAGGTATAAGCTCTATAATAATTCCCCCTGAAAAAGTAAAGGGTCCCAAGATTATACCTTACCTCTTCATTTACATACCCCAGATTCTTCGCCTCAAGGTAATACTTGAGTGCTTCATCATAGTTCTTTTCTCTGTAAAAAAATACATGAGCCAGATTGAAGTATGGTTTTGGATTAGTCGGAGAAGCATCAATTGCTTTCTTAAAAAAGTTTATTGCTTCAGCTATTTTCCCAGGCAGTTCCATCCTGCTATAAAGTTCACCAAGGTTATTATACGCGTTTGATATCATCTCATAATCCCTGCTATCCCATGGATAACACAATTCCCTTTCCATCTCAAGCTGGATGGCATACCTGAGCATTCTCTCTTCTTCCTTCTTGTTATTGATCGCCCTGTAATAAAGCGAAAAAACATAAAACGCAGGAGGATAGTATGGAGGCTCTTTAACCACCTTATACAGCAGACCCCTTACTGGCTCGAGGTTCCCCTTATGGATAAAATATCCAGCCAGTTCAGTATATACAACAGGATCTACATCATCTGGATAAAGTTCATTTAACAACTCGTATTGGTAGCGGATATTTTCACTATCATTTTTTAACAGGCTGATATAGAGAAGTTTGAAAAGTGGATCACTGTTCTTAATATTCTTGCTGTAAGCTTTATCAAAAAGTTTATATGCTTGATCCAGTTTCTCTCTATCGATCCTGCCCCAATCGATAAGATTCTCACCTCTCAATTTTATGAACTCATATTTATCAGGATACCTGTCAATTATCTCCGTGTATAGCTTATCCGCTTCCTCAAACCGCTTTTGAACATTGTAGAGTTTAGCAAGATGTACTCTAAGGGATATATTCTTAAGCTCAGGGTCTTTTAGAATTCCTGTTTTTAATTTTTGTTCAGCAAGAGAATAATTCCCGGATAAAGCATATTCCCAGCCGAATTTATCGTACTGGGATACCTTCTCATATATCGAGGTTGCTTTTTTAAAGTATATTTCTGCATCCTCATACCTTGCAGCTTTTATAAACTCCAATCCCTCCCTGTAATAGCGACCCGCCCTAATCGGTTTCCATGCAAAGATAAAGAATATAGCCCCTATTATCATCACCACAAGAAGTGCAAGTACCGATACACGCATCAGGGGAGCCAGGTTCTCCTTTAGAACCTGAACGATTCCAACCTTTGGAGGCACAACTACTTCGGGAGGGATCTTCCGTGGAGGTATCTTTCTTCCCGTAGCCTCTTCCACAAAAGATACGATTTCTCCCTCCGGTGCATCAGCGAGGAGGAGTTTTATTAGCTGCTTTATCTCATCGGGTGGTAGCGTTACATTCACAATAATATCTCTGACAACGGCAGCAACCCTTGGGGAAAGCTCCTTTATTTTTGTCTGGATTAAAACTATATCTTCCTCACTTAACTCAATATCAATTTCCTCTGGGGCCCTCTCTCCTGTCGCCTCTTTAGCCCTTTCCTCTGCCTCTTCAACAACTGCCTCTTCCTCAAAACCCTCTTCAAGCGGTACCTCACCCGCCTCCTGTTCAATCTCTTCTATCCCAGGAAGCTCTATCTCTTCCTCCCCACCAATCTCCTCAGTTGGTTTTTCCTCTTCGCCCACTGTCTCCTCTTCAACCATTTCCTCCTCTATACCGGGAGGTGGCGCTTCTTCAACGCCTTCGGGTAACCCGGGTTCAGGAATCTCTTCTTCTCCTACCGCAAGCTCCTCTTCTATTCCCTCAGTTACACCTGAAATTTCTTCAGGAATTTCAGCTTCAGGCTCTTTAACTTCCTCTGCACCTTCAATCTCTATTTCTTCTTCTCCAATCTGCTTCTCCTCCTCGGGCGGGCCCTCTCCTTCAACCGGACGGGTTTCCTCCCCCAGAGGGGGAACTGGAGATACCGGCTCTTCTCCTGCCGATTCAGACGGGATTTCAACTTCAGCTGGCTTCTCTTCTTCAAGAAGCTCCCCAGCCCCGGGCTCTGCTCCCTCTTCGAGCTCTTTCTCCAGAGCTTCGAGTTCTCTCAATTCAAGCTCAAGCTTCTCTTCTTCCCCGATCTCTCCAATTTCACCAATCTCAATTTCAGGGGGTTCTACTTTCTCCGCCTCAGGGGAAACCTTTTCACCCGGAATCTCGCCTGGAGGAACCTCCTTTTCTTCCTTTACCAATTCTTCCTCCGCCACCCCTCCGCCGGGAAGCTCTTCCTCAAAAATCATTTCCTCCTCTGAAGCTTCCTCTTCAGCAGGTTTTCCCTCAGGTATTTTTTCTCTTTCAGAAGGTTTTGCCGCTACCTCTTCCTCCGGGCGTTTCACCGCTCGTCCTACAGGTGGGGCCTCCTCAGCTGAGAGCTTCTCAAGGTCAAAATCTTCAGGAAGATCCAGTATCTCTTCACCTTCTTCTTCCTCTTCTTCGCCAGGTATTTCCAATGGCACCTCAAACTCATCAGCAGAAGCAACCTCTGGTTTTTCCTCAATAACTCCTTCCTCTAATCCTTCAAGTGGCTCCACTTCCTCTTTTCCAGTTCCAGCCGGTGGTCTTTCAGACCTCAGTTTGGGATAATCTGGGGGTACTTTGCCCCCTCTTTCTGTTTCCCCGAGCTCTTTCAACATCTCTTCAATTTTTTCGATATCGGACAAATCTGGCAATTTATACTACCCTCAATGTTTACCTTAAATGATAAAATACTTCACTTTTCATCTATAAAGTTAATAAAATATTTTTCTCTTAATAATATTATTGTCCAAAAAACCAAAATATTTAGACATAATACCCAAACCTTTATATATTTAGCTTTAAAAAATCAGATTCCGAGAGAAATCACAATCGGGGAGTAAAAATGGATGTAAAACCTGCAAGAAGAGTTGAGGAAATCGGTGGATATGCTTTTGCAGATGTTGATAGAATAGTCGAATCCCTTAAAAAAGAAGGAATAGAACCCATAGATTTCGGAGTTGGTGATCCAACACTGCCAACTCCAAAATTAATCAGAGATGCATGTAAAGAAGGGATTGAAAAGAGAAAATCATCAGGATACCCCAGCTATATCGGTGAAATGGAATACAGAGAAACAATTGCATGGTGGAGTAAAAAAAGATTCGGAATAGAACTTGATCCTGAAACCGAGATAATGTCCACCATAGGTTCCAAAGAGGCTATATTTAACTTTCCTGAAGCATTTATCAATCCTGGCGAATATGTTCTTACCCCAAATCCCGGTTACCCGCCATGGTCAAGAGGAACTCATTTTGCCGAAGGCAAAACCTACTATCTGAATCTTTTGCCTGAGAATAATTTTTTTCCCGATTTTGATTCCATACCAGATGAAGTCTTAAAAAAATCAAAAATACTCTGGATAAACTACCCGAATAATCCAACCACAGCCTTTCCGACTGAAGAATTCTACAGGGAGGTTCTTGAGTTTGGTGAAAAACACAATCTTATCATTGCAAGCGATGAATCATACACAGAGAATTATTACGACACACCTCCAATCTCAATTCTTCAATTAAAGAAGGAAGGAGTTGTGGTATTTCAATCGCTTTCGAAAAGGAGTAATATGACCTGTTACAGGGTAGGTTGGGTGGCCGGAGATAAACGAATCCTAGACGTTTATAAAAAGGTAAAACCGAACATCGATTCAGGAACAGCTACTTTTATCCAGGACGCCGCAATAGCAGCCTTAAAGGATGAAACTCATGTGCAGGAACTGAGAATCGATTACAGAAAAAAAAGAGATATAATTATCGATGCCCTAACGTCGATTGGCCTTGAAGAATGCAGACCGCAGGGAACCATATATATCTGGCAAAAGGTCCCGGAAGGATTCAGTTCGCTTGATTTTGCTAAAAAGCTTCTCGACAGAGAAGTTGCTATTGTAACAACTCCGGGCAGCTGGCTAAGCGTAGAAGCCCATGGTATAAATCCTGGCGAAGGTTACGTGAGATTCGCCCTTGTACCCTCCATAGAAAAAGTGGAAGAGGCCGCTGAAAGGCTGAGAAATCTGAAAATATAAAAGGTCTGTTTCCTGTGAAACTCATCATTAATGATCTCTACATTGGGCTTCAGTATGAAGAGCGGAAAAGATGTTTCAGTTCGGCAGTATTTAATGGTGGATACACCCATGCAAACCTTTATCTTAACTTTCACGTAAACTCCAATGATCTAAAAGATAAGAAACCGGAAATACTAATCAGGGAGTCTCTCACAAAAAATAAATTCTCCATAAATTCCACAGTTGCTCTGCTCACTGCAGCAAATCTAAAACATGCTCAGGTTATCTCCAGAAAATATGAAAATGTGGTCGTAATAGGTCTTATATCAGCGGGCACATCAAATGCTCTGAATCCAGTTGACAAAATCCCGGATAAAGACATTACTGGAAATGATATAGAACCTGGAACAATAAATATAATTATTGCTACAAATCTCTACCTTCACGAAGAATGTTTCGCAACAACAATTATAACGGCCACTGAAGCAAAAACAGCTGCTCTCATGAGATTGAATGTGAAGAGTGTGTATTCAAAATCTCAGGCTACTGGCACTGGAACAGACTCCATTATCATCATTTCAGGCACCGGAAAAAATACAAGATTTGCCGGAGGTCATACATTATTTGGTAAAATGGTTGCAGAAGTGGTTTACGAAGCTGTAATTAAAAGCCTTGAGAAAAAACCGATAAATCCTATTATCCCGAAACACCTATTGAGAGAACTTGAATAAAATAACGAATGTCGAGTTTTCTGAAAATAGAAATCCTAATACAAAATAACGCTAAAAATGTTGCAGCACCGGCAGACTTCGATCAATTCATATTAATATCTGTTGATTTTTTTATCTGGTATCAATAAATTGCGTTTCATAATGAAAACTCGAGGTTCGTCCTAAAACAAAAAAGAGTAAAACTCGGAGAAATAATATGGAACTCATGGATATTATCAGAACAAGAAAAAGCGTGAGAAAATATCTGGACAAACCCATTGAAAGGGAAAAGATAATTAAATGCATTGAAGCAGCGAGACTTGCACCTTCAGCTGAAAATGTACAACCCTGGAGATTTATAGTACTGGACGACCCGGAAATTAAAAATCACTTTTGCATGGAGGCCTGTAGCGGCATCTACAGACCAAGCCTGTTCATTAAAAACGCACCAGTTGTCATAGTAATCCTTGCTAAACTTGACATTATAGCAAATAGAATTGGCAGAGCTGTGCAGGGAACCCAGTACTATCTGCTTGATATAGGAATAGCGGGAGAACATCTTGTACTTCAAGCACAGGAGCTCGGCATTGGGACATGCTGGATAGGATGGTTCAATGAAAAGAAGGCAAAAAAGGCTTTAAACATACCCTCAAAGTACAGGGTCGTTGCTCTTATTGCTATGGGATATCCCCACAAAGGTGCAACGAAAAATCGCCCTGATCTACCCTTCGAAAAGATATGCTTTTTTAATTCAGCAGAGGGGCTTTAATCTTTTTGATCAGGACAATCATATGCTAATCTTTCTCTTTTATGGGGTCCTGGGACTTTGAAATCTCATCATTTGAAATCTCATCATTTGAAATCTCATCCTTTGGACTTGACTTTATTATACTTTCCACAGCTTTAAGTATGGTGGTTTTTTCATCCTCGGAAAAATCCAACCTCTTAACTAACCTCGCAAGGAATGGTTTTACAAACCTCTCAAGTTCTCTGGCTTTTTTCTCATAATCTGTTTTCTGATCCATCATCATGACGGTCACGGGAAGGAGCCATTCATACTCACCAATTTTCTTAAACCCCAGTTTTTTATACATATTTATATATTTTTTTTCATCAGAAAACACATCAAGAAATATTCTCTCTGCTCCCTGAGACTTTGCATAAAGATAGGCAATACTCATCAAGCCAAGTGGAATTATACTCCTCCTCTCCTCTTTCATCACCGCCAGTCTATCTATCTCAACACATCTAAAACCTTTCTTTAAATCAGAGATCGGAAAATGATCCTCAATTGGGAGTCTTCCAATTACTCTATCGGAGAGACAGGAGACCGTGCCAACCGGCTGGAGACCCTTATAAGCAAGTACGTGGTATGCCTTTTCATCTTCTGGCCTTCTTATCGTTTCCTCAAGATACCCCTTCTCTCCAACCAGAATTTTTCTCTGAAGATAAAAAACATCCTCAATTTCTTTGGTACTCTTGGCATGGATAAACCTTATTCTTGATTTCTCGAGCCGGTTTATAGGTACCTGAATGGCAAATGAAGTGCCCGCCCCGGGTCTGCTATCCACATTTATCCTACCACCCATATTGTATATAATTTGATAAACTATACTGAGGCCAAGACCAGTTCCCTTCCCCGGCTCCTTTGTGGTATAAAAGGGATTGAATATATTCTCTATATCTTTTTTTTCAATTCCCGGTCCAGTATCACTGACAACCATAACCACGTTGCCTGCTTCTTCTCTGGTTTCAAGTATGAGCGTCCCTTTACCCTGCATCGCCTGAACCGCATTTATAATCAGGTTCAATAGAACCTGCTGGAGCTCTCCCATATTTGCCTCGAGTTTGGGAACATCTCCATACCTCTTTTCCACTTCTATCTCTTTAAACTTCATGCCCCTTCTTGCAAGTTTCAGAGTATCCTCCACAACCATATTTACATCAACCAGTGTTGTTGCCTTTTCTTCTCTCCTTGAATATCTTGCCAGGTCCTTTATTATCTCAGCTGCACCCTGGGCATACTTTATTATATCAAGTGTATATTCCTTCAGTTTTTCATCTTTATCAACCTCTTCGAGTAATATCTCAGCAGTTCCTATTATTCCGCAAAGAGGATTGTTGATCTCATGGGCAATTCCCGAGGCCAGGGTCCCGATACCTGCCATCTTTTCAGACTGTATGAGCTCTTCCTGAAGTCTCTTCTGCTGGGTGATATCCTGGAAAAA
>Ga0190360_1000977_pt1 | contig 15176 bp, 14 predicted proteins | sample 48721834_MG_FD_161271 | JGI IMG/M metagenome (GOLD analysis project Ga0190360, IMG submission 161271) | Hydrothermal vent microbial mat bacterial communities from Southern Trench, Guaymas Basin, Mexico - 4872-18-3-4_MG | ecosystem: Environmental > Aquatic > Marine > Hydrothermal vents >... | reverse complement strand
ATGAGTGATGTTCAAGAAAGGGTTTTTAGACAAATGCATCCTGATCGCTTGAGACGTGCTCTTAAGATGTTAAAAACTACAAAACGACGTTCAAAAAGGATGAAACTATATATTGACTGGTTCACATTAAGCTTATTACTTTCAAGAATTGAATTAAAGGTGGAACATTGGCAAGTGTCTTCAAGCGCAGGCTTAGACCGACCGGGAGTCTATACGGCTGGAATTGATTTTTCTAGGTACGATAACATTATAAAAGAATTTCCAGATAACAAACTTGCAAAAGTTGTAAATATTGCTTCAAAAATACTCCAAAATCCAACAAAAAGAGCCATCCAAAAATTAGGGCAAGATTTAATAGCAGAAACTGGATTTGATGAACACCTATATTTTGTAGATTGACCCTTTTAGGATGTTATGGTTTAAAATACATGCTATTATTAAATTTTTAAATAAAATGAAGGAAAATTTTCAGTCTGCCATTTTAAACATCTTTTTCATAAAATGATTTCTAATCATTCATTTAAGCCAAAAATTTAAATATTCAACGACCTTCTTTTTTCTTTGACAAAAAATTTCAATAATGATTAAAGAGTTAAAGCAAATAAGAGAATTTCAAGAGGCATTTTAATCATTAAAAATTTAAACCCGATTTTATATTTTGGTTATTACAAAATCATTATGAACAATCTTGGGATTCTCTCTATTATTTAAACTAGGGAGGGCATCATTAATTTCTTGAATGTGAGAGTGATTGATAATGAAAGAAAATTTTAAAAACATATGTGGAGTAATAGCAATTATATCACCCATATTAATTATAAATTATTGGGCAATTTCATTTTCTTCACAGCCAGTTTCTTACCCAGCAGATTTTTATGGAACATCTGAAGAAGTTCCTTTAGAAGAATTCTTAAGTTATGCTAAAGAAAACAATTTCTCAATTTATTTACCTACTAAATTTCCTAAAGGTTTTATTATAACCGCAATATATCTTAAAAGAGAACCATTTATAGCCATTGTGGTCTATAGTGATGAAGAAAATAAAGATTATAAAACTTCAGGATTCACTATTGAAATAAGTCATATAAATCCAAAATATATTCCAACATTATTAGAATTGCAAGTATTAGATGAAAGTTCACAATATATTTATGCTAAAGAAATAAATAATTGGACTGTAATGATTCACGAACACGCTAGTATAGGTGGTAATCCAGAAACGAAAGCTAAATTTGGTGATTATGGATTAATTGCTCAAGTTTGGATTGATTGTATAGAATATTTATACTGTATACCCCTTTTATCAAAACAAGATGAAATCTCCCAAATAATCGAGACTATGGTGCAAATCGTTTAAAAAAATATAATGTTTTATATGTATTAAAACTACGAAAGAAATCTATTAAAAAAGGCTCTATTAAATTTAAAAGATAAAAGATTTCTATTTAAAAAAAATTATGAAAAAGAAAGATTTTGGTTATTGGTTGGTGATTTCAGGAGTTATTTTAATTATAGCTTCCTTAATTTCTGCTATAATCTTTTTATCATTATTCAAATCATTAGCATTCTTAATTTATATTTCATTAATATTAGAAATAATCGGTTTAACTTCTGTAACTATAGGTGGTTTAACAAAAGAAGTAAAAGAAAAAGACAATTCTGAAAATAAAATGAAATCTAAAAAATAATAAACATGTGATTTTTTTTATTTTGTTTTGATTGCATAAAATAATAGAATTTAAAGAATTAGTTAAGAGGATCTATATACAGTTTTTCCTCTAATTATTGTTTCAATGATTTTCAATTCTTTTATGTTTTCTTTTAAAATTTCAAGAGGATTTTTATTTAAAATTACAAGATCTGCTAATTTTCCCACATCGATAGTTCCTTTAATATCTTCTTCAAATGCCGCATATGCTGCGTTTATAGTATAGGTTTTAAGGGCTTCTTTCATCGAAATGCATTCTTCAGGAACAAAACCATTCCTATTTACTAAGGCATGAAGTCCAAGAATTACTGAAGGGTCCTCTACGGGGCAATCCGAACCTGAAACAAGGACCACACCAGCTTCTATTATTGATTTCATTGGATAAGTATATTTACATCTTTCTTTTCCAATCCTTTTTTCAAGCCAAGTATACTCTGAATTGATGAAAGGAGGTTGACATGAGGCAATGATTCCCAATTTAGCCATATCTTCCAATACATCTTTAGTTAACATTGAAGCATGTTCAATTCGATGCCTATGATCTGGGCGAGGTACTTCTTCCAATAATCTCTTGAATAAATCAACAATTAGCCTATTTCCCTTATCTCCAATTACATGTACAGCAATTTGAATCCCTTTTTCATGGGCTTCTTTCATTTGTTTGTATAATTCTTCAGGTTCTACAACGCAAAATCCACTACTCTCAGGGAAATCTGAAAAGGGTTCAAACATGTATGCAGTTTTAGCACCAAAAGTGCCATCTAAAAACAATTTAAGGCAACCTATCTTAAATTTACCATCGTGCTTTCCTTCATCTAAAGGTGGTTTTTTTAATTTCAGCAACTTACGAAGTCTGTTAGTAAAGATTATTAGATACCAATTTTGGAGGACTTTATCTATTACCGTTCTAAGGAAAGGTATTTCAATTGCACCCATATCTCCAAATTCTCCACCAGATTCTGCATGAAGTATTCCGTGTATTGATGTAATGCCGTTTTTAGCAAGTTTTTGAAATACTTTTTCTGCACCTTTTTCTAATTCTGCTTTTTCTGGTAAAGAAATTTTTGATAACATTGGAGCCATAGCATTTTCTGACAAGATACCTGTTAATTTTCCTTTTTCATCTTTTCTAATTTCCCCACCTTCTGGAGATGGCGTATTTTCATCTATTCCCGCTAATTTTAGAGCTTTAGTATTGGCAATTCCAACATGCCCATCATATCTCATTACAAAAACGGGATGGTTAGGACACGCATCATCCAAATCCCATCTTGTTGGCAAAATTGGTGTATCAAAATTTTCTTCGCATAAATTTAAGCCAACTAATAACTTATCTGTCGGCCAATTTTTCGCAGCATTACTCAAAATGGATTTTAATTCTGACAAGCTATTTATATTTGCCAAGTTAGGAAAAATATAATAAAAGGTATATAATATCGGATGCAAGTGACAATCAATAAAGCCAGGTAACATGGTTTTTCCTTTAAGGTCAATTAATTCATATTCATTTCCAACCTTTTCTTTTACTTCATCTAATCTCCCAATAGCTGCAATTTTTTCGCCAACAACCGCTATAGCATCCACAACAAAATGATCATCGTTCATTGTCAAAATGGTGCCATTATAATAAATTATTGGTTTTGAATTCTTCTCACTCATTCTTATTATCACATTAAAAATGTAAATAATTAAAGAATAAGAATTTAAAATTTAAAATAAATCATTATATTAGTATAGATTATTGAATTATAAAAAAGTAAGAAAAGTTTAAAAAATCAGAAATAATTTTTAGGTTTAATCTTATAGTTATCTAAAAAATTAATTACTAAAAATAGGCGAAACAAGTTGTTAAAGAAGTCAGATCTGAAAAAATTCAACTCGTTAATGCAAGAAGCAAATTCTTTCAAGAATGATAAGAATTACAATAAAGCAATAGAGAAATATTTTGAAGCAATAGAATTTGTTGAAAATAAGGTGAAAGAATCTGGGAGCAAGCAAGTTGAGATTAATAATATAAAATCTCAAATAGATCAATTATATTCTGTTGAAATTATTGACATAGTTAAGGATTTTGAAGATGAGCTTCAAAACGAGAATTTTGAGAATGCAGAAAAATTGCTTGAAGAAGTAATTCGAATTGCAGATAAAATTGAAAATGAAACCTTAAGAACTCATGAATTAGATGAAGTAAATTTTTTAAAAGAAAAATTAAAATTAGGAAAAGAAATTCATGAAGCCAAATTGCTAATAGATAAGAATGATTTTGATAATGCGCTTTCATTTTTAAAAGATTTATTAGAAAGGGCTAATAGCTTACATGATGATCCTCAAAATAAACAAATTTTAACCATTAAAAATCTAATAGATGGTATTTTAACAAATAAAGTTAAGATATTAATCGAAAAGGCTCAACGGATTAAAGAACAAGAAAATCTGGATGATAAATTAGAATTTTATAATGAGGTATTGAAAGTTATTGAGAATTTTAATGATCCTAAATTAAAATCTGATGAAAAGGAAAAAATAATGAATTTAATAAATCAAGCTTATGCAAATGTGATAGACTCACTCGTTATATCTTCAAAAAATCTTTTCAATAAAGAACAGATTGAAGATGCAGAGGAACAATTAAAGAATGCATTAAACTTAGCGAGTAGAATGCCTGAATCAGAGGTAAAATATTTAAAAATCTCTAACATAAAGGATATTGGCTCAAAATTGATAAATCCCAAGTATGTTGAGAAAATTGAACCCTTAATAGAAAAAGGAAAGGAGTTAATTAGTAAAGAGTTTTTTGAAAATGATATAATTGTTGTAAATAATGCAATTAAGTATTTTTCTCAAGCTCTTGATCTTATTAATAAAATGATAGATTCTGACGAAAAAGAAACTTATTTTGAGAAGGTTTCCGAATTAATTAATAACACTTGTTTAGCTAGAATTAATCTTCTTAAAGACAATATTTTGGCAAAATTGGGAGGTAAAGAATATGATAGTGCAATTAATATTTTATATGAAGCAATTGGGATCGCAAAAAAAATGCCAATTTCAGAAGACGAGAATAAATATTTAAATGAGCTAAAAGATTCTGTAAATGATGTTTACATTTCTCAGATTAATGAAATTTTAAATGAAGCAGAATCTTTAGTTAAGAAAAATGAATTTGAATTAGCCATTGAAAAGTATAATGATGCGCTCAAGATAACTGATAGAATGTATCTTACTGAAAAGATGGAAAATGTTGTAGAAAAAATAAAAAGTTTAATTTATCAAGCAGAACTGAAGAATTTGGTAAAACAAGGAGATTTAGCAGCTGAAGAAGAGAAATATGAAAAAGAATTAGAAAAATTAAGTAAAAGAATGGAATATGCCAGAACTATTGATGATAACAAGCGCAGGAATGAAGAAATGGAAAAAATAAAAGAATCCATTGACCAACTACACTTTTCTAGAATAGAATTACTCTTAGAGCAATCAGAAAAATTCTTTGAAAATAAAAATTTTGAGAAATCATTTGAATGTTTTGAAAGTGCCATTAAAATTAACGAGAATATTGAAAGTCCTAAATTCAAGAATAGAATTCCAATAAAATCAAGATATAAGGTTAAATTAGTTGAAAAAGCTAAGATTGATATAAATGAGAGGAATTTCGATCAAGCAATTAATACATGCCAGAAAGCTCTTGAATTGGATGAAGAATATCAAGATGCTCATTTTTATATGGCTCTCTCAAGATTTAAGAAAGGAGAGCTAGATTTAGCATTAAGAGATTTTGAAAAAACAATCAAACTTAATGAGAATAATGCCTTAAGTTGGAATTATATTGGCATTATTTCTGAAAGAAAAGGACTTTTAGATCAAGCATTGGACGCATTTAATAGAGCTATTAAACTAGAACCGAATAATGCGGAATTCAATTACAACCTTGGATTCACTTTAATGAATAATGGAGATATTGACAAAGCGATTGAATCATTGATGAAATCAGTTGAATTAGATCCTTCTTTAGCTAAAGGATGGTTATTTCTTGGTAGGGCTTATATGATAAAACAAGATGTTTCAAAGGCAATACATCATATTGAAAAAGCCGTTAACTTAGATGATAACTTAAAAGAAATTTTTTCAGAGAAAATTGATAATTACAGGAATATTATTGAAACAATAAATGATGCTTTGAACTCAGAGTTTAAAAAGAATTTATGAAAAAAATCTAAATTTCCATATTCTTAAAATTTTAAGAATACTTTAATATTAAAAATAAGAAAAATAAATTACAACAAATTTGTAGCATATTGTTGGACTAGAAATTCAATTTTTTCAGGTTTTAATTGATTTTTTTCCAATTCTGGGCACATGTTCTCTAAATGATATAATAATTCACTCAAACCCTCTTCAGCTTCTCTAACATCAATATTATCCATTTCATTAATGACGACTGAGCCAAGTAAATGTTTTGATCTCTTGAAAATAATGACATTTTCACCTACTTTAAGCTGTTCTAATTCTGAATTGAAGGATTTTTGAACAAAACTATTAATTGCTGCATACAATCCACCTTGCAAAACATCTTCTCGAGAAGATGATGTTAATGGAATGCCTCCCTTGTCGAATATTGTCACTGCTTTTATATCGATTTTCTTTTTTAACTGCTTGCCTGTTAATCTATAATAAATTTTCATGAATGCTGGAACGATTCCATATCCAGTTTTGCAAGAAATTGGTAAGATTTCAAAGGAATTTATCTTGCTTAATTCTAATTCTTCAATAATTTCTCCTATTTGAGCTACTGGTTGCAAATCGTACTTGTTTGCTAATACAATCAAAGGTTTTTTTTTGAATACATCTGCTAATTTCCATAATTCATTTTTAGCTTCTTTAAATCTTTCTCGATCATAAGCATCAATCATAAAAATTATGCATTCAGTATCGTTCATCTCATGAAGCCATAAATCTCTAAAATCCTTTTGACCACCCATATCCATTACATTAATACGGATTCCTTGAATTTCAATAGTAGTAAGCTCTTTTCCCATTGTAGGAGCATGTTCAATAAAAGTACCATTCTGCAAGAAGGACACTAATGTCGTTTTTCCTGAATTGTCTAATCCTATTATGACTATTTTCTTTTCTTTAGTAAAAATTCTTTTAATTATATCCTTAACACCCATGACATCAATCCTCTTGTTTAGAAAAGTTGTTAAATGTTTAAGTTATAGTAAAAATAATGATTATTAACTATAATTTATTGGATAGTATTTTGTTCTAACAGCACAAAATATTATGGAAAAATCTTAAATATTTAAAAAAAGTATATCAGAGAATTAGTCTCTTTTTAAATAAATCTCAATGAGGTATAAAAGAATTGATTAATATTGTTTATTTTAAAATTTAAAAAAATAAAAATAAAATAATGTTAAAAAATTATTCTCTAACTACGAATTTAGAAATCCAAGTACTTTTAATTTTTTCTTCAATGTCTTTTTCAGGGAAAATATATTTCGTATAAAAATCTTTTACTCCAAGGAGAAAAAGAAATGACGCAAATCCACGAAAATACAACACCAGATAAATATTAAGTGTTAATATTGATATGGAATAAGCGAAAATATAAATTCCTAGACCAAAAGCAATGCTATTTCTTTTTTTTACTCCTTCATAAATTAGAATAAATGCCAATGGATAACTTACTATTATTGAATATATTATCATAGGAAAATCGGATTCTACGAGCACCTGCGCTTGAGAAATAAAAATTAGTGAAATAACTGGTAATGTATACCATCTTACAGCTTTTTTTATGAAGACCAAAAATGCAAGATACAAAGTAAGAAGTACATAAGATAAAAAAGCATTTAATTTTAATCCCCCGATAAGCTTTTGTTGTATATCGATGACTCCAAACTCATTCAATATTCCTAATACAGAAATAAGTACCTCAAAAGAAATTATTACCATTATAGTCGAAAATAGTCTATTTTTGGTTTCCAATCTTTTCATTAAAAGAATTTTAAGAGAGTACCCCATAAAAGTAATGAAAATTAATGATGCTATAATTAGAAGCAGGTCATACATTTAGTTTTTTACCTCCTCACTTAGTTTTTCTTTGAAAGGTCTAAATCGACCAAGAACGAAATATATTCCAAAAAGAGAATAAGCGATTTGTAGTATTTGTGAAAAAAGTCCCTCTCCAGTAATAATAGTCATGAAAGAAAAGAAAAAGAAGATCCCTAACCCTAATGCACTATTGTCTCTTAAATTAAATCCTATTATGAAGAAAAATAGTAAGCCGATAATAGCTCCAATGTATAAGTATATAGTATACATCTCATAATATCCGGTATAAAAGTAGATAAAAAGCATTCCAATAAAAATAAAGAAAGGAGTATATAGCAACCATTCAATATTATAAGCGTGTGCTATTAAACTCAATGCAAAGCAAACGATAATCCCAACCCCAATGGAAAATATGTTAACAATGCTTAAAGTATTACCTGCAAGCTCGTACGAGAGAAAATTTAAAGGAGCAAAAATTTCATATAGATCACCCCAGAATACCGTTATTGTGTAACCTGTAAAAATTCCTAGCATTATAAATCTAGTAGTATTCCATTCTCCCGTTTCAGAATGTTCTTTTAGTAACTTTCCAAGGAGGATAAATGTCATAATGATAGCAATCGGTATTTCAAATAAATTTGCAATTGTTTGAGTTAAATAAGTTATATCTACCATTAGAAAAAACTCCCCTTTAAGTTTGGTTTCTTTTTTATTAATTTATTCCTAAAATCTTCAAAAATTTTTGAAAATTGAATTTTTATTCCATTTATGTCTATATCTGTTTCTGTATTTAATCCTTGATAGATCTTTTGTTGATTTTCCATTAGTAATTCTTCAGAAAGCATGTTATTTTCCTCTAAGATATGAAAAAGTTCCACCATAACAAATTTGTATAAAAATGCTTTTTCTTTCTTTTCTATTAAAATGGAGTATGAAAGAAGATCGTCTCTCTCATCTGTTTTTGGGATTTTAAAAATATATGATAAGACTTGAAATTTGTTGTATTTATTTAGAATAAAATCGCCAGGCTTCGTGCCAACTGGGAAGCAAATATCCAAAATCTTGTTTGGCTCGCTAATGATATCCGGGAATTCAGGATATACACCAATTATTTCTCTCTTAGAGTTTACATGGCCTCCTAGTTTACAAAAAATTGCCCATTCTGTAGCCATTTGTGAATCACAGAAATTTGTTTAATTCTTATACCAAGAATAGAATTACTTTATATCGTTCAATTAAATGTTGAAGATAAATTTGAAAATAAAGTAAAATTTGTTATATAAAAAATTAGATTTTTTAGATTGAAGTTTGTATTAATGACACAAAAAAATTTGTAATTAAATTCGTTTTAAAATCATAATTTTACATTAACATTGCCTTAAAAAACCTTGGACTTAAGGTCACTCTTGAAAGAATTGGGAGGCTATTGAACAATCGTTCTCCAACCCATCGGTCTCGGCTTGTATCATATTTTGAGAGATCTTTAATGATATGAGCTTCATAAACATATCTTCTCACCGTTTTATCTGTTAAAAGTAATTTCGTGTAAGTATTCCATAGTGTCTTTACATATGAACCTCCACTATAAAAAAGGTATTCACAAGCATCACCATTTCTAAAATATCCCTTTAATAAGATTCTTGAAATCTCCTGATCATATTTAACTAAGTCAGTACTAGTAAAATCACTTTCATTTTCAAACAAGGATTTAAGGACCTTTGCAGCGACATAAGCACTAATTAAACCGCATAAAATTCCTTCATAAAAAAAAGAGGTAACTAAGCCTGCAGCTTCTCCTAATATAATGACACGTTTATTTGTAAATCTTTTTATTGGATGTTTTGAAATATTTCCAGTAATAAACTTTTTCCGATCCCATTTTAAACCTTTTAAGTACGGTTGGATCTTTTTATAGTTATGTAAAATCCGATCTAATTTTTCTACAAGCTCAGAATCAGATTCTTGATTTCCCAAATATCCCGTAGAAATCCTGTCTCTCCCAACATTGAAGAAGAAAGGGCCATTGGAACTAATTTTAACATTTAGATGAAACATGTATTGAAAATTAAAATTTTCTTCTAACACATTTTCATCAGATATAATATTAGTATAAACACCCTTAAATGTATCCGGAGTTCCAAATCCTAAAGTTTTCTGAAGCTCAAATCCTCTTGATCCCGTAGCAAGCGCCAATAATTTAGTTTTATAACTTTCTCCTTTATTGTTTATTAATTCAAAGTAATCTGAATGCTTAACAACTTTAGTAATTCTTTCGTTAAATTTAGTTTCACCGCCATTATCTTGAAATTTTTCTATTAATTTACTTAGAAACAATTCAGTCCTACTAATTTGGCCCAAAGGAGGCCCAAACTCTCTACTATTAAGCAAACCATCGCATTCTTCACTTTTATAATTTAATTGAATGAAAGGTCGAGGAAATATGGTCTTATCTTTCCATATTACTTCATCGATATATGGTTTATCATGTTCTGCGAAAATATTTGTCCTTTCAGGAATTTCTCTATCATAATCCTGGGATTCAACCAATAAAGTTCGCGCAAATTGAGAGACCTTATAAGAAAATGAAGCTCCAGAAACTCCAGCTCCAACCACTATTATATCGTACATTGTTAATTTTTTAAGTCAATAAAAGTAAAAAAAGGTTTTTTTTTCTTAAAAATTAGAAATGAATTGCCTTTCTTTATATTATATTCTCAATAGTTTTAGCAATTTTATCCATGTTAATTTCGGCCATTCCTAAAGGAACACTTGCATCAAAGAGGACCACAATTAACAGAGGATCCAACTTCCAAGGTATTTTTACTATTTTTGAGAATATTTTTTGTTGATTTTCCAAGCGGTAAAAAGTCATATCAAATTCATTGGCAATCATGTGCCTTATTTCTAATTCTTTTAAGGATGATAATAAAATATCTTGTGGAAGAGAAGAATATATTACTCTTCCATTTATTAATAAAAGCGCTGCTCCCGATATTTCATTACCCATCAGCATTTTTTTCAGGAAATCGATAATTTTCTTGTATAAGACCATTTCTGATGCTATTTCTTGATCTCCCGAGATGATTAAATCAATTTTTCTATCAAATGATGGATTTAAAATTTGTTCATCTTCTTCAACACTTTTTTCAACCATGAACTTTCCAAATTCATTCATAATCTCATTGATTCTCGTTTTTATGAAGAGGAGACTCGTAGAAGAATCAGCCAAGATTGAAATAATATAATTTCCAAAAATTTCAAATACGAATCTAAAACCTCCCATTTCTAAAATTTCAGGAGTTTTTTTTAAAATTACGCTCTCTGAAAAAGAAAATATTGCAGAAAAAAAAGGGGTGATTAAATTAGGATTGATTTTATCAAATATTTTAGTAAAATTTCTTGAGTAAATGCATTCTCCAGTCTTACGCAAAATGAATAATGAATGTATTTGCATTTGTTAAATCAAATCAATTATTTGTATAATAGAAAAAATAAAATCAAGTCTTTTAATAATTTTTTATTAGACATTTTAGCATAAAATCATACATTTTGTTCTCGATAAAATGGGTGTAATTGAGGATTTTTATAAAATAAGAAAAAATATTATTTTATACAGAATTTATATTGAAGATATATGTGTTTCTGTTGCAAAATTTGATTATAATTAATCTATCATTTAGTAAGAATATTTTATAAATTGAAATAATAAAAATCTTTAGAAAATAATATGAAAGAAAGTAATGTATTATTTTTCATAATCAAGAGATTTATATAGAAAATTTAATTTGTGTAATTAAAAAGTAGTGAATAAATAAAACACATCTTTATAAAAAAAATTAAATTGCATGAAAAATGTCAGACGAAGAAATAGAGAATATAAAACTTAAAAAAGCCGAAATGTTGATGAAACAAGCAACGTTACCAAAAGAAATTGTTAAAATACATTCAATAGAAGAATTTAATAAATTGGTATCAGACTATAATAACAATGTAATTGTTATAGATTTCTGGGCGGTATGGTGCGGACCTTGCATAACTTTTGCCCCTGTTTTTGAAAAGTTGCAACAGGAGTATGGGAAGGATTACATTTTTGTGAAAGTCAATGTCGATGAAGTAGGCTCTATTGCTGCTCAATACGGGATTACTGGGATTCCTACAACCCTATTCATTAAAGGCGGAAAAGTAATTCATAAAATAGTAGGAGCAGTTCCTTATACGTACATGAAGGAAGTTTTAGATAAAATAAAGTCAATAAATAATTAGAACTCTGTTTTTTATTTTTTTATTTTATTATATTTTATAATTAATTAAATTTTCCAGGCCAGTGAAATGGAAAGCATTTCAAAACAATTAAAAGAAATAATGGAAGAAAAGCGGGTTTTTAGGAGTAGTAATTTATTCAGGTGCATATTAGGTTTAAATGAATTGGAAACTAATGTATTTTCTTATCTTTTGAAAAATAAAATGGCTACGACTATTGAATTATCACGAATTTTTAAGAAAGACCGAAGTTCAATTCAAAGAGCACTTCAAAATTTGATTGAACTAAATATTGTGAAGAGAGATTCAATGTCATTAAAAGAATATGTTCAGTCTCGTGGTTCGCAAAAGAGACATAATAAAAGGGGTTATCTTTATGTTTATAAGGCGAGAGATTTAAACGAAATAAAAAAAGAATTCCTAGACTTATTAAATAAATGGTATAAAACGATGGTAAACTACATTAATTCTTTTGAGACATTATTCAATTGTTTTGAAACGGATGGAGAAATCTGTTAATAAAATTAAAATTTACTCGTTGAAAATAATTTTTATTTAATTATATTTTACATTTTCTTATGAATAATCACAGTAAGAACAAGTCTACTCTTTCTATAATACTTTTTATAATCGTGGTTTCCTTAGTATCTTCTATCTCTAATATGATTTCTCCAAATTTATTGATAATTTCAAACTTCTTTGGGTTTGGGGGGAATACTGCACCATTAGGCACGTTAACATTTACATTTACAATAATGACTGGAATTACGATGCTATTTTTTGGATTTTTAACCGATAAAATTGTAAGAAAATGGATTGTTTTGACTGGGACATTAGTATTTTCAGTATTTTCTCTTTTCACAATTTTAGTTCCTGCTGGACAATATGGATTTCAAGTTTTTTATGCCATTACAATAATAATTGGTGTGGGATATGGCGCTCTTATTCCAAGTATATTCTCATTAATAGGGGACATGATCTCACAAGAAGATAGATCTAAAGGTTTTTCTTTCTTTTCAATTGCATCCTTAATAGGAATGGTTTTAGGAACTGGTCTGGCAACTTTTGCAGGACCTATCGATTGGAGGTTATCATATTTTTTCATAGGAATTATTGGAGTAATTGCTGGCATCTTTTTCCTTTTCTTCAAAGAACCCTCTCGCTTGGGAGTTGATTATCAGAATTTAATACAAAAAGATGCAATTGAATATACTTATAGGATAAAAATATCAGATTTAAAAGTAATCTTTAAAAAAAAGTCGAATGTGTGGTTAATCATTAACTTTGTTGACACAATACCTACAGGAATTATACTTTTTCTATTGTTTGCATACATGGAAACGTATCATGGAATTAGTAGCGATATTACTTTAATCTTACTATTAATCATTTTATTTTCAACGCTTTTAGGAACAATTGTATTTGGATTTATAGGAGATAAACAATTCAAGAAAGGAAAAAAGAGAGCACGTGTTGGATTAGCCTTGATAGGAAATATAGTTCCAATTCCATTCGTATTTATTGCATTAATAATTCCTTTCAAAAGTCCTGATTTGTTTCCGGGACTTCTCATTTGGTTGCTACTTTTTTCAATTGGAATTTTCATAAATGGGGCAGTAAATGGAAATTGGTATGCCACGGTTGTAGATTTAAATCTACCAGAACATAGAGGTACCGTGCTAGCAACCTCAAACTTTTTTGATATTATTGGGAGAGCTATTGGTCCCTTAATTGGTTCTATAATGGCAGATAACTTTGGATTCGTATATGGGATGATGATATCAATATTTTTCTGGATTTTAATTCCATTTTTCTGGATTGGAGTGTGGAAAAATATATTACCAGAAATGGAATTTACAGAGAAAGTATTTAAAGAACGACTAGGCATAGATTCAAAATTAAATGAAAAATGAATATCTAATTATCTAATTATTTATTTCTTTTATAATTTTTATTTCTAATGGAAAAAAGGTTTCTAAATAAGTAAATTATTTCAATACTATTAAATAGCATATTAAAATAAATAAATATTAGATTAAAATTTCTAATTATTGAGATTATTATTAAATGAAACTCTTTTTAGGAGAAAAAATTATTTATATTAGATAAACCTAACATTTATAAAGTTTAAGGCACTTTTAACCTCGAAATTGATAAGTAAAGTTAAATCATGAGTTTAAAGGTGAATTATTTTTGTTAAACTATGTTAATATATTTGTTCCAACATTTATTGCTTTTAGAGAAGGGTTGGAAGCTTCTTTAGTAATTGTCATATTATTATTATATCTTAAAAAATCAGACAGAAAGAAATATAACAAGTTTGTATATTTTGGTTTATTTTTAGGAATTGTTCTCAGTTTATTATTTGCACTACTTTTTACTCTAATGTTCGGTGGTTTTTCAGGATTTTCTGAGAAGATATTTGAAGGAATCACGTTCATGATATCCGGAGTTCTTATTATAACATTAATCATGTGGTTAAGCAAGGAAGGATCAAAATTGAAAATTAATTTGGAAGAAAAAGTAGATTCAGCAATTAATTCAAGCAAATCTTTATCAATTACATTTTTAACCCTAATCATGATTTTGCGAGAAGGCATTGAATTAATATTAATGCTCTCTGGTGCTATTTCAATTGGAGGGACAACTCAACTGGATATTTTTTTAGGCACGTTGATGGGGCTTGCAATTTCCATTATCATTGGTCTTTTAATTTTTTATGGGATGAAAACATTTAATATTTCAAAATTTTTCAAGATTACAAACATCATATTAATCATATTTGCGGCTGGTTTAATTACATATGGAATTCATGAATTCATTGAAGCTGGGATAATAGACCCTATAATTAGTGAAGTTTGGAACATTAAACAAATTTTACCTGAAAATTTTCCTGATGGAAATCCATTGACTCCAGAATGGCTTGAAATAATTGGTTCGCTTCTCAAAACATTATTTGGTTATAATGCTAATCCTTCATTGGTAGAGATCTTAGTTTATCCTCTAATTTTGATAACAATCATTATTACTTCTAAAAGATTATGGAAAGGAAGTAGTATTAAATAAAAAAAATATTATAAGCATGGAAGAAAATTATTTTGTTTGAAATTTCCTTTTTTTTTCATTAGATGATTAATAAAACTAATTAATTAAA
>Ga0190360_1000976_pt1 | contig 15179 bp, 11 predicted proteins | sample 48721834_MG_FD_161271 | JGI IMG/M metagenome (GOLD analysis project Ga0190360, IMG submission 161271) | Hydrothermal vent microbial mat bacterial communities from Southern Trench, Guaymas Basin, Mexico - 4872-18-3-4_MG | ecosystem: Environmental > Aquatic > Marine > Hydrothermal vents >... | reverse complement strand
CTAAAGAAGCAATTAATGACGTTTTAAAATTAATGGCACAAAATCCTAATAAATCTCTTGACAAGATTTTAAAGTCCTTGAATTTAAAATCTATTTCTGAGGAATCATTAGAAGAAATTATTGAAAATGTCATTGAAAATAATAAAAATTTAATTAAAAATAAGGGTGAGATGGCTTTTAAGCCATTAATGGGTGAAATAATGAAGTCTGTTCGGGGTAAAATTGATGGTAAAAAAGTATCATCTCTTTTAAAATCAAAATTATCAAGATATATTATGAATAATAAGTAAAAAGGGTATTTGAATTGAGTAATGAAGATAAATTAAAAGGTTATTCTGGTCCAATCAAAAAAAAGTTAGAACAATTAAATATTAAAATTTGGGATCGCATCAAAATTACTTCAGACAAGGATAAATTTGAAGGTATTCTACTTCCACGTACAGAATTTGACAAGCCAAATTTTTATTATCTTAAACTTGATAATGGATATAATATTGGAGTCGAATATCAAGAAGACCATAAAATTGAAGTTATTGGTTATCATGAAGGTAAATATCAATTACCTGAAAAAAAAGTAATATACAATGAAAAAAAGCCGAACATATCATTACTTGGGACTGGAGGCACGATAGCATCTCGACTCGATTACAGAACTGGTGCTGTATTGCCAGCATTTACTCCAGCAGAATTATTTACTGCAGTTCCAGAATTAGAAGAAATTTGCAATTTAGATACAAAAATTGTTTTTGAATTATTATCTGAAGATATGACACCAGAAAAATGGCAAATATTAGGCAGAGAAGTAGCACATCAAATTAATGACAACAATGTTGATGGTGTGGTTATAGCTCATGGGACTGATACAATGGCTTTTACAGGTACAGCACTTTCACTTATGTTAAAAGATTTACCAGTCCCTGTTGTTATGGTGGGTAGTCAAAGAAGTTCTGACCGTCCATCCAGCGATTCAGCAATGAATTTAATTCATGCAATCAATGTTGTAGCAAAAAGCGATATAGCTGAAGTATTACTATGTATGGCTGGGTCTTCCAATCACAAATTTGGATATATTCACAGACCTGGTCTAGTCCGTAAAATGCATAGTTCTCGCCGGGATACTTTTAAAACTATTGGGTCTAGGCCAATTGGAATGGTTGAAAAAGACAAAATTACTATTTTTGAAACAAATTATAACAAAAGAAGTAAAAATAAAAGAAAAAAAGTTAAACTAGATGATAAATTTGACCCTCGTGTTGGCTTAATTTATCATTACCCTGGAATACAACCTGATATAATTGAAAATTTAATTGATAATGATTATCATGGAATCGTTATTGCAGGAACTGGCTTGGGTCATATAAGTAAAAACTTAATTGAGCCTTGTAAAAAAGCAATTTCCAATAATATAGCTATTGTAATGACTGTCCAAACTCTATGGGGATTTACAGGGCTTCAAGTTTATGAGCGCGGACGAGAATTATTAAATATTGGAATAATACCTGGTCATAATCTTCTTCCAGAATCTGCATATGTAAAATTAAGTTGGGTTCTAGGACATACAAGAGATTTATCTGAAATTAACAAATTAATGAGAGAAAATATCGCTGGTGAAATAATCGACCGTGAAATTTATAAGGGATTTTTAATATTTCAAGGAGTTGAACCTTGGATTAATGATATTTTAACAAAAATATAAAAACAATTTATCAATCAATTTTTTTAAAAATTTTTTTCAAATCTTTAAGTGTCTCGGAAACTACAGTTTCAAATGATGACAGTTCTGATCTATTTACCAATCTATCTAAATTTTCTTCCCAATTATTGAACTTATTTAAATCATTAAAAGGGTTTTTCCTCTTTAAATCTTTATTAAATTTTGTTATAAAACTACGTTTTATAGAGTTTAATAATATTTTTGCTTGGTTTATATCGTCATCTTTCTCACAAATTACTATAAATTTGATTTTATATTTTTTAGATATATCCCCAACAAATTTATACTCATCCGTTTCAATTGTCTGGATTTGTGTTCCTGCCCCTATAGATTGAGCGAATGAATCAATTGCGGTAAGAAATCCTGAAATTATTGATGGGCTCTCTTTGATTGAGTGATAATCTTTTGAAAAGATTAATGTCCCATTCGGTTGTAATACTAAAATATTTTGGATCGCCATTTTGATCGTCAATCGATTTAAAGATCATTACTTATTTTATCAAAAACATTTGTTTTCTAATTATTATTAAAACATAATTTTCTGATTTTTTAATGGGAATATACAATTAATTATATAAAATTTTTAATTAAAAAAGATTATTTAAATTCTGATTAAATAGTTTAAAAATAAAATACAAATAAAAACGTAATAAATAATTTCATTTTATTTTATATATTGCATTTTAAAAGGAAAAAATGTTAAAAAAATTTAACTAAATAAATTTTAAAATAAATATGGTTCATAGTCGATATTATGTCATTACAAAACGAGTCAATAGATCTGACAAAAGGGAAATATTATCAATTAATTGGCCCATGTAAAGTTATTATTAAATTAGGTGAAATTCAAATATTGGGGAAAAAATTCAAAAAAAGTGATTCTTTTATAATAAAAAATGGGAAAGCTTTACCCATTGAAGTATTACAAAATTCTGTAATAATACTTTCAGGGAATAAAGATTCTATTATTGAATTAGAAAATACAATTGGAAAAGATTGGCTGAGATTATTGGAAGAAATTCTCGCTATCAAGAAAAATAAAAAACAAATTAAAATAGTTGTTATCGGCAAAATTGATTGTGGGAAAACAACTTTAATCATTTGGTTGACAAATAAATTATTAGAATCAAATCCTGACGCTAAAATCGGAATAATTGATCTGGATATGGGGCAAGGTGCGATCTCACCTCCAACTACATTTGGACTGGGAATTTGTAATCAACAAATAATAAATATTGAATCCGTTCAGCTTAAACAAATGGAATTTATTGGTAATATTTCTCCAAAAAGACATATGCTCCGCTGTTGTATTGCATTATTAAATTTATTAAAAGAAACTTCCAATTTAGATTTTATTCTTATTGATACTACTGGTTGGGTAAATGATACTGCTTCTAGGATGTATAAAACAGCAAAATTAAAGATAATAGAGCCTGATATTGTAGTTAATATTAATGAATCATATAATGATAATGTCGAATTATATACGCTTTTAATTCCATTAAGAAATACATATAAAATATTTTCAATTAAAAAATCGCCCTACATTTATAGTCGAAATAGAATAATGAGAAAAAATATTAGAGAAAATGCATTGTCCAGATATTTTAACAATTCAAGACTTAGGACATTTAATTTTGAAAAAATTGACTTACTTTACACTCATTTGAGGTTAGGTAATTCTGTTGATACTAAAATAATTAAATATATTGAAGATTATTTAGGAATTAAAATAATATACTCTGAAATTTCTCCGGAATGCCTTTTAATCGTGTCCAATAAAAAAATAATCCTAACCAAAGATGATTTTTATTTTTTAAGATCTCGTTTTGAGGTTTCTGAGATAAGTATTCATACTATTGAAGAATTAACAGGGCAAATTGTTGGATTAAAAAGACATGAAAATTTTTTAGGACTTGGAATTATCTCTAATTATGATTTTAGTAGTAAAAATATTGTGATTTTAACTCCTATAGATGGAAAAATAACTTCTATCGAATTTGGGTCTTTAAAACTCGATAAAAATTTTTCAGAAGTTTCTTACATTCAATTTTAATTATTAACGTTTATCCTATTCTTCCCACTGCTCTGACCATAATTTGAAATCCTTGTTTTGTTTTGTCATAATTGATTAATTTTTCAATCATAATTTTATAATCGATTTCCATTATTTGGGAAATTGTTTGAGGTATTGATTTCATAGCGTTTGTTAATAATATTCTACAGACCTCTTCTGTGGGATAATCTAATGAATATTCTTTAAGTTTTGATTCAATAATGTTAAGCTCTTCTGGAGAATAAAAATAATTCGCTAGTATCACTGCATCCACTGAGCTTGGACCTCTCATACAACTTAAACGGAGTGAATAATATTGAAAAGGATAAATCTCAGTAAGCCATTTACGAAAAATCATATTACCATAAGCCTCAATAAACGGTGATATTAAATGTTTACCTTGTTCCTTCTTCCATTTCTCCCAAATTGGCTTAAAACTCTCAATAAAATTATTTAATATGTTTTCGTCTCTTAAAGCTTCCGATAAAAATGCATTTGTTAATTTACCGCCGGTAATTTCCAATTTACTTTTTGATAAGATGCGGTCTACAAAATCCGAAAATTGAGAACTCATGTCAATCATCAATTTCTTTAATTCTTTTATATAAATAATTGTATTATGATCTAATTATACATTAAATAAAACTTTCTTTTAAAATGTCAGAAATCAACACCAGATAACTTATAACCAAAATTAGAAAAAAATAAAATAAAAAAAATCTATTGGGTAAAAGTTATGAAAATTCTATTTGCTGGTACTGGTTTTAAATTTGCTGCTAATAAATTGATTGAAAAAATTGATGAAATAAATAATAAAATTGATTATAATGAAAGGTTAGAACTAATATTTCAAGATTCGTCCAGAAGTCTATTATCCCAAATAGAAGGAATCAGCGTTATCATACCTACAATGGAGAAAATCGATGAATCAATTATTAAAAAAGGAAGTAATTCAAAATTGAAATTAATACAACAATTTGGAGTTGGATTAGAGGGCATTGATATAGATTCAGCAACAAAATATAAAATTTATGTAGCAAATGCACAAGATAGTAATGCTATCACTCTTGCTGAATCTGTCTTTTTCCTTATGCTAAGTCTTTCTAAAAGATCCAATCTGATTAATAAAGCATTTAAAAAAAGACAATTGGGGTCTCCTGTCTCTACTGAATTGTATAATAAAACTTTGGGAATAATTGGACTTGGTAGATCTGGAACTGAAATTGCAAAGCGTGCTATTGCATTTGGAATGAAAGTTATTGCAATAAAAAAGACTCCAAATCCTGAACTTGCACATAAATTAAAATTAGACTTCCTTGGTACCGCTGATAATTTAGACTACATTTTAAAAAATTCTGATTTTATCACTCTAAATCTCCCAGCAAATGAGGAAACTATTAACCTTATTGACATAAAACAATTTGAAATGATGGAGAAAAAACCTTATATTATAAATGTTGCACGAGGTCCAATCATTAAGAAAGAAGCATTAATTTCAGCGTTAGAAAGGAATTTGATTAAAGGTGTTGCGTTAGATGTTTACTGGAATGAACCACCAGATCCTAAAGATGACTTGTTTACTAAATTTGACAATGTGATTACAACTCCTCATATTGGTGGTACATCTGTTGAATCTGTTATGCGTATGGCCGATATTGTAGTTCATAACATATTAGCAATATCAAAAGGCAAAGTACAATCATTGAAAAATGTCATGAACAAATTTTAATTTTGTCTATACTAAACAATCAAAATTTTATAGAAAAAATGATTTTATTTAAATAAAGTTTTTATTTTGAAAAATATTTATTTCAACTACATTGTTAAAAATATTCCAAATATAAACTGCCCTCCTTAAGTATATTTTAAAAGAGGAATATAAATGTACTCATTGTGGAATTTAATTAAAAAAGAATTCGATCGGATAATAACCGACCGAAAATCATTAATTATGTTATTTTTATTACCTTTAATTACTATTATAATATTTGGGCTTTCATCGGGTGGAGGATATATATCTACCTTTGATGCTGCCCTTATTTCTTACGATTCTCAGATTTGGAATGGGACTTCCTATAATAATTATGAATCAACAATGATAAATTCTTATCTTAATAGTTCACTCATTAACCTTAATTCTAATCTTGTATTTACCGAGTCATCGGGCTTTAATGATTCAAAAATTTTTAACAGCCTCCCCCCCAAGGTAAAATTATTGTTGTACAATGGTGATGTTGCGGTCATTGTAGTGATTCCACCAAATTTTAGTGAAACTGTCAATAAGTCAATTAGTTCTGTTCTATATTATATATATGATGCTTCTGATTTGATGACCACAAGTAGTATCGGCGTTTCAATGCAAGAACCACTATTACTCTTTAGAGCGGCAATTAGTAATTTTAAAGGTGTTGTATTAGCATTTCCATCTCCTGAATATGATGTGCCATCATGGTATAACCAAATTTTAAATTATTCAGCTGCAATATTAATAATAATAATAATTTTAGGTACATCAATTAATTTGACAGCATTGAGCGTAGTTTCAGAAGGGCCATTACCCAGAATGATGCTTACGCCTGCGAATAAAACTAACACTGTATTAGCTAAATTTATTTCATACTCCACAATTATGACTGTTCAAGCTCTTGTAGTTTTTTTCGGTAGTATGGCATTTGGTCTATATGTTTTGGGGAATCTTATTGATATATTAATTGTCTTAATATTAGTTGGATTATCTGGTGTTAGTATTGGTCTATTAATTTCATGTATTAGTACTTCAGAGCAGCAAGCAAATCAATTATATATCGGTGTTTTCATATTTTTAATACTTTTTTCAGGAGCTTTTATCCCATTAGAATCGATGCCCGCAGCTGCTCAAATGTTTTCAAATAGCTTATCTATAACGAATGGTATTCAATTATTTTTAGATGTATCACTAAAAGGAATGCCATTAGACCTACTTCGCGTTAGTTTCATTTTAATTTTCATATTAGTACTCCTTATAGCATCAATTGTTATATTCAGATTTAGAAAAATGGAGGTTTAATTGATTGGGACTAAAAGAATCTTTTTCTAGAATTATAAAATTATTATATAAAGAATTTTCACTAATTAAAGGAGATAAAAGGGCTCTTTTTATGGCACTTGCCTTACCTCCATTAATTATTTCAGCATTTGGATTTGTTGGAGTAATTAGCGATATTGAAGGGACTCCTATTAATTGTGCTGTAATAACTTATGACTCGCTTGGTTATTATTATCCTCAATCCAATACTACTTATTATAATTCGACTTGGGATAGCGTTTTTATAAATATGCTTAATAATAGTCAATTTCCGCGGTTAAAATTAAAAATCTTTTATAATGCATCAGAAGACCCTTATAGCATGCACGAAGCTAGATTAGACCTTGCTAGTGATAAAGTAGATTTAATCATTTTGATACCTGCTGAATTTAGTGAAGCTATTGATCTAGGTTTTCCTGCAATTATTGATAATATTCCAGATGGGTCTAATATAGAAACAATTAAAGATTCGCTAAATTTAATGTATTCTGCTACTAATATTTTTGTTGAAACGAATAATATAACTCCACAAATTAATATGAACTCTCGTCCAGTATATGGTGTTCCTCAAAACGCTAATGAAATAATGGCTTGGGCAAGTACAATTTCTTTACCATTTTTAATAATTGGTTCCTGTTTAACTCTAACAATTTTATCTGTAGTTAATGAAAAACCGATACCTCGTTTATTAATTACCCCTGCAAAAAAGGGCGAAGTTTTAGCAGCAAAATACATTGCCAATTCTATTATAATGATTGCACAATGTGTATTAACCGTAACTTTTGCGTCAATGTTCGGACTTTATATTGCAGGGTCAATTGTAGACCTATTTCTAGCTCTCTTTGCTATTGGTTTTTATGGTATGTGTATGGGTTTACTTATATCAACAATTTCTGATACGGAAACTCAAGCTAACCAACTTTTAGTGGCTGCCTTCTTAATCATGATACTCTTAAGTGGTATGTTTATTGACATTTCTAACATGAATATTGTCCTCCAAGTTATTGCATATGGTCTACCTTTTGCTTACGCTGTACCTTTAATTTCTGAAATATGTTTTAAAGCAAAAGGTATTTTTACAAACCCAACACTATTTTGGAATTTTATGGGCATAATTATTATCTGTATTGTAATGATCTTTCTAACATATTTGATTTTTAAATTAAAAAGAAAAGAGGTATAATATTGCAAGCCAGTGAAAAACAAAAAATAATTGAGGTTTCAAATTTAAATTTATCCTTCGGTAAAAAGCATGTCTTAAAAGACATTTCTTTTTATTGTTATGAAGGTGAAATTCTAGGACTAATGGGCATATCTGGAGCAGGTAAAACTACAATAGTCCGGGTATTGGTAGCACAATTACCAAATTTCACTGGTAAAGTAATCTGTGCAGGAATGGACGTAAAAAAAAGTGGAATAAAAATACTTCAAAAAATTGGATATGTCCCTCAACTTGAATCTCTAAATCTCTATTATAATTTTACTGCACTTCAAAATGTTAGAATATTCGGGTCTATGTTTGGGTTGAGTAAAAAAGAAGCTATTGAACAAGGAAAACGCATTTTTCAAGTTCTCGAAATCCCGGAAGATACATGGAAATCTAAAGTAAAAGATATGTCTGGTGGTGAAAAAAAGCGAGTTTCAATCGCATTGGGCCTTATTAATAACCCCGAAGTCCTATTTCTTGATGAACCTACTACTGGAGTTGATGCTTCTAAAAGATTCGACATTCTTAATTATCTCAGAAAACTAAATCGCGAAATAAAAACTACAATGGTTATTGTGACCCATGATTTAGAAACTTCTAATATTTGCGATAAAGTGGTCCTTCTTAGAAATGGGCAAATTGTCGATTTTGATACCCCTGCTAATTTAATTTATAAATTACCTTCAAATGGTGAAATCGCCCGCCTTAAAATTGATGAATTAAGCAATAAAATTATTGAAACAATTCAAAATAAAGATTATGTTGAATATGTGTTAAGAGTCGGAAAAAATGATATCGAAGTTTATCTTCATGACATTAATAACAATATTAAAAAGCTTGTCGATCAGTTAGTCGACAATAATATCCTTGTTTCTTCAGTTACTAGAGGTGAAGCTTCTTTTAAAAGATATTTTCAAATCAGAATGCAATCTATAGAACAATCAAAAAATGAGGTTTGATTAATATGAAAAAATGGATTTCGATATCTTTGATAATTGGTGTTTTAATTGGTGCTCCTGCAATTTCATTAATTATTATTAATATTCCACCTCCCACATACTTTTCTAATAGCGAGATGCGGATGATTTATAGTGGATTTTGGGATTATTCGCGTTCTTTCAGCACTAAACACGAAAATATTTTTATTGAAACTTCGATTGATAATTTATATTACTCTATTATGGTATATAATGAATTAAATAGTACTTCCATATTCAATTATTCTGAAATTGATAAAAAAATATATCATTACTTCTTTTGGAGTAGACAAAATACTAACGGTGGATTTTCAGATATTGCAGGTACTGGAAATATGATCGATACCTATAAAGCAATTATGGGAATAAATGAGACTGAAACATTTATTTCACCTGGAAATTCATCGGATCAAATTAATCTATTATTACAATTCATTAATGGTTGTAAAGTAGACTCATTTGAATTTCCATTTACCAATATTACTGGTTATTCTTCTATGCCTTTATCTTCTATAATCGATGAATTTGGGCTACCAGCTTATACCTCTTATATAATAACTGATGTAAGTAGCACTAGTATGGCAGTTGAAATAATGAATTTATACTCAAAACTACCTTCTAATATAACAAGAATAATCAAATATTTTCTCTCCTCTTTAGCACCTTTAGGTGGATTTAGGGCATCTCCTTTTACCCCTTATTCAACCGGTGATATAATTTCAACTTATTATGCAATTCATGGTCTAAAAATTTTGAACTATTCTTTCAGTATTTTGTTAAATAATTCTCTAAAACTTTGGTTAAAAAATTGCCAAAATTCTGATGGGGGTTTTGGAGTTATGCCTGGTAATAATTCCAAATTGGAATCTACTTTTTATGCAATAAAAGCACTTCAAGAACTTGGTGATACTCCTAATAATATTTCTGCAGCAATTAATTATATAAAATCATGTCAAAATTTTAAAGGTATCCCTTATAATGGTGATGGCGGATTTGGATATAATGAATCAATTTATACCGAACATTCTGATTATAAGTACGCTTATTTTGCGGTCGGTGGACTTAAAATATTAGGTGGCAGTTTATCATTAGGCAATTTAACTTCTCTACATGAATGGTTTATATCTAATTACGCAAAAAATGGTTTTTTTGGCTTAAAGTCTGTAGTAGCTAATTATTGGGGGTTAAATGCAGCAGAAATTGCAAGTAAAAAAGGTTTTAATATTTTTTCAAGCTATGAAAATATTTCTTTATATCTGAATATATGCCAAAATAGTGATGGTGGTTATGGGATAAGACCTAATGAACCTTCGGACGTTTTATCAACTTATTGTGCTATTAAATCCTATTCAATTATACATGTTACTCCACCTAATATCAATAAATCAATAAATTGGCTAAAATCTCTCCAAAACTCTGACGGTGGGTTTAAGACTTATATTGATTTTACTTATTTAATTCAATTGTATGGGCCATTATTTGGTTTAATTAATGAAGAATTAGTCAATGAAAACATTTCATCCGTCCCTGCCACGTTTTTTGCGGTCGCTTCACTAAATATATTAGGCTCAAATCCTAATGAAATATGGAATTTAACTTTATGGTTAAAATCCCTACAGAACCCTGATGGTGGTTTCGCTTTTACTCTTGGATCAAAAAGCGAGGTTATTTCTACATATTATACAATTCAGACATTTAAATACGTAGGTTCATCCCAAGATTCTAGAATGTCTGCAATTGAATTTTTAAGGAATTGCCAAGGTTCAGATGGTGGATTTGCTCCATATCCATATTTAGCCGATTTTCTGGGATATTCATATTTATTTGTTTCATATACTGCTAGTAGATCATTATATTATTTAGGATATTTTCCCGAAAATATCTTATTAACAGTTCGTTGGTTTGCCTCATGCTTTGATTACGAATATTACAACCTCACAAAATCTGGAATTGGCATAGGCGATGTACCCGGTTTTGGTGCGGATTTAAGAAATACTTATTATACAATGGACATAATTGAACAGCTGAATAAAAATCAAACATTTGACCCAGATCCATGGAACACCCTAATTTTATCTATTCTAATCATTGATTCCACATTCTTAATAGCGTGGCTAATTGGCTCTTTATTTATTAAGAAAATTAAAAGAAAGCCTAAAGTAGATGAAAAATTAAAATATAGCATCACCTCGAACCCTGCAATTTTTGTAGAAAAAATGATGGTAAAAGCTGGAAAAAAAATAATAATTAAAGACATCTCAATTACATTAAACCATAAAGAAGTACTTGGAGTCATTGGTGAGTCTGGAGCTGGTAAATCAACATTTATAAAAGCTGCTTTAGGTACACGTAAAGCTACTGGAATAAGAAAAATTTATGGCTATGATGTAGAATCTAATAAAAAGAAACTAAGTCCACTCATTGGATATGTACCTCAAGATTTAGGACAAACTTTATATCATAACCTATCAGTTCAAAAGAACATAGAAATTTTCGGTGTACAATATGGTCTTAAAAAAGAAGAAATAGAAAAAGAATCTAATATTATTCTAAAAGATTTGGGTATTCTGGACAAGAAAGATGAATTTATTAGAAATTTAAGTGGCGGGCAAAAGCGAAGGGCCTCTATTGCAATAGCTATGATTCACCATCCTCTATTATTTATTCTTGACGAACCTACTTCTGGCTTAGATCCTATTATTAGAGAACAACTATGGGAAACTCTTCTAAAAGTAAATGATAAATATCAAACTACATTAGTAGTTATTACTCATTATCCTGAAGAGTCTAGATATTGTACTAAATGCGCTATCTTTGGTAGAAAAAGAGGTATGATTGATTTTGGCACACCACAAGAATTAATTTCAAATTTACCTGGCTCTGGCCGTGCAATTGAAGTTTTGATCCAATCTGATAAAAATAATTTAATAGAAATTCTTCGGAATATTCCTGAGTTTGATTTTGTCCTGGAAGAAAGGAAAAACGAACTCTTTAAGATCTTTACCAATTTGACTAGATCTGAAATATTGGAAATATTAACAAAAAATTTTGAAGCATATGAAATCAAGGATATCCAACAAATTGAAGCCGGGATGAGCGATTATTTTAGATTAAAATCTTTAGAAATTACTGAATAAATTTATATTCTTCGTCAAAATTGTGAAAAAAATGAGTACAAATGAAAATGTTAGAAACGAAATATTGAAAATAATGACCAAATTCGGATTTTGGGCTATAATGAAAAATTATATGAACGGAGTTGCTGGTTATATCCGGGCAGGTAATAATAAAATTTACTGTGAAATATTATTTCCCAATGATTACCCAAATAAAAATGCAATTTTCAAATTTCCAAATAAAACATCAATAAAAATTTTAAACAAATATAATGAACTAATCCAGAAAAATAAAAAAATATCTCCATTTCAAATCATAGACGAGCTAAGGTCTACCGTCAAAACATTACCACCACCCGGTGTCATCCTTGAAGAAGACCTAGACCTCGAATTAAACCGAATTAGTAAATATTATAAAATTTCTACGTCCAACGACAAATATAAAATTAAAGTAGAATTTGAAAGTCCCAAATTAGTTTTTTATTCAATGGACCTAGACGTCCATAATTATCCAAAATTAATTGATATTAAATTTTCAAACGACCTTCAAAAAGTTATAGGTGATCCACACGAATTAGAATTTATGAAAAATTGGAATTCGAGTAGACCACTTGATATCTTGGAAATTATTGATTCAGTTAATAAAATTTTGAAAAGTTATAAAGAGTCAATCACTGATGACCAAACAATTTCCATCAAAAATTTAGATATAATAATTGATGGTAAAAAAATAATCAACAATCTTAATTTTCTGATACAATCTGGTGAATTAATTGGAATTTATACCGAAAATCAAAATATTATTAAACCATTTTTCAATGCTTTTATAGGAAAACAAGACTTTTCGGGCGATATCAGAATTTTTGAGAAATCTCTCAATGATAAATCTTTAAAAATTATTTTTCTCGATTTTACCCTTGCCGATCCTTTAAGCATATTCAATATAAACCCTAATATTACCATTAAAAAACTACTGGACAAAATTCAATTACCTGAAAAAGACTGGGAATTAATTAATAAAATTTTATCAATAATCCAACTTGACACTATAAAAAAGTCTAAAATAAAAGAGTTAAATCTATCACAAAAATATAGATTACTTATAGGTATTTCCGTTATATATACCCCTGACTTAATCTTAATAAATAAACCTGAATATCAACTCAATGATACTGAGCAAAAACGAGTCTGGAATGTCATAAAGGAATTAAATAGTACTTATTTTACTACTATGGTAATTTATTCGGAAACAAATTATATTAAAAATTGTAATGCTATCCTTATAATTAGTAAAGATGGTAAAATTTTAGATTATGGGACTCATGATAAATTAATTAACATTTTACCCACAAAAGAAATAATTATATTACAACTAAATCTACTTAAAAACGAAGATATATCTGCTATTAGGTCAATTAAAGGTATTAATTTCATTATAGAAGAGCGGAAGGGCGAAAAATACAGGCTATTTTGTAATGATGATTCTCGCGAACTTGTAAAAGAGTTATTTAAAAAATTTGGCAATAAAATCTTTAGATTAAGTAAAGAAAAACCCGGGCTTATTGATGTTATTCCTTATATCAAGTATATAAAAAATAAAAAATTATAATTTTAATTTCAAAGTAAAATATATTACATCTCTTAAATCTAAATCCTAATATCTTTTTTTAATAATCAATTTTAAAGCTTTTTTTGCCCATTTTTTTATTTTTCACTTATAAATGATACTCATATATCATTTTAATAATCGAGATAATAATTAATTATTGCTTCCATCCAATTTATTGAATAGATAAAAAGTAATTATCTTAATAATAAAGTAATAATCGTTTGAAATAAAATAGATATTCTTAATAAATCTTTTAACGGCGTTTTCTTAATATACAAGAAATCTACCGCTAAAAACGGAGAAAATAATTTAATCAGGTTCTTTTATTATTAAGAGCAAATCTTTTTATCTGTTCAATTTTTATAAATATATTTAATAATATTTTTTTTCTATTTTTAAATTTTCTTCGAATTCAATTTCATTATTTAATAATTTATCGTGGAATATACTGTCTAATATTATCTGGATATTAATAGGCTTTTTATATTTTTTAATTAAAAATAATTTAAATGAAATCAAAAAAATTAATTTTAAATAAAAGTTTTGATCAAAAAAGGAGACATGAATATTTATGTCAAATTTCTTAAATACAAAGTCAAATGGTGGTTTTTTCATAGAAACAAAAATACCAAATGGACTTGTAATTAAAGATAACGAAATTAAAAATCTCGAAGATTTAAAAAAAATCATAAATGCTCCTATTTGCATTCAAGGTATGCCTGGAATGGCTGATATAGGAAAAATGGCTGCAGATCAGCTGGTAGTTTTTTTAGACGCAATTAAAATATTGGATATAATTTTTGATGATTTTCCTGCTGGTGCAATAGTAACTGACTCAATATTATACTCTCCTAGAGCTGAAATTTATTATTATTACGACCCTACCAAAGAAAATGATATTTTAATTTTAACAGCTGATGCCCAACCAATGAGTCCAAGAGGAATACATACTTTTTCTAGATTCCTTTCTAAAATTATTAACTATTTTAGTGCAAAATTAGTCATTTCTCTAGGTGCATTTCCAGTAGAACATCCTAGTAAAAATAATTGTATATATATAACAGGGACATCTGAAAATATATTTCAAACAATTAATTTTACAGAAAACCTCGTAAAACTTTCAAAAGGAGTTATTATTGGATCAAACGGGCTTGTACCGACATATTGTAAGATTTATTTTAATATAGATGGCGTGATTTTATTGGCTGAAACAAATGGATTTGAGGCAATGAAAAAAGATACTTATGATGTTAAAGCATCAATGAAACTTTTAGATATACTGTCTATTTTTAATATAAAAATTGATACTGAAAAATTTGATAAAAAGTTTCATATAGAAACTTTAGAAGCCAAAATTAAGGACGAAAAAGAATCTATTAAAAAAGAAATAAATTCTTCAAAAAAACGTCCAATGTCTCTTCCTTACTTTGGATAAT